>Ga0194131_10002202_pt1 | contig 32257 bp, 27 predicted proteins | sample TA2KigO120mmetaG_FD_148631 | JGI IMG/M metagenome (GOLD analysis project Ga0194131, IMG submission 148631) | Freshwater microbial communities from Lake Tanganyika, Tanzania - TA2015053 Kigoma Offshore 120m | ecosystem: Environmental > Aquatic > Freshwater > Lake | place: Tanzania: Lake...
AAACTGCAACCGCGGGCTTATTCTTACGAAGTCGAGAGTTCTGCGGGGGAAGAGATTTTTGCCCCTTGGTGAGAACCGAAAAAAGACTGGCTCGTCGTACATCGCAACGGGCTCGAAAGGCGGACATCTCTATTGCAATACGACAAGAATTCTCCTATTCTCTTGAGAGTTGTAAACTCTCTCGGTTACTCTTTTTTCTGTCACATCTCGACACGGGAATGTAGAGATCGAATCGAGGGAGCAGCCAGCGTGGTGCACGGTTTCGATAAGGGGCCGCACCGTGGTCGATTACATTCATATTCCACTCAGCGAGTCCGCGAGGGTCGAGACTCCGGCAACTATGCGCCCAGGAACAGGGCCCGCCAACCATGCGGATTCGCATACTTGGCTCGGCGGCCGGCGGCGGTGTTCCTCAGTGGAATTGCCGCTGTCGCAATTGTGAAGCCGCCCGCGCCGGCTCGCCTCACGTCCGGCCGCGGACACAATCGTCCATCGCCGTCAGCGCCGATGGAAACAGCTGGTTCCTGCTCAATGTTTCCCCTGACATTCGCCAGCAAACCCTTGACTTTTCTCCATTGGGGCCGCCGCCGGGCAACGAGCGCGGCCAGTCCATAGCCGGCTGCGTTCTGACCGACGCGGAACTGGATCATACCGCCGGGTTGCTGTTGTTGCGCGAAGGCCTTACGTTCTCCGTCTACTGCACATCTCGGGTTCGACGCTGGCTGAATCGGTTTCTGCCGATCGAACCGTTACTGGCAAATTTCGCCAACCCCCATTGGTTTGAGATACCACTAACCGAGTCGTCTCGCCTGGGCGCGGCAGGTCCTGGCCTGATTCTGCGGGCGTTTGAGGTGGAGCGTCATGTGCCGCGCTTCGTGGATGAGGAATCGAGCATGGCAAGCGGGGCCGTCATTGGCGTGTCCATTCTCGATCCGGTGACTGGTGGCAAGCTCGTCTATGCGCCTTGCGTCGGCTCGCTCAGTGAACCGCTGCTGAGCATGGCCATGGAGGCCGACGCGGTCTTTATCGACGGCACGTTCTGGTCGAATGACGAGCCATTGCAGTTTGGGCGGCGGACGGCGCTCCAGATGGGACATGTTCCTGTGAGTGGGCCGGGCAGCAGCCTGGATTGGATGGCAGGACTGCCGGCCCGGCAGCGCGTCTACGTCCATATCAATAACACCAATCCCATGCTGGACGAGCGTGGTCCCCAGCACAGTTTGGCCATGAGCAAAGGCGTGCGCGTAGGCCAGGACGGCGACATGTTCGAGCTGTAGCTTGGGCTTCGATCCCGACTTGCTGAGTGTCAGACTTGCTGAGTTGTCAGGAATCGAATCCTGGCCCACGAGGAGAAGATCATGAATCCCTGGTCGCCGGCACAGTTCAGCGAGCAGCTTCGCCAGGTGGGTCGCGACCGCTATCACGACAAGCATCCGTTTCATCTCTTGATGAATGAGGGCAGGCTTGACCGGCAGCAAATCTGCCTGTGGGTCGCCAACCGTTTCTATTATCAGAAGAACATTCCCATCAAGGACGCGTTGCTGCTGTCACGATGTCCTCTGCGCGAGGTTCGCCGCCGCTGGGTGCAGCGCATACTCGACCATGATGGGTTTGGAGATGATCCAGGCGGGATCGAGAAATGGCTGCGCCTGGGCGAGGCCGTGGGACTGAACCGCGACGAGCTTGAACGCGATCTGATACTGCTGCCCGGCGTGCGCTTCGCGGTCGATGCTTACGTGAACTTCGTCGCGACCCGGCCATGGATCGAGGGAGTGGCCTCCTCGCTGACGGAGTTGTTCGCGCCCGCGCTGATGACGGAGCGGCTGGCCGCTTTCGAGCGGCATTACACCTGGATCGATCCCGCGGCGCTGGCGTATTTCCGTTCCCGGCCATCGCTGGCCAGGCGCGACAGCGACCACGGGCTGACGCTGGTCACGGAATACTGCCGCACGCGTGCAGAACAGGAGTGTGCCGTGGCGGCCCTGCGCTTCAAATGCGATATCTTGGCGGCGCAGCTCGATGCGCTGTATCATCATTGCATCGCCCGGCCTGACCAACTTCCACGATAATGTCAGGAAACCTGAGCCGCCCCCTGCTTGTCCGTCATGCACGCTTGCGCTGGGATGACCGCCGCGGCCAGCATCAGCTCGTTTTCCCCGAGGGGATGCTCGTGCTCAATGAGTCGGGTGCTGCCATCGTGCGGCTGTGCGACGGCCGGACCGTTGCAGAGCTGGTTGCCGCCTTGAGCCAGTCGTTTTCCGATGTGCCTCTTGCGGGGGACGTAACTGTCTTTCTGGATCGTCTGGCTCAGAAGGGATTGCTCCGTGACGCCAACACCTAGGCCGTTGTGCTTGCTGGCGGAGTTGACCTATCGCTGTCCGCTCAAGTGTCCGTATTGCAGCAATCCACTCGAGCTGCGCCGTTATCGCGACGAGATGGTTACGACGACCTGGCAGCGCGTGCTGAGCGAAGCAGCCGCGTTGGGCGTGGTTCAAGTTCACTTTTCCGGTGGCGAGCCGCTGCTCCGCCGCGACCTGCACGATTTGATCAGGAGTGCCCGGCGGCTTGACCTGTATACCCACTTGAGCACCGGCGCGACGCTGGCTGATGAAGCGACGTTCGAGCGCCTCCGTTCGGCGGGGCTCGATGCCGTGCAGATCAGCTTGCTGGATGTCCGTCCTTCGCAGAACGACTGGCTGGCCGGTGCGGCATCCTTTGACAAGAAGCGCCGAGCGGTCGAGGCGGCTCGACAATGTGAGTTTCCGGTCACGCTCAACGTGGTGCTGCATCGGCATAATCTCGACCGCATCCAGGAGATTGTCGAGCTGGCCGTGCAATGGCGCGTCAATCGACTGGAGCTGGCACACGTGCAATACGTCGGCTGGGCTTTTCGCAATCGTGCGGCACTACTGCCCACGAAGGAGCAAGTCGAACGCGCAGAGAGGGTTGTCGCCAGGGCGCGCGCTCTCTGCGAGGCACAGCTTGAGATCGTCCACGTTCTGCCCGACTACTTTCAGCAATACCCCAAGGCCTGCTTGCACGGATGGGGTCAGACGTTCTTGACGGTGGCGCCGGACGGTGCGGTCTTGCCCTGCCAGGCGGCCCGCGAGATTCCCGGGCTCACGTTTCCGAATGTGTGCGACGTTGCCCTGGCAGACATCTGGTTTGAGGCTCCGGTGTTTCAGCGTTTTCGCGGCGAAAGCTGGATGTCCGAGCCTTGCCGGAGCTGCGAGCGCCGTGATCTGGATTTCGGCGGCTGTCGCTGCCAGGCATTTCTGCTCACCGGCGACATCGCGGCCACCGACCCCGTTTGTCATCTATCGCCTGTCCATGAGCTTGTCGAGCTGGCCTTGAGAGAGTCGACTGCTGGAAAGATAGCCTTCCGCACTATGCCTCCTGACGGCAGCCGTCCGGCCATCCCGGATTGAAAGGCACACCGCCACGGCCGGCAGAGCGGCGCCAGACCACCTGCGAACGCGGGGGCAGACTGAGCAGTGGTCTTGCACGGACAATGCGACAGAAAACGACGATTCTTCATCGTCACTCAATCATGGCGGCTAGTCCCAGGCTATGTGGCTCGGCGGGTCGCCTTGGCTGGCTCAATGCAGGCGCCCGCGGTGGGGAGCATCTTGCGCGGGCTGCACAGGCCGTCAGGGTTGAAGGCGTTGCGCAGGCGCAGCATCATGCCCAGGTCTTCTGGTGTGAAGAGCCGCGGCATGAAGTCGATCTTTTCGACGCCGATGCCGTGCTCGCCCGTGACGCTGCCGCCACACTGGACGCACTCTTCCAGGATCTCGTGACTGGCCTTGAGCACGCGCTGCACCTGATCCTGGTCGCGCTCGTCGAAGAGCAGGATGGGATGGATGTTGCCGTCGCCGGCGTGGAAGACGTTTGCGATCTTGAGTTGATACTTGGCGCCGATGTGCTGAATGACGCGGAGAATGTGCGGCAGCTTGGTGCGCGGCACAACGCCGTCTTGCGTGCAATAGCTCGGTGCCAGGCGGCCGACGGCGCCGAAGGCCTGCTTTCGCGACTTCCAGAGCAGCAAGCGCTCCGCCTCGGTCTTGGCTTGGAGCACTTCGCGGGCATGGTTCCGCTTGGCGATCTCGATGATGCGCTCGGCGTCCTGGTCCAGTCCGGCGTCGAGGCCATCCACCTCCATGATGAGCACGGCGCCGGCGTCGAGAGGAAAGCCGAAATGGAAGGCCGCCTCGACTGCCTGCAAGATAAGCGAGTCAAGCATTTCCAGCGCAGCGGGGACGATGCCGGCGCCGATGATGTCGCTGATGGTGCTGGTGGCGTCATCCACTGTCTCGAAGACGCCCAGCAGCGTGCGCCGTGATTGCGGATTGCGCGTGATGCGCACCCAGACCTTGGTGGCGACGCCGAACGTTCCCTCCGAGCCGACGACGACCCCTGTGAGGTCGTAGCCCGGGCAGTCCTCGACCGGCCCGCCGGTGACGACGACCTGGCCATCGGGCAGGACCATCTCAGCGCCGAGCACGTGGTTGACCGTGACGCCGTACTTGAGGGTGTGCGGTCCGCCGGAGTTGGTGGCCACGTTGCCGCCAATGGTACACGCGCCCTGGCTGGATGGATCAGGCGCGAAGTGATAGCCGTGCGTGTTTAGATGATTCGTCAGCCACAGATTGACGACTCCGGGCTCCACGACCGCATAGCGGTCGCGACTGTTGACCTCGAGGATGCGCTTCATGCGCGTCAGCGCGATCATCACGCCACCGCCCACCGGCAGGCAGCCGCCGGCCAGGCTCGTCCCGGCGCCGCGCGGCACAAACGGCGTCCTGGTCTCGCTACACAGCTTGACGATGGCGACGACTTGCTCAGACGAGATTGGGAAGATCACCACATCGGGCCGATTCTTCTCGATCGTGTAGCCGTCGCATTCGTAAACGACCAGCTCGCTGGGAGAGGTCAGCAACCCGTCGGGGCCGACGATGGCGCGGAGACGGTCGAGGAAAGACGCAGTAGTCGTTGCCATCTGAGAAGAACTTCAACGGGAGAACGTCGTCTTGTGCTACTGGGGGTGATTCGTGAAGGGATCAGTTGATCCCGTCGCGGAGGCGCATGCAATGACGCATTTTACTTGGTCTTCTGTCCCACGAGTTCGGTGATCGCCTTGGTCAGGAATCCGGGCGGCTTGTAGCCAGTCATGTGCTGGACCAGTTCCAGGCCCATCATCCCGACCAGGAACATGACGATGACGCATGGGAGCATCACGATGACCGGCAGAACTCCCCACGGCGCCGCCCTGGCCGGGACCGAGACGAGTTCACGGCGAGCTGGTGCCAGTTCCTCATCTTCCTGATCGATCTCGGCCACCGCGTCTTCATCAGCAATCTGCTCGAAACCGAGATCTTCATCGGCTTCGAGGTCAGCCCCGGCGGGATGGCGCTTGGCGGAGATGGTGGCGGCGCCCTCGTCGGCTTCCTCGTCGACGGCCACCACGTTGCTGCCGCTATCGTCGTCGGAGGCCACGTCGGAACCGTCGAGCGCCAGGTCAAAATCGGAACTATCGAGGTCGGTCTCGAGAGCAGCGACCTGCGAGCCGGATTCTTCTTCCAGACCTGGCACCTCGAAATCGGTCTCGAAAATGTCCTTTTCTCCGGACTTCGCCACCGGTTCGTCGAGGGAAGGCAGGCTACCGCTGTCGTCGAGAGTTAACTCGAACTCGCTGCTGTCGCCAGCGGATGGTTCCAGGCCGTGGCCACCTGAATCTTCGAGGCTCAGTTCGAATTCCGAGCTCTCGGGCTTGGCTGCCTTGGCCTGAGCCGGCTTGGGTGTGGCCTGAGCATCGACGCTCAACTCGAACTCGAGTTCATCGCTGCCTTCGCCGCCTTGTTCGAGCGAGATGCCGGAATCGACGGGATTGCCCAGGGAGATGCCGCTGGACGCGCCTTTCAGCTCGCCTTCGATAGAACCGCCCAGATCGAGGCTGAAATCGCTGTCACCAGGCAGCTCGAGACTGAAATCGTCGCTGGAATCATCCTTGGGCTTGACGGGCGCGGGGCTGAGGTCGAAGTCACTGCTATCCGGCTTCGCACCGGCCGGGGCGAGATCGAAATCGCTGCTATCCGGCTTGAGGCCCGCCGGGGTCAGATCGAAATCGCTGCTGTCCGGCTTGACCGGACTGGCCGCGGGCGACAGGTGCAGCTCGGAATCGGAGGATAACTCGAATGGCGACGCGGACGGAAACTTTGGCAGCTTCGACTTGGGTTTAACCTTGGCCTGGGGCTTTTGAGCGCGCTGCGCCTCGGCCTTCTTGAGTTCCTCGTCGAGATTGATCTCCTCGGTGAGCATGCCTTCATCGCTGTGTCCGGGAGAACGCTTGGCAATGCTGGGTTCCAGGCGGATGTCGCTATCGGTCGGAGCACGGCTGCCCATGTCTCCTAGCGAAACCTCGTCCGAGCCCGCACCGACGATCTTGACGTCGCTATCGCTATCCATCGGCACGAGACGCACGGGGCTGTCCTGAGAGGGGGAATTGCTCGCCTTGCGTGGCAACGGTGAATCCGGCGCGGGCCTGCCAGGCGTGGCTAACTTGGACTTGCCAGGTGATTTTTGCCGACCGCTGTCGGGTCCGACCAGCTTGACATTGCTGTCACTGGCAAGACTGGTGCCGGCTCGATTTGGGCCGTCGAAGACGAAATCGAGATCACTGTTGTCCGCCACCAGGCGTACGTCGCTATCGCTTCCCGGTGGCACGGAGGGAGTAACCGGACCGCGCTTGCTGTCTGGCTTGGCGCCGCGACGGCTGGGTCGTTCACCAAGCACTTCTTCGCCGATGCCAACGTTTTCGTCGTCGCCGAGGGAAAAGTCGAAAACGTCGGGCGGCTTGGCCGCGGGTTTCGGCGACTTGGTTGGGGACTTCGCACCCTTGCCGGAGGAGCGCGGCGGCGTGGATTTCACGTCGCCCAGCACCAACTCCATGTCGCTGGCCGCGCCGCGCTGGCGGGCCAGTTCCTGAATATCCTGCACACGGAAGCGCCATGTGCCCCGATCCTGGAAAGAGCGGATCTGGTTCTTCTGGGCCATCTGTTTCAGTTCCTCGGGCGCCATGCCGAGAACCTGTGCGGCCTCTTGAAGTGTGTAGTAACCTTGCACCATGATCGTTCCTCGCCTCACCGTGGACAACCGCGGCAAAGAAATGAGGTCTTTCCGACGGGAATTGGAGAATCCGGCCTCCGCGCAAACTTCCTATTCCATCATTATCGATTGTAAACGAAGCCGACTTGAATGCAAGTTCTTTGCCGGTCAAGAGTAGAGTGGCGGTTACGCAGTTTGCGCGACCTGGGCGGAATGCAAAAAACCTCGATGACCGGCCAACAGTTGCTCGCTTGCGCTGTACCGCCCGTCCTGCAGCCAGCAGGTCACTAACGCCTTGAGCAGCAATTCGGGAGCGCGAGGCTCCTGCCGAACCGTGAACCCGCTGGTAATGGCGCCCATGGCCGGCAGGAGCCTCACCTCTGAATCAATCATCCAGGGCTCAGTCCTTCTTCCCCAGGCAGTACAGATACTTGTTGGAGCGGACGTAGATGTGGCCGTCGCTGACGGCGGGGCTGGCGTTGAAGATGCTATCGTCTCCCTCGAATGTGAGGTGACCGAGCTTCTTGAATTTGTCGCCTCCGTCCAGGACGAACAAGCCCTCGAAGCGCGTCAGTGAGTAGATCTTGTTGTCGGCGGCGACCGCAGAGACGTACTCTTGCCGGGCGTCGTAAAGTCTTTGCTGGTAGGCGGTCGAGCCGTCGGTGACGCTCAGGGCATTGGCGATGCCGGCAACCCAGCAGAACTGGTCGCCGCTGAGCACGGGCGAGCAATTGCCGGCGCCGACGCTTTTGCGCCACAGGACATGAGTCTTGTCGACATTGCCCTTGCCGCCGGACTTGATGGCGATTGAAGTGGAGCCGCCGCGTCGGCCGCCGCCGCCCATCGCATAGACGATGCCGTCGCGAGCCAGAGGCGTCGAGGACGCGGTCGGCCCGCCCATGCCGAAGCCGCCGAAGCCGCCCGGTTCCTCGTCGTCGCCACTGCCGCCGATGCCCTGGCAATGCCACAGATCCTTGCCTGTTTCTGGATCATAGGCGGCGATCTTCTTGGGAATGCTGACCACGACTTCCGACTTGCCCTCCTTCGTCTCGACCAGCACCGGCGACGACCAGCTGGCGCCGATGCCCTTGACACGCCACAGCTCCTTGCCGGTCTTCTTGTCGAGGCCCACGAGCGAGCCGCTCTCGATGGAGGCGTTGACGATGACCACGTTCTTGTAGACGACAGGACTGGCAGCCGAGCCCCAAAAGTGCGTCTTGGAGCCGACGTCCGCACGCCAGAGTTGCTTGCCTTCCATGTCAAAGGCCAGGACTCCCGACTTGCCGAAGAAGACGAAGCTGTTCTTGCCGTCGGTGGCCGGTGTGCTCGAGGCATAGCCGTGCTCGCGCAGAAAGCCGGAGAACTTCGCCTCGGGCAACCTGGGTTCGATTTCCTTGGTCCAGAGCGTCTTGCCGTCCTTGCGGTCCAGACAGACGACGACGAGGCGAAGTTTTTTCTGGTCGCCGCCGGTGTCCGGTCCGCCGAAGCCACCCTTGCCGAAGCCGCCTTTGCCGAAGCCACCCTTTCCGCCGCCCATGCCCTTGAAGCCCTTGCTGATGGTGGTTCCGTAGCCGGTGTAGGCGGTCAGGAAGATCCTGTCGCCGTAAGTGATTGGCGTGGAGGTTCCCGGGCCCGAGACTTCAACCTTCCAGAGGATGTTGTCCTTGCTCAACGCGGCAGGCAAGCCCTTGTCGTCGCTGGCCCCGGTTCCTTTGGGACCGCGAAAACCGGTCCAGTCCGAGGCCGAAAGGGCGTCTATTGAGAAGAAAAGGAGGGCCAATGCCGCCAGACGCATCGTGACATTCATGATCGTCGCCTCCAGAACGGTCGTCGGAATCGCGTGAGAGAGTGTCGTCGATGATTGCACAAACGGGATTAAGAGGCAATGAGAAATGCACATTTACACGCGTCGCCGGCGTGAATAAGCTGACACCAAACAGCAAAGCCAGGGGCACGTATGCACGACTTGCTCATCCGCAACGGCCGGCTCGTCGACCCGGCCCATTCGCTTGACCAGCGCCTGGATATTGCCATCAAGGATGGCCGGGTTTCAGCGGTCGAGTCCGGGCTGGAAGTATCGTCGGCCAGCGAAGTCATCGATGCGTCCGGCCTGCTGGTCACCCCGGGAATGATCGATCTGCACGTGCACATCTATGCCGGCGTGTCGCACTACGGCATTCCGCCGGATCCGACGTGCCTGGCCCGTGGTGTGACCACGGCGGTGGACGCCGGCACGGCGGGAGCGTCCACTTTCGACGGGCTGCGCCGCTACGTGATCGAGGCCTCGGCAACACGGCTGTTCGCGCTCCTGAACATCAGCCGCATCGGCATGGTCAGCGGCGCGGAACTGGACCCTCCGCTCGGCGAACTGGAGGACCTTCGCCATCTCAACGTGCCCGCGGCCGTTCGTTGCATCAACGCCAACCGCGATGTCATCCTGGGCGTCAAGCTCCGACTGAGTGCGAACCTGGCTGCCGACGGCAAGAACGAATTGCAAGCGCTAAAGCTGGCCCGCGAGGCCGCCGACGCTGTTGGCCTGCCCATCATGATCCACACGCCGCAATCGTCGCTCGGCTTGCCGCGCATCCTTGCCGAGATGCGGTCGGGCGACATCCTCACGCACTGCTTCCACGCCCACTCCAGCGGCATCCTGAACAGCAGTGGCGAGGTTCTTCCTGAGGTCCGGCAAGCCATCGACCGACGCGTGCTGCTGGACGTCGGCCACGGCAAGGGCAGCTTCGGCTACGAAATTGCCCGCCAGGCCATGAGCCAGGGCATCATTCCCAACACCATCTCCAGCGACCTGCACTTCTACAACCTGCACGGCCCGGTCTTCGATCTCGCGACGACCGTGTCGAAGTTTCTGCACCTGGGCATGGACCTCAGCGAGGCGCTGCGGCGCGTGACCAGCACGCCGGCTTCCGTCATCAAGATGGACAAGGAACTGGGCACGCTGGCGGTCGGCGCCATCGCCGACGCCGTGGTATTCCGCCTGCGTGACGGCAGCCGGCCCGCGTCCGACACCGTCGGCCGCGTCGAGGAACTGCGGCAATGGCTGGAGCCGGTGTATGTGGTGAAGGCGGGCAAGATCGTGGCTCGGTATGTGTGACGCAAAAAAGAAAGGCGCCGGCCCCTGGCGGCGCCGACGCCTTTGCAATGCACATCATCGTGAAGGTTAGCGGACGCGTTGCCACATGGCTTGCGTCAGAACCATGCGGTGGTTGAAGCGCGGGTCGTAGTTCACGAAGGAAACAGGCCGCGTGCTGGTACTGGGAGACACGCGGGCAGTATCGTCCTCGTCATCTTCCTCGCCGCGGCGGCGTTTCTTCTTTTTCTTCTTGTCCTTCATGTCGTGCTTCATGTCGTCCTTGATTTCCGAGCCGATCATGAAATCGACGGTGGGCGGCAGGCACCACGGCGAAAAGCACGGCGACTGGCCCCAGGTGGGACAAGGCGCTGGAACAAAGACCGGGCGCGGATAGTTGCAGCAGCCGTTGTCGACGAAGTAGACGTAGCCGGGGCCGGGCCCGCAGCCGGTGTAGCGCGAATAGCTGGCGTAACCGCTGTAGCCGCAGCCGGAGCCGCCGAAACCGCCGTAGCTGCCGTAGCCGCCGAACACGCCGTTAATTTCGTCCAGGGCCCGCATGGGGTTGCCTGGCACGCTGCTGGTCCCCGCGAGGACCACCGTCATGAGGATGCCGTACATTCTTCCCTCCCGTTGTTGGAACTCAAGCCGCTGCATGACCGACTGCGCCTGGCCGAATGCCGGAAAACCGCCGCACGTCGGTCTCCCGCAGCGAATCGTTCACGACATCTACTGACGTTAAAATCCGCGGATGAAAATTACAATCGGAAGGAAGGCAGGTGCGGCGGGAATCTTCAAGAACGTGGCGGCATAAGAGGCATACTCGCCGTTTGTGGCACGTCCGGCGCCACTTGCCCTTTCACGCAGCAACGTGCGGCGACGGCCCGAAGGGGGACGGACGACTGCTCGGCCGCCGTTTCTTTATTTCTGAAACCGGCTCACGACCAGTGAAATGTTCTGCCCCCCGAAACCGAAGCTGTTGCTGAGCGCGTGGTTGATGCGCTTGCTGCGGGCAGTATTGGGGATATAGTCGAGGTCGCACTCCGGATCGGGGAACTCGTAGTTGATCGTGGGCGGCAGCGTGTTCTCGCGGATGGCCATCACGCAGGTGATCAACTCGACGGCGCCCGCGGCGGCGATCAAATGGCCCAGCATGCTCTTGCTGCTGCTGACAGGCGTCTGATAGGCCGCCTCGCCAAAGACGTTCTTGATGGCGACGGTTTCGACCTTGTCGTTTACCTGAGTGCTGGTGCCGTGGGCGTTGATGTAACCGATGTCGGCGGGCTTGAGGCCGGCGTCAGCGATGGCGGCGCGGATGCAGGCAATGGCGCCTCGGCCGTCGGGATGGCTGTCCGTCACGCGGTAGGCATCTCCCGTCGAGCCATAGCCGGTCAACTCGGCGTAGATGGTGGCATGGCGACGCTGCGCGTGCTCCAGGTCTTCGAGGATGATCATGCCCGCGCCTTCGCCCAGCACGAAGCCGTCACGCTGAAAGTCGAACGGCCGCGACGCCTTGGTCGGATCCTGGTTGCGCGTCGACAGCGCGGTGAGCAGGTTGAAACCGGTCACTCCAAGGGGATGGATCATGCTGTGCGAGCCGCCGGTGAGCATGAGGTCGGTGTCCCCGGACCGGATGATCTCGGCGGCTTCACCGATGGCCTGGCTGCTGGCGGCGCAAGCGGTGAGGCAATTGTAATTTGGTCCTTCGAGACCGAAGTAGCCGGCCACGTGTCCAGTGGTCGTATGCAGCTCCTGCTCGTATTCACGGCCGGCGTGAAACTTTTTGAGGCCGCCTTCGCTGAAGGCGACCGCATTCATCTGATTCGTCTCTTTGAGATAGGTGTGAGCCACCAGCGGAATGAGATGATCGAAGTCCTGGATGCCCTCGCCGGAGCCGAGGTAGACGCCAATGCGAGCCGGATCGATCTTGTTATGATCGAGCAGGTCGGCATCGCTGAGCGCCTGGTGAGCGGCGGCAAGGGCGAAGCGGGTATTGACGCCGGAATTCTCCCAGCGTTGCGGGTCGCGCACATAGCCGCCAAGATCGAAGTTCTTCACCTGGGCGGCAAAATTCGTCGGAAAGGCGCGGGCATTGAACAGCGACACCGGCCCAACGCCTGTCCGGCCTTCGAGCTGGGCGTGATACAGCTCGGCCGGAGAATGTCCCAGGGGCGTGATCGCTCCCATGCCCGTGATGACGACGCGTCGACGCATATCTTTGGCCCTCGGCTATCGGCAGTCAGCTAAATCAGCAGACAGCTAAATCAGCAGACAGCTAAATCAGCGGTTCACGATCAAATGTCGGTCACCGGCTTCTTGCCACAAGCTACTTCCATCGCTTGCACACCGCGACGGCGCATTGGCCCATCTCGGTGAAGGCGATCTTGATGAAATAGTCCTTGGTCATGGGCTGTGTAGAACGGATGACGTTGACCGGGCAAGCGGGGTCGGGCTCGGTATAGTTCAAGGTCGCGGGGACCAGTCCGTGTTCCATGCCAAGCAGGCTGGCGGCCAGTTCGGTGGGGCTGCCGCCGGCACTCAAATTGCCGAAGTAACTCTTGGGCGCGAAGACCGGCACCGGCTGGGGCAGGGAACCGAAAACCTCGAGCAGGGCGCGCGACTCCCAGGCATCGGACTTGATTGAGCTCAGACCGTGAGCGTTGACGTGATCGACATCGCCCGGACCGATGCCTGCATGCTTGAGGGCGGTGCGGATGGCACGGGCTAATCCGCGGCCAGAGGTGTCGCGGTCAAAGGCGGCGCCGAAGCCGACAATCTCGGCGTAGATACGCGCGCCGCGTGCCAGGGCGTGGTTGGCCTCTTCCAGGACCAGAACGCCCGACCCCTCGCTGATGACCCATCCGTCGCGGCCGCGATCGAAGGGGCGGACCGCCGACTCCGGCGACTCATTGCGTTGCGACAAATGTCCGAACAGGCACTGACGAACCATGCTGAGCGGATTGACGCGGCCGTCGGCCCCGCCAACGAGGAAGAAGTCGGCCTGGTCGCGCTTGATGATGCGGTACGATTCGCCCAGCGCCAGCAAACCGGCCACGTCCCCCTCGGTGATCGTGTTGTTGGGGCCTTGGGCATTGTGGAAGATGGACACGTGGCAGGCGAGCATGTTGGGCAGATACTTGAGCATCCACAGCGGCGGAATGCAGCCGAGGCCCTGCTTGCCCCATTGTTCAAGATCGACGCTGCCGGGCTGGCAGTTGACGCTGGCTTGCGAGGCCGCCCCCAGTTCCTCGAGTTCGGTGGGCAGCAAACCTGCGCCGAACTCGACGCCAAAGCGCGTGGGGTCGAGCTTGTCCTTGTCGACCTTCGAGTCGTCGATGGCCAGCTGCGCGGCGGCGACGGCGAGTTGAATGGCCCGAGCCATCAGGCGCAGGCTTTTACGATCCTTCTTCTCGATATAGTTCTTGGCGTCGAAGTCGCGGATTTCGCCCGCGATGCGGCTGGGGAGGCCGCTGGCATCGAATGTCTCAACAGCTCGAATGCCGCTCTGGCCGCGACTGAGCGAATCCCAGAAGCTGGCCGCGTCCAGCCCGATCGGGTTGACGATCCCGATACCGGTGATGACGACGCGGCGAGAAGACGAAGACATTTCGCACCTGCAAGTATGTTCCGAAACGCTGCTCGGCTGGTTCCGATGAACCGAGGCATTCCGGGACTCGGGCGTGTCCCCGAAACCCTCAGGCGGCCTGAATGCCCGTTTCCTGGACAATTTTAGGCGGGTTTCGAGGAACGGCCCCCATTTTCAGTTTATCAGGAGCCGTCCTTGTGGTCGGTCGTGGCCTTGACCAGACCCAGCAAGTGCTTCAATTCTCCGGTGAAGACAAAGTTATGGTCCCCGAAGATCTGCTGGGAGCGAGCCTGATCGAGATGGGCGAAGAAGATCTCGGCATCGGCGACGCGTTCCAATTCTGTCGAACTGACGCCTGGAGGCGGGGCCGCAAAAATTCGGCCCTGCACCGAGGCGCCTTCCGGTCTCAAAAAAACCAAGTCGGTTTCATAGATCAGCTGACGGCCCGCCAGCACTTCACCGTGAAATCGCGCTTGCAGGATCTTGGCCAGGATCACCTTCTCGCGGTAGTCGTTGGCCTCGCCCACCAGGATGCCCCCGGTCTGCGCGAGCCCCTCGAGCATCAGGGCCGCCGGCATGACTGGATAGCCTGGGAAGTGATCGGCAAAGTAGTCCTCCGCCAGGCTCAGGTTCTTGACGGCGCGGGCGAACTGGCCGCTCTTGAACTCCACAAAACGGTCAATCCAGATCCAGCGCATGGTCCTGCGTTCCCGCGATCCCGCGTTACTGCCGACACCTACTTGCCGTTCACGGCCCCGTTCGTGTGTCCGTTCAACTTGTCCTGGATGTAGCGCGTGATCATCTCGACCGTGAACAGGTCGCTGATGGCGCTCAGCTCAGGGTTCTGCTCGAACTTCGCAAGGTTTGCGAAGGGCATGCGGGCACGCAGCTCGGCGATGCCCTTGTCGGTGACGCGGCCGTTCTGCACGAACTCCGGGTCGCCCTGAAAGATCGATTCCGGGAACAGCTCGCCCCGCGGAATCTTGATGCCGAATTCGCGCTCCAGGCGGAAGACAATGTCCAGGAAATCGATGGACTCAGCTCCCAGGTCGCCCTGCAGCGTCGAAGTGGGCTTGATGTCATCCTCATCCACGTTCAGCGCCTCGACCAGGGTCGCAGACACTTTCGTGTAGATCTCGTCCTGACTCGGCATGGAAACCTCCAAGTTAAACCTCGTTGGCAGACAGCTTCGACGGCTCACTGGACCGGCGAAGATTTTTCACTCTCGTTCGCGGAACCTGCCCGGGAACGAATTCTTGTTCACACCGGAGCGGCGCCCAGCCCCAGTCCCCCATCGACCACCATCACCTGGCCGGTAATGTAGGAGCTGTCCGGGCCGGCAAGAAACACCACCATGCGGGCGATGTCTTCGGGCTGGCCCAGCCGCCGCATCGGGATCATTTTCTTGATGAGGTCGCCCGCCTTGTTGCGGACGGCCTCGCTCATGTCGGTCTCGATGAAGCCGGGAGCGACGGCGTTGACCGTCACGCCTCGGCTGGCCAGTTCGACCGCCAGCGCCCGTGTCAGGGAGTTGATGGCCCCCTTGCTGGCCGCGTAATTGCATTGCCCCGGGTTGGCATGGTCGGCAGCGATGCTCGAGATATTGATGATCCGACCGCGACGCTGCTTCATGAACGTATAGGCCAGGGCCCGGCAAAAGTTATAAGTTCCCCCCAGATTCGTTTGCAGCACACTGTGCCACGCTTCCGGCTCCAGCCGCACGAAGAGGTCGTCGCGGATGATGCCGGCGTTGTTGACCAGGATGTCGATGCGGCCAAACTCCTTTTCCGCCCGCTCGGCGCACTTCTGTGCCTCTTCGAGGCTGGCGACGTCGGCCTGCAAGGCCAGCGCCACGCCCCCCAACTCGGCGACCTCGGCGGCTAGGCTTTCGGCCGCTTGCTGACTGCCCTTGTAGACAAAAGCCACCTTGGCGCCTTCGGCGGCCAGGGCCTTGACGATGGCCCGGCCGATTCCGCGGCTGCCGCCGGTCACCAACGCTCCCTGATCCTTCAACTTCATGTTGCCTCTTCTCGCACTCTCAGTTCGCCGCCCTGGCGCCGACTGCTGTACTTACCAGGGGCATACTGTTCGTCAGCACGGCATGCAAGCCGCGCAGGTGTTCCACGATGCGTTTGTCAGCGGCCTGCATGGCAGGCACGCGATCGCGAAGGTTGTAGCGCGCCAGCGTTAGCTTGGCCGACACCGTCGAGCTGCCATCAACTTCGCCCTTGCCCTTGAATGTGGCCAGCTCGTCGGTGCACTCCACCAGCTCAGCGCTGGCCACCAGGTTTTTTCCAGGAATCATGAAGTTTCCATACTTCACGTTTTTCACTTCCCGCAGGACGATGACACTGTGTCGAAAATCCTCGGTGATGCGCAACAACCAGGCGCCGGCTTCCACCAGGGTCTCCAGCATCAAGACCCCTGGCATGACAGGGAAGGTGGGAAAGTGGTCGGCCAGGTACTCCTCGCCAAGGGTCAGGTTCTTGACGATGCGAATGCGCTTCGCGGGCTCGAAATCCAGGATTCGATCCACGAGGTTGAATCGCATGGTCTTAAACCCGACGCCTAAATGGTTTAGGGCAAAAACCGGCCGCCATGTTTTGCTGCAAATGGGCAGTATATCGGGGGCTGTTTATCCCGGCAACCCGAATCTCCGGAGCCGACGGGCCAGCTTCCCTTGTCCATACCGCCTTCCCTGCTGGCAATCCTTGCCCAGCTCACGTGTCTTCCCCACGCAGGTCTGTCGATATTTGCAAAATTGCTTGGATTTCGCAATTCGGAAAAACCGCAAAGACTGGAGAAACCTTGAGTTGAAGTCAGGCTGCGCGGTCTGCATGAACTTGGCCGGTTATGCACGGGAACATGACGATGTGACCGAATCTGCCGACAGGCGACGATCACCATGTCGGATCGCGGACAGCTGTTGCCCTCTGCACGGCGTGCGACCTCACCATCGTTTCTGCCCGGGTGGGGCCGGGTCATCCAGCACACTCAGCCCGAACGGGGCAAAAAGGAACACGCCGCTGTAGTAGCCGGTCTGCCCCAGAGTTTCGTTATCAGCCAGTGTCTTGACGCCGGCTGTGATGGCGGTGCGCAGAGCTTCGCGCATGATGCGCCGATGTTCCTCGTTGCCGGTAACGGCCGCCTCGTAGGCGAACGCCTCGGAGGCGTGAAACGTGGCCGCACAGAATCCCGGCGGTGGAGAGTTCCGGAAGTGCCGGCAAGAAGTGAGATAGAACGACTTGTGCCTCTCGCTCCAACAGTCACGGATCATCTGATCGATCCCGGCCGACAGGGCTTTCAGGACTTCGGGATCGTCGGTGATGCGGTGGTAGCGTGCCAGGGCCGTCAGGGTCAAGCCGAGCATGTACATGTTATTGCCTCGGCAACGCCCCGACTCTGCCGAGACGGCACAGTGCCCATGCGCGAGCACGACAACCCAGCCTTTCTTCGGATCCAGGTTTTTCTTGAGCACCAGCCATTGCTTGTGCGCGGCGGTCAGGTACTTCTTGTCGCCTGTGGCTTCATGGGCGTTGAGCAGCAGGTGCAGCGGCCAACCGATGTTGCGGATGTGGTCGGTGTATCGTGTCGGGCACAGTTCTGCCATGGCGTCGCTGGCCAAAACTCCAACCTCGCGGGCCCGCCGGTCGCCTGTGAGGAGGTAGTAGTCGAAGACACCGCCGATCCACACGTGGCCGAAGTCCCAGAGTCCGACCTGATAGGCGCCCTTCATCTTCAGCGGGGCCTCGTTCTCGTACTTGCCGCCGACGAAGCGAGCATAGTATCCGCCGGTATGGCCCACGCAGTGAGGCCAGATCTGACCGGGTCGCATGTTCGCGGAACCAGGGTACGCCCGAATGTGCGGATTCGAAACGTGCAGAACATCAACGTCCAGAAAGTGTCGGGCCGCCTGCTCGGCCCGGTCGAAGAAGCGCCGATTTCCGGTGCGCAGGTATTGTTGAAACCAGATGCGGGATGTGTCGTATTCCAGGTTGCCCCACGAGTCCCAGTTGGTGTTGTACCAGTCACCGTAATTCAGCATGCCATACTCGCGAAGGCGGTCGCGTTCAGCACGGTGACGGTCCAAGAAATCGGTCACGAGAGTATCGTAGGCGCGATACTTGATCGGATCGCTGGGTGGCAGCGGGCCGACCGCTCGACTGACGCTCACCTGAAGCGGTTCGCAAGAAGCGAGCAGCGGCTTTTCAGCGGCTTGAAAAAAGTCGGCAAGCCGGACTGCATCCGGTTTGCCTGCGAAAAAGGTAGCCCAGAGTTCCTGAGTACGCGCCACCCCGCACTTGAACGAGTAGACTCCCTGGCGCAGGTAGTACGATAGTTTGCACTCCTCAGCAAGCGATTTGCCGTCGTACAACCCGTTGGGACAGATGCCGATGCGAAGCTGACCGGCTGCGGCCTCGATGTCCTTTGGCCAATTCTGCCACCATTCGCGCACACCGACCGCCATGCCAAGGTGGTCGCTGCCGACGGCGGCCCAGCCGGCGCCGCGCCGACCTGCCGGCTTACCGTCCAGGTCATAGCGGCCATCGTCCACTTGAAAGAGTAGGCCGGCGGCGCGTTCCTTGCCATCGAGCATGATGCGACTACCATCTTTTCGAGCATGAGCAAACACCAGGTCGAGCGCATCAATCTTGGCCATCATGTCGTCCTGATGATCGTTGATAAACGTGTGATGGAATCGCAAGAATGGCTGGCCGCGAAAAGCATGGATACGGACGATGTAACGGAACAGCGCACCTCTTGCTGAACGGTGAACACCTTCGATGCGAACGCTGGCGCGCAATGGTCCGGAATCCTCAACAGTCAACTTTGCGGGCGCCCGATCTGCGCGGAAAACGGTCCCATCGGGCGAAGTAAGGATGATGCCGGCGCCTTTGGAACCCGTGACCCGTTCTGCGGCGGAGAACCGGCCGTCCTGGTTGGCGTCGAGCCACACTTCATCCAGCAAGCGAAACGCCGTCGAGGAGAGCCGCAGTCGAAGCGGACCGGTGTTGATGGCGATGGCATGTCCTTCGTTGCTCACGGTGACTGGCTTTGAGACCGCATGACGCTTCACGCCAGGACCGTAGCGCAGGGAGAAGGTTCTTTTCTCAAACGCCTTGAGGTCGGTCTGAAAATCCAGTAGCAGCCAGCGCACCGAACCATCCGGCCAGCGCGAAAGCACCTCGGTTTGGAGCGGAGTTTCACGATCGTCCGCGCTGAAGAGCACTGCCGCCTGGGGATCGCGGAGCAGGCCCCTAGCAATGGGGACGCCGGAACTGACCGGCCAGCCGATCCGGTGCACTCCCGCTGGTTCGGTAACCGTAACAGTCAGCTCAGCAGCGAGCCCCGCGCAAGGAAATACGGCAAGAACCGTGTAGCTCATCAAGCAGGCTGCCATTCGGTTCATGATTTTCATCCCCGTGAAGGCGGGCACGGCCCCCCGGACCGTGGTACGACACTTTTTTGCCAACGATCTTTGGCCCTTCGGTGTTTGCCAATGTAGGATAGGTTGGATCTCAGGGCGAGGGTCATTCATGTATACACCAGTCTTCGGGCGACCGGCCACTGGCTTGCTCGTATCGGCGAGTTCTGCGAGCGATCTGTCAACGCCGCCGGTTTCGCCGTCATCGGTGCTGCCGCTACCCGCAGCGGTGCCCGCGACGCCGCCGTGTCGGGCCCGATGCGCTAGCTCGTTCCTGTCCACGTACTGGTCGGTGTTTGCCGGCTGCGGGCTTGCTCTGCTTGTCGTCGTCACGGGACTGGCGCTGGCGATCAACTACCTGGAGCGCGCACCGGGCGAAGAAACCGTCGCGGCTTCCGCACCGATCATCGCGCCGTCCCCTTCTGCCGCGGCGCCAGTGCCTCTGCAGGCTCCACGCAATGTGCCGGTGCCGGCAATCGTCAAGATCGTCGATTTGAAAGTATCGCCGCCCCCGGCTCCAGCGTCCGCGGCTCCAACCTCGCCTGTCAACAAGGGCGATGAACCGCCAGCCCCCAAGCTGCCGGATTTTCTACTCGACGAAGCTGGCATCGGTATCGATGTCGCCAAGGACGGACCGAAGGTGGGCAAGGCCTTGCCGGAGGAGCCGCCAGGGGCGCTTCCCAGATGCGAAACCTACGGCACGGCGATCAACTTCGTGCGCAGCCCGTTGCAGGCCGCCAAGTTTGCCCAGACCGAGGACAAACTGGTGTTCACGCTGCATGTGTCCGGCAACTTCGAGGATCCCGGCTTCACATGAAACAACGCCCAGGCCCTCCGTGAGAAGGCCCTTAACAATGAAGATGTCGGTAGCTACATGAACGAGTTCTTTGTCAATTCCTTTCAGAAAGTCGCCACCTTTCGCAAGAATGGCGATAACAAGCAAGGCGGCAACGTGGCCAGCTATTTCTGCACGCCCAAGGGGCAGGTGGTTCATGCCATCGCCGGCCCCGTCGATGCTGCCACTTTTCTGCGTGAGGCCCGCTGGACCGTCGAGCTTTGGAAGCTGGCCCAGCTGGAGGGCAACGACAAGGCCACCAGACTTGCTGCCTTCATGCGCAAGGCTCATCTTGACCGCCTTCGCCAGGACTTTCCCGGAACCCATGCCCAGAGGACGCCCGGCTTCGCCGTCCAGGCCCTCATCGCTCCCGGCCGCGGCAACCAGCTGATCCAGAACCTCGACAACCAGGCCAAGGTGCACCTGCTACTGGGCAACTATCCCCTGCCCAAGGTGCAACAGATCTACTCGCTCGTCTTCGAGAGAATCCTGAACGAACGACTTTCCACCGTGCCGGTGGTGCAGAAGTAAAGGCCCGGTTCAACTTCAGATTGCCCGCCGTTGACGGCGGGTGCTTGGGCGCGCTTTGAGGGCCGTTGGCGGGCCTTCCAATAGGTTCTTCGCTCGGCCTTATTTGAGTCGGTTCAGGCCCACGCTGGCCTCGTAACGCACCGGCGCCGCGTTGGCGGGTTCGGCGGCCTGGCGTAGCAAGTTGGCGATGCCGGGGGCATCGGTCTCGGCCAGACCTCGCAGCGCGCCCGCACGTACCCATACGTTGTCCTCGCGCAAGAACCTGGCCACGTCCTTGTCTTCTGGATCGGCGACAATCCGGGCGATGGTTCGAGCGGCGATGTAGCCGAGTGGCATTCCCTCCGGGCCGAACGTTCCTTGCGGATTGGCGGGGACGGCGAGTCGCGTCAACGCTGGCAAGGCGTCGCGGGCTTGCAGCTTGCCCAGGGCCTCGCACACCCACCAGACGCCGACCGTGTCGCGCACCTTGGCGAAGGCGTCGAGCTTTTTGATGAGCGTAGGGACCGCGGCCTTGTCGCCGCGCGCGGCAAGGCCCTTGGCTGCAAGGTAGTGGGCGTACGGATACGGCGTCTCCAGCCCCGCGAGCAGCGTACCGAAGCCTGCTCGTCCGTAACCCTGGCGTGTCTCCTCCGCCTGCACGATCATCATGCGATCGGCTCCGCCGGCCTGGGCCATGTTCAGATTGCGAAAATGCCCGGGCGTCAGGCAGGCATCGAGATACTTCTTGAGCGCTTCGCCATCCTCCGGCGGTTTCGCGACGGACAGGTCGAACTCGCGGAACGTCGTGTCCCGCCACTTCAAGCCGCGCGGCGGATACCATGCCTCCAGCGGTTGCGGCTCCGGCAGATGTACTTCGGGAACCGGCTTCTCGGCGAGGCGATAGGCGTCCTGGATGTCGGACAGGGCGTAGCGGGCCTGCTGGCGGATGAGCGTGATCGGGTCGCGCGTGGCGATGTCGATCAGCAGTGGAATGGCGTCAGCGTTGCCACGCCGGGCCAGGCCGCGCACCAGGCCGTAGCGGATGTCGCGGAACATCGTCCGCGGATCGGCGATCGGCTTCAGCCTGGCAACGTCGGCGATTCGCTGAGCGAGCGCCTGGGCCATGTACGCCTTGTCGCGCTCGTTGTCGTCGGGCATGCCCTTGCCCATGCTGGCGATTTCCGGGAACGGATATGGCCTGGCGATCTCGGCAGCCAGTGTGTCGGCGGCCTTGGCGCTCACGCCGATTCGCCCAAGCAGCACGGCGGCATCGACGCGCTCGCGCTGGTTTTTCGAAGTCAAGAACAGGACAACGCGATCTTGCAAGTCGCGGCGTTCGGCCGGCGTCTTGAGATCGGCATCTTCGAGCAGGCAGCTGAGCAGCCACAAGGCTTCCTCGCCGCCGATGGTCTTGACAACATTGAAAGGACGGCCGTGCTCGCTGAATGGCCTTTCGAGGTTGATGCCCTTGACGAGTTGCTGATAGATCGGATCGTCGGCATGCTGCTTCCCCTTCAGGGCAGCGAGCAAGACCTCGACGGCGCGGCGGCGATGGCCCGCACGCTCAAGCAAGATGCGTGGCATGAGGACGCGCTGCGTTTCGTCGCGCATGCGGTCCTCGAAGCGTGGCTTCTCCGTGAAGGTGTTGGGCAGCAGCGCGATCAGCAGATGGATGTCTTCGATGCCGACCATGGCGCCGGCGATGATGAGCGCCTTGATGAGGGCATATTCCTCCGGCCGGGGGCCGTGCTGGAGATACCGGCTGATGTGGACTTTCTTGTTGGGGACTTCGCGGCGGATGGCCTCGCGGATGGCGGCGACGGCCTCCGGCGTGCCGATGCGGCCCAGCGCGATCGCCGCCTCCGCTGCGTGATACTCCTGCACGTGCTGCTTCAGCCAGGGAATCAGCAGATTGACGGCCTCGGCATCGCGCAGCTTGCCGGCAGCACGGACGGCACCGATGTCAGGCAGCTTCTTCGCCAGTTCGCCGCGAACCTTGGCGAGAATCTCCGGCGTCGGTTGCTGACGGCCGAGGGCGTCGAAGCCGGATTCCTTGTTGATCGCCTCCAGGGCGCTGGTCAGCGCGAAGCGGACCTGCCAGTCCGTGTTGTGCAGCAATGCGTTGTGCAAGTCCTTCGCGTCCGAGGAGCTCGACAGCCTCGTCAGTGCCAGCGCCGCCGAGCGCCGAACCTGGACGACCTCGTCCTTGAGCAGCGTCTTGATCGCCGGAACGTCCTTGACCGCTTCGTCCTCGAGGTACATCAACATTTCGCAAGCCCGGGCGCGTAGCTCCGGACTCTTGCTTGCCAGCATCTTTCGGAAATAGCCCGAGTCGCCGAGCCGCGCTTGCCGGCGATACGCCTCCGGCTCGTTGCGGCGGTATTGCATGTCGGTGGATTCGCGGGTGATGCGGACGGGCGGCAGCTTGGCGGCGGCGACGGAGACGTTGGGGACCGCCTCGGTCTGCGGGGCGTGGCAGCCGTAGCAGGAGCGGGTCTCGCCGGCCCGGCCGACCATGTAGGCCATCTGCGTGGCCGGGTAATGCGCGCCCATCTCCACCGACGTCACAGGATAGTTCCACTTCATCAAGAGGCGATTGCCGCCGGCATCGAGCGGGTCGAGGAAGATCGGCGTGTCGGCCGGCGCCTCGAAGTAGGCGCTGCCGTCCGGGAGGATCGGCACGACGCCGAGGATGCGCGTCTCCAGGTTCGTATGGCTGCTGGTGGTGACGCCGGTGTATTCCGCCTCGATGACGCGGAGGAAGCGGGCCTGCTTCAGCACCTTCGTCCGTTCCGGATTGTCGGACTCACGGCCGGCGACCACCAGGAACTTCGTCATCGGCGTCGCCTCGCCGGCTTTCGGTCGTCTGTGCTGCGTCGGCAGCACCGCCGGTCGCGGCTTCTCGACCAGCACCGGAACGGCGTCGAACTCGGCGTAATTCGGGATATTGAGGACAAGCTGCTCGTCGCGCGTGTTCGGGTCACAAACGTAGATTCCGGAATCACGGGCGCCCGGCAACGTCGCCGAGAAGAGGAAGCGGCCATCCTGCAGCGGCTGCGGCGTGGACCGCGTCCCCAGCGGCGACAGGTGGCTGCGATGGGTTGTGCCGCCCAGTTGAACCGATGTCGTGCCGGGAAAGATCGGCGCCAGAGCGTCGCGCACCGATAGCCCGGCCCGGAGGTCCAGGATGGCGGGGCCCATCTCCGATTGCAGGAGAATCCGGCCATCGGGCATCTCGCGCGCCTGCGTCAGGCCGATGCCGCTGTGCCGCTCGCGGTTGAAGAAGCGATACTGCCCGCTGCCGAACAGGTGGCGCTCTTCCGTGCCGTCCGGATTGACGGTCATCAGGAAAGTTTCGTGCTTGTCGTAGGGTGGCACGTCGATGTGGAAGGCGTCCCAGAAGGTGAACATGATCCGGCCGTCACGGAGAACGGTCGGCTCGAAGTACGTTCCCGGCGCGAAGGTGAGCTGCTCGATGCCGGTGCCGTCGCCATTCATCACGAACAGCGTCTCGGTGCGTTCCTCGTGGTATTCCTCCAGGTAGCCGGTGCGGTCCGAGCAGAAGACGATCCGGCCATCGGGAAGATAGGTCCCGCCGAAGTCGTTGAATGGACCATCGGTGAGCTGCTTCAATTCGCTGCCGTCGACGTTGATCTCGTAGAGATGGAACCAATCTTCACCGTCGCGGCGCATGGCGAAGAGCACTTTCTTGCCGTCGAAGGATGGCTCCGGCTTGAAGACCGAGCCGGTCTTGAGATGCGTCAACCGTGTCAGCTTGCCGTCCGGGCGCGCCGGCACGAGTGCATAGAGATTTCGTCCGGGGCGGACCGGTCCCATGGTCCGCTCGGGACGATTGTAGGTGGAGCTGCGGGCGTAGACGTAACCATCGCGCCAGTGGTACGACCCCTGGTAGACGCCGACGCCGCCATCGGTGCGTTCGTCAAACATGGGAGCGCCGACGAAGACAATGCCGGGGATGTCGGCGACGAGACGGGAGCGTGATGGACCGGAGTCCTCGCCAGGACCAGTCGCCTGCGGTTTCCCGCTAAACGAGACGATGATGGCGACCACGCCGAGGGAGAAAGCGATCTTGCGCACGATGAACCCTCCCGACTCGAACTTCGGATTTCGGGTCGGGTGCCATGCCCACGGCTTTGCGTGGGCATGGCCAACCCGCTTCCCACTTGAGGCATGTGAGCCGAGGCGCGTCGGGACTGCCATGCCCACGCAAAGCCGTGGGCATGGCACCCAGATCTCTTGGCAATCAGTTGGCGCCCGGGATCAACTGCTTGATTTTCTGAACCAGGTCGCCGACGCCTTCCTGTACGGCGGCGGGGACGACCAGGCGAGCCTCCATGCCGCTTGCGGAGAGCCGTAGGGCGGCGCCCACGGGCGGCGTGTCAGGAAAAGCCGGCAGCTGAATCGGCAGAAACCCACCGACGGCGCGATTGACGAGTTCCATCGTGCCCTTGGGGCTGAAGTAGCCAGCGAACTGCGAGCCTTTCGGCAGCATGGCAGCGGTCTTGAGGACCTCCGGATCTTCTCCCAGGAATGCCTTCTTTCGGTAAGCATCGAGGACGCTCTTTATGCCGGCGGCCGAAGTGTAACCGATCAGCACGGTGGTCTTGTCCGCCGGAACGATGCTGTTGCGCAGCTTGCCGCCCTCGCCGAAGATCATCTCGCCGATCTTGCCGCCGAGACCGCCGGGGATTTTCTCAAACGTTTCGCTCATGTCGGTCGTGGTCTCAAGTGCGGGAATCTGACCAACCTTGACGTCCTTGATCTCGGCGGGTTTGGCGCCGGGAATCTTGCCGTCCTTGTAGACCTCGTTGACCTCGAGGGTGGCACGCTTGAAGCGCTTCAAGTACGCGGCGGAATCGTCCACCTTCATCACCATCATGGTGCCGCTGAAGATCGGTTCGCCGGCCTTGGCGACGCCCATCATGAACGACGCGCCGCTGACGCCCTTGTACATGTCCGTCATGGCCGTTTCGAGTTTCTTGGCTTGCTCGGCCGGGAGATCGGGGGCCGAGACCTTTACGAGGTCGATAACAAGCTTGGTCATGCTGACGCCGTCGGCCAGGCCGCCGCCGCCGGCGGCGATGACAAAGGGCCCGGCCGGCAGTCCGACCAGCGGCCCGCCCGCCGGCGCCTTGGCCTGGGCTCCGAATTTCGCGAACGGCCCCTCCTGCGCGAACAACGCCTGCACGTCCACGATCAGGTCGCCCTTGTCCGCGAACTTGCCGCCCACAGCGATATGCGTGACTTCAATGGCGCATTTCTTCAGGAATTGCTCGATGCCGTCAACATAGCCCATGATGAACTTGGCTTCATCCGGAAGGGGCTGGTTCTTGAACTCCCCCAGTCCTTCACGGGCCTTGGCGACAAGAAACTCGATGCCCTTGGAGGTGACGACGGCGCCGAGATCGACCTTGGCAATCCAGCCCTCGAGCGGCTTGACGACGCCGGCGATGCCGCCCTGGCCGGTGACGATCTTCTTGAGTGCGTCCTTGTTGGCCCCTTCGGTGACGATGGCGTAATCGCCCTTCTGCTTCACCAGCAACGATTCGTCCTTCGCCTTCACAGCGTCGGCAAAGTCCTTGAAATTGCTGACCGGAACAATGGCGACGACGACCGGCCTCTCGCCCGGAAAAACGGCGGCCACGATGCTGCCTTTTTCATTGATTCCCTTGTTGACTCCGAGTTCGCCGAGAGCCTTCTTGAGCGGCGATCCATCGAGCGGAACCTGCAACCGCTTGAACATGGCCTCGATCTTGTCGCTGACGCGGTCCAGGTTGTTGACAAAGCCAAAGCCGAGCGCGTCTGCCGGGACCAGGTCGAGGGCGCCCTTTGGCTGAGCCAGCACGGGCGCCGCCGCCAGCAACAAGATCGCCAGCCCCAGCACCACATTCCTTAGCCGTTGCATGACCAATACCTCCAGGGGGTTTGTGTTTCCGTGAGGCGACATTATATGTGACTTTTGCGTTTCGAGTTTCGAGTTTCAGGATTCAGGTTTGACCTTCGACCGACCCTTGAACTCGAAACTGCATGGGGGCTATGGGATGCTCTTCAGAAACTTGCGGGCCTGGTCGGTATCCCAGTCCATGGCTCCCGGGAACTCGAAAACGACCTCACCCTTGCGATTGACGACGTATGACACCGGGATGAATTCGGGGTTCAGGATTGGCGGCACGCCTTCGGTGGCGATGTGGACGGGGAGCGTCCAGCCCTTCTTCTTGACAAACTCCTTGACCTTGGCCGCTTTCTCGGTCGTGACGATGAGAAAGGCAATATCGGAGTCCTTGACGGAATCGTGCAGCGCTTGAATGCCGGGCATTTCCCCGACGCAGGGCGGGCACCAGGTGGCCCAGCGATTGATGAACACGACCTTGCCGCGCAACTGGTCCATGTCGACTTCCTTGCCGTCGAGCGATGTCACGGTCCAGCTTCCCGGCAACTTGCCTAGGACCTTGAGAGATTTGACGGGCGGAAACGGACCATCGCTCCGCTCGGGTGAGCAGGCCGAAACCAGGGCAGCATTCGCTGCTACCAGAAACAAGAAGGCGGCACGCCGACACATGGCACGATCTCCCAGGGATGAATGGCAATTACTTCTTCAGCAGCTTCATAAACTCGCGCATGAACGCGTGGTTGTCGTGCCAGGTGCGCGACGTGACCAGGTGGTCGTCCACCACGACTTCGCGGTCCACGTAGTTCGCGCCGCAAACCTCGGCATCAAAGCGACACTTGCGGACGGTGGTGACCGTCCGGCCCTTGATGACGCCGGCCGTCGCCAGCACCTCGATGCCGTGACACACCGATGCAACCGGCCTTCCCTTGTCGCAGAAGTAGCGGACGGCGCGTAAGAGATCGGCATCGTAGCGCAGATACTCGGGCGCCCGCCCGCCGCTGATGACGATGCCGGCGTATTCTTCCGGCTTGATGTCGCGAAAGGCGATGTCAGCCGCCAGCTTGTAGCCAGGCGACTCGATAGTGATGTCCCAGTCCGGATGGGTGTCGTGCTGCACGAGGTGGTAGATGCGCTTCTCAGGCCCGGCAACAACAACCTGGAAGTCATCCTCGCGGATGCGATACAGCGGATACAGCGTATCAAACACCTCGGCAGCGTCGCCGATGATGAGCAAGACCTTTTTCATCGCTGTCCACTAAAGTTGTTCACGTTTCGCCCGGCTCTGGCCACATCCTGCAGCGCGTCGCCCATCTGCATCGTAAACCGATTATTTGCCGTGGTATTATAACAGCCGTCTGCTACGATAACCACCAACCCCACCGACAGGACCACTCCATGCCAACCGAACTTTACAAAGACTTGAAGGAAACCCTTGCCGGCAAGGGCGCGGCTCAGGCCATCGATTCCCTCTGCGAGTCGCTGCGCGAGAACAAGGACTACACGAACCTGTTCTACGCGCTATTGCTGAAGAAACGGCACGAGCTAGGCGTGTCGCCCGTGCCGACAGGGGCGTCGGCAGACCTGCCCCCCGAGATGCATGAGCCCTACGAAGACGCGATCCGCCAGGCCGGCAGGCGTGTCGGGCAGCTTTATCTCGACGAAGGCAACATCGCCGGCGCCTGGGCCTTTTACCGCATGCTCGGCGAGACGGCGCCGGTCAACCAGGCCATCGACCAGTTCCAGCCGGTTGAGGGAGAAGATTGTCAGTCCGTCATCGAGATCGCCTATCATCAGGGCGTGCATCCGCGCCGCGGCTTCGACATGATTCTGGAGCGCTACGGCATCTGCAGCGCCATCACGATGCTCGGCGGCCAGGAATTCCCGCACGGCCCGGAAGTCCGCGACTACTGTGTCAAGAAGCTGGTGCGCGCGTTGCACCGCGAATTGATGGAGCGTCTCAAGGCGGAGATCACGCGCACCCAGGGATTCGCGCCGACCGGCAAAAACGTCCGCGAGTTGATCGACGGGCGCGACTGGTTGTTTGGCGAGGACTTCTATCACATCGATGTGTCGCATCTGTCGGCCGTGGTGCAGATGGCCACCCAGCTTTCGACCAGCGAGGAGCTGGAGCTGGCCCGCGAGCTGTGCGCCTACGGCGAAAAGCTGTCGCCGCGCTTCCAGTACAACTCCGACCCGCCCTTCGAGAATCAGTATCGCGACTACGGCATCTACCTCGGCATCCTGGCCGGCGACGATGTCGAGGCCGGCCTCGATCACTTTCGTGCCAAGGCCGAGGAGGCTGACCCGGAGAATGTGGGCACGTATCCCGCCGAAGTGCTGGTGAATCTACTGCTGCGCCTCGACCGCACGCATGAGGCGCTCGCCGTCTCGCGCAAGTACCTTGCGCATGCCGAGGAGGGCCGGCTGGCTTGCCCCACGCTCGTCGAACTGTGCCAGCGAACCGGTGACTACGAAACGCTTGCCGACGTCGCCCGCGAACAAAACAACCCGGTGCATTATCTGGCGGGACTGATCGCGGCCAGGAAAGGTTAATGCGGGATGGAAGTTTAACCAGCGCATTGCGAGGCCGAAGCCGTCGTCATCAGCCGTCGTGCTCCGGCCATTCCTTCTCCCACGTCAGCCGGATCAACGCCAGCTTTCTCTCGACCTTGCGCTCGGTGCAAGTCAGCGCGTCGGCGATCTCACGGTTGCGGTAACCGAGCATGCGCAGGACGGCGAAGACGCGCAGATCGTCGTCGAGCGTTAGCAGCAGTTCCTCGCAATGCAGGTCAAAGTCGCGTGCGGGCATGTCGCCGGCAATATCGTCGAGGCGGAGCGGCGAACCGTCCGGCCAGAACAGGGCCGCCTCGCCGACGACCTTGCCACCGCCGCGTTTCTGCGCCCCTTCGCGCCGCGCCTGCTTGCGGGCCTTGCGGACCGTGATGAGCCCGAGCAAGTTCCACAGGTCGTCCCGGTCCAGGGAACCGGTCACCCGGTGCTGCTCGACGCGCTGGTAGAAACTAACAAAGGCGCTCTGAACGGCATCGTCGGCGTCGGCAACCTGCTGCGGCCGTCCAGAGAGAGTCTTGCGTGCTAGACCCAGCAGGCGCGGCAAGAAATGCTCCCACAATCCGCGCGCCGCCGCGGCGTCTCCCTCGCGCAGCCTCTCAAACAGTCCCGTCACGGAACCACTTGCTTCGTCCGCGGTCATGTGTTCATCCTGATGGAAGCTGCGCCGTCAAAGTAGCACGGAATCGGAATTCCGTGGTTCATTAGCCGCGCAGCCCTCAATAGCAGCCGGGCCGCGATCCTGAGGAGCCAGCCGAACGCTACCCGTCATGTCGCTGCCTGCTAGAATGGCATGGCAACCTCGAGCGCCCGTAGCTCAACTGGATAACCAAGCTCCTTGGCTGCCTCAAGCGACACCGCGATGCTCTTGCCTTGCTTGACGGACCTGATGCAGACTTCCTCACTGTCCCTGCCGCCAAGGTGATTCGATCCGGCGTCTTGTTGCGATCAGGACGGATGGAAGAGGCTCGTGTCTGCGCCCTAGACGGACTTCAGGCCCTTGGGCAGGACCCGCGAGAGACTGATCGGATCCGAGTGGCAGAAGCACTTGGGTTTGTCAATGAACTGCGTCCGGCCCTCACGCTATGGAAATCAATTCTAAAGCCCGATCGGGTCGACTCGTTCGTCTGCACTTCTCTCGAATGCGCCAAAAAAACCGGAGACGATGCTTATATCCTGTCGTTCTGCAAGCAGCTTCGGACGGCCGGTGTCCATAATCCCTACACGACGGAACTAGAGGTCGTCACACAAGAAAAATACAGGCTATTCGACGAGGCTATCGAGGTCATGCAAGCCTACCTTTCCGCGACGCCAAAAGACGATTTGGCTCGCGTTTTCCGGGTGCGCTTGGCAATCCTTGGCATGCGCCTCGGCCGCACCGAACTGATTGAGAAGGACATCGCGAACCTGCCACCCGTGGAGACGGCGCCGGTGAAAATCGCGGCGGCGGTGGCTTACATTCTCAGGAATGGCCCGTCCCCAAAGCAAGGAGTTCATTATGCCTATGAGTTGGTGCGCCGCCATTACGATGACGCCCTTGCGCGACAAGCTTATGTCGGCACAATCGGCGTGGGCGACGACCTCAGCGAACTCTTCCCCAAGCCTGCCACTGTTGCGCCGGGCTGTGCGGTGAAGTACAAGGCTGACGATACCGGCGAAGAGAAGTGGGTCATCATCGAGGATGCAGACGACCCGAGCTTTGAGCGCGAAGAAATCTCACCTAACCACGTCTGGGCGGTAGAGATGGCGGGACAGTCGGTCGGTGGAAAGTTCCACCTGCGCCGCGATCCGGTTCAGAATCGAATGGCGACGATTCAGGGCATTATCAGCAAGTTCGTCTACCGCAAACTCGAGATCATCAACAACTGGGAAGATCGCTTCCCCGACCAGTTTTTCGTCCGCAAATACACCTTCCCTACCAAAGAGGATGGCTCGCCCGACATCTCGCCGATCTTGAAAGTTATCGACCTCAAAGAGCAGCACCAGGAGGAGATGCACGCTCTCTACCGCGATAACCCAATTTCGGCAACGACCTTCGCTAGGTTTTCGGGTGCCGGACTGCTCAAATCCCTCTCCCAAATCGCGTCGCAAGGCACTCTTGCCACCTTTCTCGGAAAGATTCGCACGCTCGTGACATGGAAGACGGGAAGGAGCTTGGTCAGTCGAGCAGGCTTCCTAGCGTTCGCCCAGCCGATTGCAATCCGCACGGTTGGCCACCAACGTGTTAGGCAGCATGTATGGCCGCAATCGGCCGCGTGTCATTGATTCTCGATGTTGGCACGATCACCCGGAGACGTACTCAAAGCAGATCAACTCCAGGTCGGTTTGGTTCAGCCGTTTGACGGTACCGTCCTCTGCCTTCTGCTTCCCGAACTGCTCTGACAAGCTGACCACTTCCTCGACCAGGGTGGCGTCCTCCTTCGACGACTTCCAGGTCTCGTTCGCCGTCTTCAGTTTGGCGTGCAAAGCTCGGCCCATCGGCTGGCCCAGGAAGGTGATGCACGCCGTGGCCTTCTGGCGAGGCCGCTCGCAACCGGAGCAAACTGGCCGATGATGTGGCCCCGCTCGTTGGGGTGATTGCCACTGTCGATGCGGCGGATGTGCGGGTTGCCCGCCACCTTGAGAAACTTGGCGTCCCCGGTCAATCGCTTGTGCAGGTACCTGGCCGTATCCTTGAACGTGCTGAAGATCAGCACCTTCTTACCCTTCAAGTCGCCGGCCAGCAGTTCCTTGAGCCGTTCGAATTTGCCTTCGCTTTCCGCCAGCCCCTCGGTGCGTGCGTACAAGGTCTTTAGCAGCTTCACGTCGGCTTCCACGTCATGCGTCAGCTTCCGCAGCTCGTACTGGTTGAGATCGACGGTCGGCAGGCTCTCGATGTACTCCCTCGCTTCGGCCACGGCGTCCAGTTCATCTGCCATGCTCCCGGCGGTGATGTCGTCTTCCTCGTCTCGGGCAACGAAGCGAAGCGCCCGTTGAAAATCCTTTGAGGATACCACCTTCCTGTCCAGCAGATAGTCCTTGTACGTCTCCTCGAACGTCAGCGCCCGGCGCAGGCTCAGGCGGAACGCCTCGATGCTTGATTCTAGTCGCTTCAGAAACCGGGTCTTGAAGATACCGACGAGTCCTTCTTCACGGACTTGCTCGAACTGGTGCTGTTCCTCGTCCTTGATCGCCGACTTCTTCTTGTACGCCTCTAGCGTCCTTGAGCCCCAGAAGTTCTCTCGTTTGAGGCA
>Ga0194131_10002203_pt1 | contig 32244 bp, 25 predicted proteins | sample TA2KigO120mmetaG_FD_148631 | JGI IMG/M metagenome (GOLD analysis project Ga0194131, IMG submission 148631) | Freshwater microbial communities from Lake Tanganyika, Tanzania - TA2015053 Kigoma Offshore 120m | ecosystem: Environmental > Aquatic > Freshwater > Lake | place: Tanzania: Lake...
CCTTGCGCACGCGCTGGCCGGTGTATTCGCAGAACCAGATGTTGCCATCCGGCCCGCGCACGACGCCGAAGGGATTGTTGATTTGCGCCGCCGTCGCCGGGCCGCCGTCGCCGGAGAAACCCGCCTGCCCGGTGCCTGCGAAGGTCGAGACGCGATTTGCCGCGACGGACGACGCCACCAAACCGGGCGTGAGAAGCAGTGCAAGCAGCCGGGAAGTCATGCGCGGAATGTGGCGTGCGCGGTGCGGGAGGCAAGCGCAGAGTGGGACGGCGGCGGACAGAACGAAGGCGACGGATCGTTCGCAGCGGCTGCGCATCCCCAAGAGTTACTCCGGCACGATGAGCACTTTGCCCATCACGGTGCGTTCGCGAAGCGCGGCGTAGGCCCGGCTGGTCTCGGCAAGCGGGAACACGCGATCAATCACCGGCTTGAGGCGGCCGTCGGCGGCCCACTCGAGCGTGGCGCGGAAGTCCGCGTGGTTGCGGCCGTAGCTGCCGATGAGCCGCTGCTGTTTCACAAAAAACGGCCACACCTTCAGCGTCAGCTCGCGGCCGGCCGTCGCGCCGCACGTCACAACGGCGCCGCCGCGGGCGAGGCACTGAAACGCGCGCGCGAGCACGTCGCCGCCGACGTGCTCGATGACGAGGTCCACGCCGCGCCTGCCGGTGAGCCGCCGGACTTCAGCGGGCCAGTCGGCGAGCGCGGAATCCACGGCGGACTCCGCGCCGAGCCGGAGCGCGAGTTCGCGCCGGGAGTCCGAGGAGCCGGTGGCCAGCACGCGCGCGCCGAGCTGCTTGGCAATCTGAATCGCCGCGGAGCCGACGCCGCTCGACGCGCCCACCACGAGCACCCAGTCGCCGGGCCGCACCTCGACGCGGTCCGTGAGCATGTGCATCGCGGTGCTGCCCGCGAGCGTGAGCGCGGCACTGGTCTGGAATTCCACCGCCTCCGGCAGCGCGACGAGCGAGCGCGCGGGCACGCAGACTTTTTCCGCGAAGCCGCCGTCGGAGTCCACTCCGACGAGCCGCGTGTTGAGGCAGTTGCTCTCCTCGCCGCGCAGGCAGAATTCGCACGTGCCGCAAAAGGAGTTGGATTGCACGGCCACGCGGTCGCCGAGCCTCCACTGGTCCACATCGGCGCCGAGCGCGGCGACTTCGCCGGCAATTTCGCAACCGGGTGTTCGCGGGAGGCGGATGGAGATGGGCAGTTCGCCGGCTTCGACCCAGAGGTCGAGGCGGTTCAGCCCGCACGCGCGCACCCGCACGACGACCTCGTCGTGGGCCGGGCGCGGGTCCGGCACGTCGCGAAGTTCCAGCCGGCCGGGGCATCCGTGGGCGACGAGCTGGATGGCCTTCATGGATGAAACGCGGGCGCGAGGTCAACGCGCGCGCTCGTTGAACAGGATGCGCAGGTTCTTGGTCTGCCGCCCCGCGAGAATGATGTCGGGCTTTCCATCACCGTTGAGGTCGGCGACCTTCATGTCCTCGACGGCGACTTCGTCCGTGGAGAGGGTGTCGGTGCGCCACCGATTCGCACCGGCGTCGAGCGGCGTGAAGAGCTTCACACCGGGCACTGCCTTGGGCGTCATGCCGCGCCACGCCGCGATGACCTGCACGGAACCGACGCCGAGGACGTCGGCGACGGCGAGCGCGTGGCCGTCCTTGAGTGAGTCGTCCAGGACCTGCCGCGCCCAAAGTCCCTTGCCGGACTCGGGCTGGCGATAGACGGCCACGGTGGTGCCGTGCATCGGCTCGATGGTGGCGAGGAAGCGCGTGCCATCGGGGAGGAAGCCGTCGCGCACTTCGCCCGTGGGCTGGTCGGTGAGCTGGCGCTTTTTCCACGAGCCGGTGCTGCGGCCAAACCACCACACGCCTTCCTTGCCACCGATGGCGAGTTCGTGCTCGGGGTCGTTGTCCCAATTGATGGGTTGGAAGTTGTGGCTCGCGTGCAAGAAGTCGCTCACGACCTCGGTCTTCCACGGCTGATTCACATCCGCGGGAACCGTGTAGGCGAGGACCTTTCCACCGACGCCCTCGTTGGCCTTGTTGCCGCGGCCGTGCAGGGGCTTGACGATCAGGTCCCATTTGCCCGCGGGATTCTTCGCCCAATGCATGCGATGGACGGTGGGCTCGTGGTGGAGCTTGACGGGCTCCCACTTCTGCGTGCGGTCCTTCGGGGCGACAAGGTAGAAAACCGCGCCGCTGTTGACGGTGTCGCCGGGATTCCACTCGGCGCCGACGGCGATTTCGCATTTGCCGTCGCCGTCAATGTCGCGCGCGGCGATGCAGACATTGTCCTTCGGCGTGAGGTTCTCGGCGATGAGATGCTTCTTCCACGTCGGGTTGTGATACCACTGGATGGTCTTCTGGTCGGCGAGCAGGATGTCGGGCTTGCCGTCGCCGTCCACGTCGGCGATGGCAAGGCCGTAGCCGATGCTGACGTTGGTGTCCACATTCACCGCCCGAAACCTGGGCGCGGGCAGCTCGGCGGCCCAGACTGCGACGGCGGCGATTGAAAGCGAGAAGGGAAGCAGAGTCTTCATGCGCGAGGCCGGCAGCGTAGCGCAGCGAGGACGGCGGGCAACGTTTTTCCCGGTCGCCGTCGCGTGAAACCGGCTCGCCTCCGTTGCGCCCGTGTGCAAGCCTCGCGGCGGATCCGGCGATGCAGGCACGCGCCCGGGTCGAGCCATGTTGCGCAAGTTCGAGCACAGCCAGGTGTATCACCCGACGCGGGAGATGGAGTTTGAGCCGTCGTCCGTCGGCCGCGCGTGGGAGGAAGTGTGGCTCACGACTGCGGATGGCCTGCGGCTGCACGCCTGGTTCTTCAAGGCGGACGAATCCTCGCCGCGCAAGGCGTTCGCCGTGCTGTTTTGCCACGGCAACGGCGGGAACATCAGCTCGCGCCCCGGCTACTACAAGGCCCTCTGCGAAACGGGTGTGAACCTGCTGACGTTCGATTATCGCGGCTACGGGCGCAGCGAGGGCCGCGTGGACGAGGCGGGCACCTACACCGACGCATTGACCGCGCTGGCGTGGCTGCAAACGCGGGGATTCCCGCCGTCGCACGTGGTCGCCTGGGGCGAATCGCTCGGCGGCGGCGTGGCGAGCGAGGTGGCGTCGCGCGTGGCGCTCGGCGGGCTGGCGCTGCAAAGTTCCTTCACGAGCATCGCCGACCTCGGCGAGGAGATTTTCCCGTGGCTGCCGGTGCGGTGGATCAACCGCATCAAGTATGACACGCGCGAGCGGCTGCCGCGCATCGGATGTCCCGTCCTCGTGATGCACAGCCGCGCGGACGACGTGATTTCCCCGCGGCACGGAGAGCGGAACTTCGCGGCGGCGCGCGAGCCGAAGTTGTTTTGGGAAATCGCCGGCACACACGTGGGCGCGCTCGACGCGGACCGGCCCAAGTTCGTCGCAGGAGCCGAGGCGTTCATGAAAATGGTGGACGCGGGCGTGAGGCAGCCCGGCGCCGGGGCCCGGCACGGCTGACATGGCGCGCCACAGCAAATGGTCGAAGGTGCGGACCTTCAAGGGGGCGATCGACGCGAAGCGCGGGCGGATGTTCTCGAAGCTTGCGCGCGAGTTGATGGTCGCATCGAAACTGGGCGGCGCGGATCCGGCGTTGAATCCCCGGCTGCGGATGGTGTTGATGCGCTGCCGCGCGGCGAGCATGCCGAACGAAAACGTGGAACGCGCGATCAAGAAAGGCGCCGGTGACACGGCTGGAATCTTGTTTGAAGACCTGACCTACGAAATCTTCGCGCCGCATGGCGTGGCCCTGCTCGTGGAGCTCACGACGGACAACCGAAACCGCACCGCGGCCGAAATCCGGAGCCTTGTGACGAAGGCCGGCGGCAAGATCGCCGACGCGGGCTCGGTCTCGCGGCTCTTCCGCAAGGTGGGCGAGCTCGTCCTTGCGCGGGACGCGGCGGCCGAGGACGAGTTGATGGCCATCGCGCTGGAGGCGGGCGCGGAGGATTTCGTGGCGGGCGCGGACGGGTTCGGGATCGTCACGGACCCGGCGCACTTCGAGGCGGTGCACAAGGCTGTCGAGTCGCGAAGGCTCAAGTGCGACGCGGCGCAGGTCATCGCCAAACCGGCGATCACCGTGCCGGTGGGCGGGCCCGCCGCGGAGGACGTGGCCGCGCTCATCGAGGCGATCGAGGATCACGATGACGTGCAGGAAGTGTGGCACAACGCGGACTTTTCGGAGTGAGCGCAGCCTTGATCGCAATCCGGTTCCAAATCTAAATCCCCCGCGCCGAGACTGTGCAAACCGAGCCCAAGCCATCCCTGCCGCAGCGCCTGCTCGGGCGGTTGTCGGACGCGGTGTATTCGTATCCGCGGCTCTTCTTCTATCCGCAGGTGGTGCTGTTCCTCGTGTGCGTGCTCTACACGGTGGTGAAGCTGGACTTCACGACGAACCGCGACGACCTCGTCGGGGCGGACAAGCGGTATCACCGGAATTTCCTCACGTTCAAGAGGGAGTTTCCGCCGCAAGACGACCTTGTGGTGCTGGTCGAGAGCAACGACCCGGCGCGCAACCGGCGGTTTGTCGAGCGTCTCGGCGCGCGCCTCGAGGCCGAGACGAACCTCTTCACCGACGTATTCTTCAAGGGCGACTTGCGGATGATGGGCTCGAAGGCGCTGCTCTTCGTGAAGGAGGAGGACCTGCGCGAACTGCACGGACAGTTGAAGGAGTTCCGCCCGTTCCTCGAAACGTTCACGCAAGCCACGAATCTCGCGTCGCTGTTTCAGTTGGTGAACGCGCAGTTCCGAACCGCGAAGCGCGAGGAAAGCGCCGAGAACAAGTCGCTCGTGAAGGCGCTGCCGGCGCTGGAGCGGCTGGTGTCCGAGGCGAGTGATTGCCTCGCGCGGCCGGGCACGCCGGGGTCGCCCGGCATCGCGTCGTTTTTCGGAGGCGGCGAGGAAGCCGAGCAGGAGCAATACATCACCTACGCGAACGGGCGCATTTACCTCGTCACGGCGCACGCGCGGACCGCGGACTTGAACGCGGACGCGGTGGAGCGATTGGGAGAGCTGGTCCGCCGCACGTCCGTGGAGGTGCCGGGCTTGAACGTGGGAATCACCGGCGAGCCCGTGCTCGAAGTGGACGAGATGAAGCAATCGCAAGAGGACACGATGGTCGCGTCGATAGTGTCGCTCGTGATCGTCGCACTGATCTTCATCTACGGATACCAGCAGACCGGACGGCCGTTGAAGGCGACGCTTTGCCTCGTGGTGGGGCTTGGCTACACCATGGGTTACACGACGCTCGTGGTCGGGCACCTGAACATCCTCACCATCACATTTGCGCCGATGTTGATCGGGCTGGCGGTGGACTTCGGCGTGCACCTCGTCACGCGGTATGAGGAGGAGTTGCGGCACGGGCGCACGGAGCGCGAGGCGTTGCACAAGGCGATGGTCCATACGGGCCTTGGGATTTTCACGGGCTGTTTAACGACGGCCGGAGCGTTCTTCGCCATGGCGATCACGAATTTCCGAGGCATCCAGGAAATGGGAGTGATCGCCGGCGGCGGCCTGCTCATCTGCCTCGTGCCGATGCTCACGCTGCTGCCGGTGCTGCTGTTGCGCGGCCGGCAAAACGTGATCGACCACGCGGCGCCGCCGGCCGAGGCCAAACGGGCGCGCATCGAGCGCGCGTGGCTTGAGCGGCCGGGTCTGGTGCTTGTGGTGACCGTGGTCTTGTGCGGCTTGTCCTGGTCGCGCTTCGGCCGGGTGCCGTTCGATTACAACCTGCTTCACATGCAGGCCGACGGCCTGCCCGCGGTGGTGTATGAGAAGAAGCTTCTGCACTCGGCCTCGAACTCGCTGCTCTACAGCGCCGTGATTGCGACGAATCTCCAGCAGGCCGTGGCGCTGGAGGCGAAGCTCACCAACCTGACCACGGTCGGAATGGTCCGCTCAATGGGGCAGTTCCTCGCGGAGAATCCCGCGCCCAAGCTGCAGCTCATCCGTGACTTGAAAGCGGAACTCGCGACGATGCGCTTCCCGCGGTTGGACACCAACCCGGTGAATGTCCCCGAATTGAGCCAGATTCTCTACTCGCTGCAGGGCTACCTCGGGCTTGCGGAAGAGGAAGTTCGCAAGGAGAACGATCTTGTTCTCGAGCAGAACCTGCGGAAGCTGCGGGACGCGATCCAGGTGCTGCGCACGCAAATCCTGAACGCCCACCGGGGCAGCGCGCCGGAAAAGCTCGCGGCATTTCAACAGGCGTTGCTGGAGGATTTGCACGAAACGCTGGAGACGATGCGGGGACAGGACGCCACTGCCGGTCTTCGGGTCGAAGACTTGCCCGAGCCGCTTCGGAACCGGTTCATCGGCCGATCGGGTCATTTGCTTCTGCAAGTCTATCCCTGCGTGGATGTCTGGCAACGCGAAGGCCAGCGAGCTTTCGTGGACGAGCTCCGTCGCACGCTGGATCCCGAGGACTCCGGGCATCCCATCATCACCGGAACTCCCGTGCAGTTGCTCGAATATACCACGCTGTTGAAGCGCAGTTACGAGGAGGCCGCGCTGTATGCACTCGCGGCGATTGCCCTGATTGTCTTTGCCCACTTCCGGAGTGTCGGGTGCGTCCTGCTTGCGCTCCTGCCAGTCGCCATTGGCGCGATTTGGATGGTCGGCTTCATGGGGTGGGTCGGCATCCCGTTCAACCCCGCCAATATCATGACACTGCCGCTCGTCATCGGCATTGGCGTATCGAACGGCATCCACATCCTCAACCGCTTCGCTGAGGAACAAAACCCAGGCATTCTCGCCAAGTCCACCGGCAAGGCCGTCCTCGTCTCCGGGCTCACGACAGTCGCCGGGTTCGGCAGCCTCATACTCGCGAAGCACCAAGGCATCAGCAGCCTCGGCTGCATCATGGCCGTGGGCACGACCACTTGCATGGTCGCTGCATTGACGTTTCTGCCCGCGCTCCTCAACCTTCTCGTGCGGCGGGGTTGGAAAATAAAAGGACCCAGCGGAGATAATGCACTACCCCCGCTGGGTCGGGAGGAACCGAGGTAAGAACCTCAATCAACTGGCGCGAACCTAGGATTCGGTCGGATTGAAGTCAAATACGAAGTTGCCGCCCCGGATACGGAGAAACCGGGAGAAAAGAGCCGATTCGTTAACGGTTTCGATCGGTTCGAGTTTTCCGCAACTCTTTGACCTAGCGACCTTGAGTGAGGGGAACGACCATGCAATCTGATCTTGCCGTGCGGAGATCGACTCACTGAATCCGAGTCGCAATCTTGACGCCCACCCAAGCCCTCTACATCCTGCGTGCGTGACCCCTTCCGTCGCGCGCCGGCCAGCCTTCAGTCAGTGGTGGCTCGTCATCCTTGGGTTTGCACTTCACCCCGCTCCATCGAGCCGGGGCGCGGACTCCTTCGTCGCGGGGCCCGCTCATTCCCGGTTCGAATTGACGCTGGAAGACGGCAACCGGACGGAGTTGCTCGGACCGCTTTATTACCGACAGCAAGCCGGGACGCGTTCGAGCACCGCGTTTCCGCCGTTTTTCTCCCTGTTTGACGATCCGGATGTCGCAGCGACCGAGTTCGACATCCTTTACCCGCTTCTGAGTTGGGATCGGTTTGGCGACGAGTATCGGTTCCACCTTTTCCAACTGCTCAGTTTTTCGGGCGGCAGCAGTCAAGACGACCTGATCACGCGGCGATTCTCGCTCTTCCCCTTCTACTTCCAACAGCGATCGGCAAACTCCAACGACAACTACACGGCGTTGCTCCCATTCTACGGCCACTTGAAGGGGCGCCTGTTGCGCGACGAGATTCGCTTTGTGCTGTTCCCGCTCTGGTCGCAGACACGCAAGCGCGACGTCGTCACCGACAACTACCTCTATCCATTCTTCCACATGCGCAGCGGGGACCGGATGAGCGGGTGGCAATGCTGGCCGCTGGTCGGGCGCGAGCACCGCGACGCTTTCATTCGCACCAACAGCCTCGGCATCGAGGAAACCGTGGGCGGGCATGACAGCTTCTTCGCACTCTGGCCGTTCTTTCTCCGGCAAGACAGTGGCATCGGCACCACGAATGACATTCACGAGCGCGCGTTCCTTCCTGTGTTCACTTCCTATCGCTCACCCGCGCGCGACTCGACCACGTATCTGTGGCCGCTCTACACCGTCACGGACGACCGGGAGAAACGCTACCGCGAATGGGGCGCGCCGTGGCCGCTCATCGTCTTCGCGCGCGGCGAGGGAAAAACCGCCAACCGCATCTGGCCGTTCTTCGGCCACGCGCACAATGACGTGCAAACGAGCGAATTCATCCTGTGGCCGCTTTGGAAATACAACCGCGCCTCGTCCGACCCGCTTGATTGGGAGCGCACACGCATCCTGTTCTTCCTCTACTCCGACCTCGTCGAACGGAACACCGCCACCGGCAACGCGCTGCGGCGCGTGGACCTCTGGCCGTTCTTCACATGGCGGCGCGACCCCGACGGGCACGAGCGCCTGCAAGTGCTCGCACCCATCGAACCGATCCTCCCGAACAACAAGAGCGTCGAACGCAACTGGTCCCACGTGTGGTCCATCTGGCGCGAAGAACGCAACGCCAAGACCGGCGCCACCAGCCAGTCGTTGCTGTGGAACCTCTGGCGCCGCGAGTCGAGCGCCGACATCAAAAAGGCGTCTTTCCTTTTCGGCCTCGTCCAGTATCAATCGTCCGCGGACGGCGCGCGATGGCGTTGGCTCTGGCTTCCTGCGAAAGACTCGAGAGCGCCGTCTGCTCCCGCAAACAAGTGATGAGCGACGGCTTGCCGACAATTCCACGACCCGTGATGCGTGGTGCGTGGTGCGTGACGACTGCGCACAGCCGCGCCTTCCCTCCACGCACCACGCACCGCCCATCACACCGGGCCCTGTCCCGCACCTGGCCCTCCAAACTCCGCACTCCGTAGCATGTTCCGCGACATCGGCCAACTTGTCGTCCTGTTCTGGAAAACGCTCGGCGCGCTGTCGTTCGCGTGGCGGCATCGGCGCAAGGTCATGGAACAACTCCACGAAATCGGCAACGCCAGCCTGCTCATGGCGTGCATTCTCGCGTTCTTCATCGGCGGCGTGCTTGCGCTCGAAATGGGCCCCGTGATGGTCGAGCGTGGGTTGTCGAACTACATCGGCGGCATCGTCGGACTCAGCCTCTGCCGCGAGCTCATCCCGGTGATGATGGCCGTGCTCATCGCCGGGCGCATCGGCTCGGCGATGGCCGCGGAAATCGGCTCCATGGCCGTGTATCAGGAGATCGATGCGCTGCGCACGATGAACATCAACCCGATCCACTACCTCGTTCTGCCGAGGTTCCTCGCGATCTGCGTCGCGTTGCCCGCACTCACCGTGCTCGCGGACCTCGTGGGATGGTTCGGCGGCGCGATCGTCTGCGCGACCAACCACCAGATCGTGCTGAGCCAGCAGTCCTACTTCGCAAACCTCCGGGAAACGGTCGGCTTCGATGACCTGATGCACGGCCTCATCAAGAGCTTCGCCTTCGCCGTGACCATCGTCACCGTCTCGTGCCATCAAGGCCTGCACACCATCGGCGGCCCGCGCGGCATCGGCCGGTCCGTCACCAAGGCCGTCGTCAACTCCATCATCCTCATCCTCATCCTCGACTACTTCGTCACCAGCCTGCTGCTGCAACTGGAGTAATGCCCACCCCCGCAAACAACCAGACCGTCCGCGTCGAAGTCCGGGGCTTGCGCAAGAGCTTCGGCGACCATGAAGTGCTGCGCGGCGTGAGCTTCGCCGTCGAGCGCGGCGAGATTTTCGTGCTGATGGGCCCGAGCGGCAGCGGCAAAAGCGTCCTGCTCAAACACATCATCGGCCTCGAACCGCCGGACGAAGGCGACATCCTCATCGACGGCCGGCCCATCCGCGACGAGGGCGTGACGGACTCCTTCCGCATGGCCATGGTCTTTCAATCCGGCGCGCTGCTCAACTCGCTCACCGTGGGCGAAAACGTCGGCCTCTATCTCGCCGAGCACGAGCTCAAGCCCCCCGCCGAGATCGAGCGCATCGTCGCCGAGAAGCTCGATGTCGTCGGCCTCAAGGGCGCCGCGCACAAGATGCCCGGCGAGCTTTCCGGAGGCATGAAGAAGCGCGTGGCCATCGCCCGCGCGCTCGTCATCGAACCGCAACTCATCCTCTACGATGAGCCCACGAGCGAGCTCGACCCGCTCATCTCCATCACCATCGGACAGGAAATCCTCGACCTGCGCGACCGCACCCACGCCACGAGCATTGTCGTCTCACACGACCGCGACCTAGCCTTCGGCATCGCCGACCGCATCGCGATCATTGCCGAGGGTGAGATCATCCTCACCGGAAAGCCCGAGGAAATCCGCCGCAGCACGCACCCGCTCGTTCAGCGATTCATCACCGCCGACTTCAAACCCAAGCACTGAGCCGCCACTCGCCCCTTGCCTTTCGCCGCGCCACAACCACACTGATCCGCAACACTCATGAAAACCTCCCTCGAAACCCGCCTCGGCATGTTCGTCGCCCTCACCGTCGTCGCCGCCGCCATCGTCCTCGAACTGGCCGGTGGCACGGACCTCTTCCGTCCCGGCAAGCGGCTTCACGCCCTCTTCAACACCGTGATGGAACTCAAGGCCGGCGACCCCGTGAAACTCTCCGGCGTGCAGATCGGCAAGGTCGAGAAGATCGGCATCGAGACCGTGCAGGAGGAGCAGCGCCGCGTCACCAAGGTCAAGGTCACCATGAAGATCAGACGCGACGCCGCGGTGCCCACCGATTCGCGAGCCACCATCCGTTTCGCCGGGTTGCTCGGGCAAAACTTCATCGGCATCAACGTCGGATCCGCCACCACCACGTTCGAGGACGGCGCGACCATCGACATCCTTGAGCAGACCGACCTCGGCACACTCATGACCAAACTCGACGAAGTCGCGAGTGGAATCCAGAACGTCGCCAAGAGCTTCAGCGGCGAGTCCATCCAGAACATCCTCGGCCCCTTCACCGACTTCATGAAGGCCAACCAGACCAAGCTCACCGCCACCATCGCCAACATGCAGATCATCTCGCAGGACATCACCGAGGGCAAGGGCACCGTCGGCAAGCTCATCAAGGACGACTCGCTTCACAAGGCCGCGCTCGACACCGTCAAGACCCTCAACGACACCGGCGCCGAAGTGCAGAAGTCCCTGACGGACGTGAAGGGCATGATGGACGACGCCAAGAAACTCATGGCCAACGCCAACGCCGCCGCGACCAACGTCAACTCCCTGTTCGACGAGGCGAAACTGGCCATCAAGGACGCCCGTTCCGCGCTCACGAACGCCCACACCGCCATCGCCGACGGCCGCACCATCATCGCCGACATCAACGCCGGCAAGGGCAACCTCGGCCTGCTCATCAAGCAGGACGCCCTTTACAAGGACGGTTCCGCCTCGCTCACAAACCTCCGGGAGATCCTCGAGAAGATCAACAAGGGCTACGGCACCGCGGGCAAGTTCGTGAACGACGAGAGCCTCTTCAAGAACGCGCGCATGACGCTCCAGAAACTCGACAAGGCCACCGAGGGCTTGGAGGACCAGGGGCCTTTGAGCGTCCTTGGCATGGTTGTCGGCCGGCTGTTCTAACTCGCATCACGGCATGAGCACCGAGTCCCTTCGCGCACCTCGCACGCGCGCTTCCACGTCACGCCGTCGTTTCCTCGCCGCCTCCGCCTCGCTGCTGGGCGCAAGCCCGCTCGTCGCGCAGCAACCGGCGCCCGCGCCGCGCAAGAAGCGCATCAAACTCGGCATCTCCACCTATTCCTACTGGCACTTCCGCTCGGCCAAAGTCTCCATCGAGACTGTCATCGAGAAGACCGCCGACCTCGGCGTCGAGGGCGTGGACATCCTGCATCGCCAGATGGACATCCCCGAGCGCGAGCCGCTCACGCCCGCGCACCGCGCCTACCTGCAGCGGCTCAAACGCCACGCGTTCACCAACGGCACGAGCCTCATCTGTCTCTCGATCCACCAGAACTTCGTCTCGCCCGACCGCGAGAAACTCCAGCGGGAGATTGATCACACGCTCAAGTGCATGGACATCGCGCACGAACTCGGCGTGCCGTGCATCCGCCTGAACTCCGGCCGGTGGGGAACCATCCCATCCTTCGACGCGCTCATGCGGGCGCGCGGCGAGGAGCCCGTGCTGCCCGGTCACACCGACGACGACGCCTTCAAGTGGTGCATCGATTGCATCGAGAAGTGCCTGCCCCGCGCGGCCGAGCTCGGCGTCATCCTCGCCGTCGAGAACCACTGGGGCATCTCGCGCACGCCTGAGGGACTGCTGCGCATCGTCAATGCGATCAAATCCCCGTGGCTCGGCGCGTTGATGGACACCGGGAACTTCCTCGAGGACCCCTACGACAAGCTCAAGGCCATCGCGCCCAAGACCGTGTTCGTGCAGGCCAAGACCTATCACGGCGGCGGCGAGTGGTATACGCTCGACCTCGACTACGACCGCATCGCGCGCATCCTCGCCGACGTGAATTACACCGGCTTCATCTCGCTTGAGATGGAAGGCAAGGAACACGCCGACACCGCCGTCCCCAAGAGCATCGCCACGCTGCGGAAGGCGTTTGGAGTTTGAACCACGGGAGACACGGACGCAGGCAATTAGAACGGTGCCGAAGACCCGGTCCTCCAGCACGGAGACGCGCCCGGTCGGGTCGGCCTCGCCATCGCCGTCCGGCGTGAACACGTAACTGGGCATCTCGACGACCCACAACCGGGCAGACAAGCGGGATGGCGCCCCGGCTGATGCGGGCGGTCGTGGGTCCATTTTGGCGGTTGCTTCGGTGAACTTTTTTTGAACACTATCCCGCTCCGTTGTCTAAGCCGGCGTAGTTCTTGACAGGCAAAGTATTTTTCCCGGTGTTCCCGCCGGGCAGAAGCTGGCCGGGCGCAACGGGATGGAGTATTGGACATGATCAAAGTCAAAGAGCTGAGCAAGTCATTCGGGCCGAAACTGGCGGTCAACAACCTCTCGTTCACCGTCGAGCGCGGCGAGGTGCTGGGCTTCCTCGGGCCAAACGGAGCCGGAAAGTCCACCACTATGCGGATGATCACCGGCTACCTGCCGCCGTCCGCGGGCCGCATCTCCGTGGGAGGGCACGACATTGTGGAGAATCCCGTCGAGGCCAAGAAACTCATCGGCTACCTTCCCGAGAATGCCCCGGCCTACAGCGACATGACGGTGCACGGCTTTCTCGGGTTCGCCGCGGAGATTCGCGGGTTGCGCGGCGCGGCCAGGGAGAACGCCATCCAGCGCGTGGCGGAGATGTGCTTCCTCAAGAACGTGCTGCATCAAAGCGTGGACACGCTCTCGAAGGGCTACCGCCACCGCACTTGCTTCGCTCAGTCCATCATTCACGACCCGGAAATCCTGATCATGGACGAGCCCACCGACGGCCTCGACCCAAACCAGAAGCACGAGGTGCGGTTGCTTATCCGCCGGATGGGCGAGAAAAAGGCGATCATCTTCTCCACGCACATCCTCGAGGAAGTCGAGGCCGTGTGCTCCCGGGCCATCATCATCGACCGCGGCAGCATCGTCGCGAACGGCACGCCCGCCGAGCTCAAGGCGAAGTCCGAGAACGCGGGCTGCGTGACCTTGCGCGTGACCGGCGCCGCGTCCGGCACCGTGACCCAAAAGCTCGGCGCCATTCCTGCCGCGAAGAAGATTTCCGTGGTGAAAGAGGAGCACGGCACCGTGACCGTGCGGGTGCAAGCGAAACCGAATTTTGCGAACGGCGACCTTTCCCGCGCCGTGGCCGAAGCCGCCGCCGGATGGCGTATCGAGGAACTCCACACCGAGGAAGGCCGTCTCGACGAGGTCTTCCGCAGCATCACCCAGTCCGACACCGTGCAGGAGAAGAAGAAATGAACAACTCGCTGAGCCACATCCGCACCATCGCCAAGCGCGAGCTGGGCGCGTATTTCGCGTCGCCCGTCGCCTACGTCTTCATCGTGATCTTCCTGCTGCTGGCGGGGTTCTTCACGTTCATGATCGGCTTCTTCTTCGAGCGGGGCGAGGCGTCGCTGCGCGACTCGTTCTTTGTCTGGCACCCATGGCTGTATTTGTTCCTCGTGCCCGCGGTGGGCATGCGACTCTGGTCGGAGGAACGCCGGCAAGGCACGCTCGAACTGCTCATGACCATGCCCATCACGCCGTGGCAGGCCATCGTCGGGAAGTTCATCGCGTCGTGGGCGTTTCTCGGCCTCGCGCTGGCGCTGACTTTCCCCGTGGTGCTGACGGTGCGGCACCTCGGCACGCCCGACATGGGCGTGATCGTGGGCAGCTACTTCGGGAGCTTCCTGCTGGCGGGCGCGTATCTCGCGGTGACGAGTTTCACCTCCGCGCTCACGCGCAACCAGGTCATCAGCTTCATCATGTCGCTCGTCGTCTGCTTCTTCCTCCTGCTCGCAGGCTGGCCGCCCGTGACAAATTTCATCACCAAGGTCATGAGCGGCTCGACCGGGCTCGTGGACTTCGTCTCGGCGTTCAGCGTGATGACCCACTTCGAGGGCTTCCAGAAGGGCGTGGTGGACCTGCGCGACCTTGTCTTCTTCCTGTCGGTGATTGGTTTCTCGCTGTTCGGCACGGCCGTGGTGCTGCGCGGGCTGCGGGCGTGATTTTCCCAACATGAACAAAAAACTCGAGTCCCTCCTGTTCTCCGCCGTCGGCTTGGGCGCGATGTTTGTCATCCTCGTCGGCGCCAACGTCATCGTCTCCACCGCCAAGCTCCGCAAGGACCTCACCGCCGAGAAGCTCTACACACTCTCCGACGGCACGCGCAAAATCCTGGGCCGCCTCGACACGCCGGTGAAGGTCCGCTTCTACTGCACGCAGGGCGAGAACGCGATGCCCGTCCCCCTCAAGACCTTCGCCGCGCGCGTCGAGGACATCCTCTCCGAGTATCGCTCCATCTCGAAGGGCAAGTTGACGATCGAAAAGCTCGACCCGCAGCCCGACTCGGACGCGGAAGACTCGGCGAACCTTGACGGCGTCGAGGGACAGCCCATCAGCGCGAACGAGAAAATCTACCTCGGCGTCGCCATCCGCTGTCTCGACCAGGTCGTCGCCATCCCGTTCCTCTCGCCCGAACGCGAAAAGCTCCTCGAATACGACCTCTCCCGCGCCATCGCGCGCGTCGTGAACACCACCAAGCCCGTCATCGGCGTGATGACCGCGCTGCCCATGTTCGGCCAGCCGATGAACCCGATGATGATGCGGATGGGCCAGATGCGCGGCACCGAGCCGTGGCTCTTCATCAGCGAGCTCAAGCGCGACTTCGACGTGAAGCAAGTGCCGCTCACGGCCGACAAGATTGACGACGACGTGAAGGTGCTGCTGGTCGTCCACCCGCGCGACATCAGCGAGGCGGCGCAGTTCGCGGTCGACCAGTTCGTGCTGCGCGGCGGCAAACTGATCGCGTTCGTGGACCCGGTGAACGTGATTGACGCGCAGCAAAGCGGCGGCAACCCGATGATGGGCGGGGGCCCGCCGAGCGGTTCCACGCTCGACAAGCTCTTCAAGGCATGGGGCGTCGAGTTCGACAAATCCAAGGTCGTGGCCGACCCGAACTTCCTCACCACGATGCGCGGACGCGGCGGCCGCCCCGAGAAGAACCCGTGCTGGCTTTCGCTGGACCGCACCGCCGTGGCCGAGGATCCCGCGACATTCCAGATCGACAGCCTGTTGCTCGCGATGCCCGGCGCGTTCACCGGCACGCCCGCCGAAGGCCTGCAACAAAAAGTCCTGCTCCACGCCACGAAGGACTCGGCGACCGCCGAGGCGTTCCTCGCGCAGATGTCCGGCGAAGCCGTGATGAAGGACCTCAAGCCCTCCGGCAAGGAGCACACGCTCGCAGTGCGGCTCAGCGGCAAGTTCAAGACGGCCTTCCCCGACGGCAAGCCCGGCGAGAAAAAGGACGACCACGACCACGCAAAGGACGACAAGGACGGCAAGAAAGACGACGCCAAGAAAAAGGATGAGAAAAAGCCCGACGACTCGCTGAAGGCGTCGAAAGACGAGAACTTCGTCATCCTCGTCGCGGACTCCGACATCCTGTATCACGAGTTCTCGATGCGCGTGCTCGAGGGCTTCGGCGTGATGATGCCGTTCAACGCCAACCTCTCCCTCGCACAGAACCTCGTCGAGCAGCTCAGCGGCGACACCAGCCTGATCAACGCGCGCACGCGCGCGACCATGAGCCGGCCGTTCACGCTCGTGAAGAAGATGCAGGCCGAGGCCGAGGCCAGCTATCGCGACAAGATCGAGGGCCTGGAGAAGTCGCGCCAGGAAGCCGAGCGCAAGATCAACGAACTGATGCAGAACAAGGACAAGACGCAACGCTTCGTGCTCTCGCCCGACCAGCAGAAGGAAATCGAGAAGTTCAAGAAGGAGCGCACCGACACCGCGCAAGAGCTCAAGAAAATCCGCAAGCAGCTCCGCCAGGACGTCGACTCGCTCGAGAACCGCCTCAAGTGGATCAACATCGCCGGCATGCCCTTCCTCGTGACCATCGGAGGCATCGGCCTGGCACTCGTGAAACGCAAACGCACCGCAGCCAAATGAACCGAAAGCAGTTCACCCTCCTCATCGCGCTCGTCATCGTCGTCGGCGGCCTCGGGCTGATGATGAACGCCAAAAAGCAGGCCACGTGGCAACGCGGCTCCACCGGTGCCGGCGGCAAACTCCTCGCCGGGTTCGACTACAACGCCGTCGCGTCGCTGACCATCAAGAGCGCCTCCAACGAAGTCACCCTCGCCAAGCGCGAGGAAGGCTGGCGCGTCAAGGAGCGCGGCGAGTATCCCGCCAACTTCAGCACGCTCGCGGATTTCCTCCGCAAGGCCGCCGACCTCAAGATCGTGCAGTCCGAGCCCATCGGCGCCTCGCAGTTCGAGCGCATGGAACTCAACCAGCCCGGCAAGGGCGCGGGCGCGGGCACGCTCGTCGAGTTCCGCGACAAGGACGGCAAGCCCCTGCGCACGCTCGTGCTCGGCAAGAAACAGATGAAAAAGTCCGAGGGCGGCTCCCCGTTCGGTGGCGGCGAGTGGCCCGTCGGCCGCTGGGTCATGGACCTCAAGGACACGGCGAACGTGAGCCTGGTTTCCGACGCGCTCTCCGACATCGAGCCCAACGCCTCGCACTGGCTGGACAAGGAATTCTTCAAGGTCGAGAAGGTCCGCAGCGTGGCCGTGGCCCACACGAACCCGACCAACTCGTGGAAGCTCACCCGCGATGCCGACGCCGGCGAATGGAAACTCGCCGACGCCAAGGCCGGCGAACAGCCGCTCGACCCGGCGAAGGCGAACGCCATCGGCAACCCGTTCAGCTTCCCGTCCTTCGCCGACGTCGTCGCCGCCGATGCCAAGCCCGCCGACACCGGTCTCGACCAGCCCACCGTCGTCACCATCGAGACCGCGGACAAACTCACCTACACGATGAAAGTCGGCGCGAAATCCGGCGAGGACAACCTCCACCTCGCGATGACCGTGAAAGCCGACCTCGCGGCGAAACGCGAGCCCGCCAAGGACGAGAAGCCCGAGGACAAGGACCGGCTCGACAAGGAATTCGCCGAGAGCCAGAAGAAGCTCCAGGAAAAGCTCGCCGCCGAGAAGAAGTTCGAGCGCTACGCCTTCCTCGTGAGCAAATGGACCGTGGACGCCGTCCTCAAGAACCGCGCCGAGTTGCTCGCCGAGAAGAAAGAGGAGCCGAAGCCCGAGGTGAAATCAGACGAGCCTTTGCCCGGAACCGCCGCACCCAAGGCGGAATCACCGAAGGCAACACCCAAGTAGTCCGCGGCCAGCCGGTCGCGCCCCAGCCCTCGCTGGCGGCTCGGCAATTCGCTTGTCAAGCCGCGGTTTCACGATTGAAGATGCGTCCGGATTTGAACCCGGACCAATGCCTTCCACCGCAACGCCGCCCATCGAAGGCCAGCTCAACGCCGCCGAGCGCGCGTTGTTGATGGACGCGGTGAAGCAGGCATCCCCCAGGCCACAGGCGATCATCGAGGTGGGCACGTGGCTCGGCGGCGGAAGCACGATTCATCTCCTCCGCGCCCTCGAGCACAATGGCGAGGGGCGCCTGTGGGGAATCGAGGCCGAGCGCACGATCCATGACAGGATGATTGCAAACCTCCGCGCCGCGGCGCCCGAATGTGTCCACCGGTTCACGCCGCTGTTTGGCTCCTCGCAAGCGGTGCTGCCGCAGCTGTTGTCCACCGCGGGACCGGACTTCAAGGTGGACATGGCATTTCTCGACGGCGGCAACAATCCCTCGGAGCAGATGGAAGAGTTCCGGCTGCTTGCGCCCTGCATCCGCGTCGGCGGGGTCCTTTTCGCGCACGATGCGAAGTTACGGAAGGGGAAGTGGCTCGTGCCGTTCCTCTCGGCGTTGGACAACTGGGAATGCCAGCTCCATGACATCAGCGACGAGGGGCTGTTCGAGGCGCGCAAACTGGGTGACGAACCGACGCAGACGAGCCTGGCGGCGGCCCGGCGGCGACTGCGCAGGCAAAGACTCGAACCGAAGGAAATCGCCGCCGCCGTGCTCCCGCGCCCGCTTTGCGCCCTGATCCTCCGGTTGCTCCCCGAGCGGATGGTGCGCCGGATTGCAGACGGCCGTGGTTGATGCGGCGTTCCTGCGATGAAAGTCATCTTCTCGCACAACCTGCCGTTCGCCCTGGCGCACGGCGGCGTGCAGACGCAAGTCGAGGCGTTGATGCGCGAACTCGGCGCGCTCGGTGTCGCCGTCGAACCGGAGCGTTGGTGGGACGCGGCGCAACAGGCTGACATCCTCCATTACTTCGGCCGGCCACCGACGGTCGGCCACGTCCGTCAAGCCCGCCTGAAAGGCCGCCGCGTAGTGATGTTCGAGAACCTTGACCAGACCGCGTCGCGGAGTCGTCCCGCGCTCCTCGCGCAGAGACTCCTCATTCGCGCCGCGCGCGCCACGCCCGGCGGCCTCACGAACCGCCTTGCATGGGACTGCTACGGCGAGTTGGATGCGATGATCTATGCGACGTCGATCGAATGGGACGTCGCGAAGTATCTGTTCCAGGCGCGCCACGACCGGGGGCACATCATCCCACAAGGCATCGAAGCGCGCGCGCTCGAAGAACTGCAGGCCCCCGCCCCGCAGGAAGATTACCTCGTGTCTGTCGCCACCATCACGGCGCGCAAGAACTCGGTGTTGCTGGCCGAGGCTGCGCGGATCGCGCAGGTGCCGGTCTTGTTTCTCGGACGGCCCTATTCGGAGGACGACGAGTATTTCCGGCAGTTCCGCGCGCTTGTGGATGGCAAATTCGTGCGGCACGAGGGCTTTGTGCCTGAGGAAGTGAAGTTCGCGCGGCTTCGGTCCGCGCGAGGTTTCGCGCTGCTGAGCCAGTTCGAGAGCGGTTGCATCGCGGTTCACGAGGCCGCGGCCACGGGTTTGCCGTTGCTTCTGCCCGACCTGCCGTGGGCGGCGCGGGTTTATGACGGAGTAGAGCGCGCGAGGTTCGTCGGCCTTGGAAGCGCCGAGGCCGTCGCCGGCGAGTTGGCGCGCTTTCACTCCGAATCACGTCGCGGACCCGGCCCGACCTTTCACGTGCTCTCGTGGCGCGCCGTCGCCGAGGCGTATCTCCGGGTTTACCAGACGGTCCTCGCCCCAACGCCGCCCGAGCGGAGGGTCGGATGAAGATCGCGATGGTCGTGCCGGACAACCGGGACGAATTCCACCGGTGGGATCAGGCCGAACCCGAGTTTGGCCCGGCTCCTTCGGCGCTGCTGGAGGGCCTCGCATCGCGGAGCGATTGCGAAGTCCACGTCGTCAGTTGCACCCACCGGCCGATGCGCGCGCCGGCGAAGCTTGCGCCGAACGTGAGCTTCCGCCTCGTCGAAGTGGGCTCGTGGGGTTGGATGCGCGGTGGATACATCGGATGCGTCACTGCCGTGCGTCGCGTGTTGCGCGCGATCCGGCCGGACATCGTCCACGGGCAGGGCACCGAGCGTTACTGCGCGCTGGCTGCGGGTTGGTCGGGGTTTCCAAACCTCGTCACCGTGCACGGAAACATGCGCGCCATCGCGCGGGTCCATCGCGCACGCCCGCTCTCGTTCCAATGGCTGACGGCGCGGCTTGAATCCATCGCGTTACGCCGCACGCACGGCGTGGTTTGCCTCACCCGTCACACGGAGCATCAGGTGGCGCGGCTGGCGCGGCGGATGTGGTGCGTGCCGAACGCCGTGGATCGAAGTTTCTTCGATGTTGTGCCGTCGCCCCGCGAGCGGCCGCTCGTCTTGTGCGTCGCAACCATTTCTCACTTGAAGAATTCGGCGCGCCTGCTGGGGGCACTGGACCCGCTCGCCGCGGAGCACGCGTTCGAGCTTGTCTGCCTCGGATTCGCGCCCGGGCGAGACCCGTATGTGAAGGAATTCTTCCGCCTGCTGCAGGCGCGGCCGTGGGCGCGGCATGCGGGTTACGCGACGCGCCCGCAGTTGCAGGCGTTCCTTCGTGAGGCCTCGGTGCTCGTGCTGCCGTCGATCGAGGACAACTGTCCGATGGCCGTCCTCGAGGCGATGGCAGCGGGCGTGCCCGTCGCCGCGAGCACCGCGGGCGGCATTCCAGAACTCGTCGAGCCGGAAGTGACGGGCTTGCTCTTTGACCCGCTTGATGAGCGGGCCATGGCCGGCGCGGTGCGGCGTCTCATCGTGGACCGCGCCATGGCCCGGCAGCTCGCGCTCACTGCGCGGGAACGTGCGCGCCGGCTTTTCTCGCCCGATCTGGTCGCGGCGCGGCACATGGAGATTTACCGCGAGGCCATGGATGCCACCCGCGTGCGGCCGGGCGCGTGAGGCAGCGACGCTGAATTTGGTTCGCCAGCGAGCGGCTGGTTTGTGTTTCCTTTTGCATCGCGTCCACGCCATGTCGCGGCTCAACCAATTTGCCCAGTCCCTGGCCTCGGGTTACGTCCTGATGGGCGCGAACATTGCCTTCTCGCTGGCGTCGATCCCGCTCGCGCTCCATCACCTGACACGGCCGGAGTTTGGCTTGTGGGCGCTCACCGCGCAGCTTGCGGGCTACATCGCCCTCATCGACTTCGGAATCTCGGGCGTGTCGCGCATCCTCGTGGACTACAAGGACCGGCGGGACGGGCGCGAATATGGCAGCGTCCTGCTGACCTTGTGGCTGGTCAGCGCAGTGCAGGGCTTGCTCATTCTCGGGATGAGCGTCGGGTTGGGATTTGGGCTCGGAGACTTGCTGCGGGTGCCCGGTGAACTTCGCGTGGACTTGCTCTGGTTGACCGTCGGCCAGGGAGCGCTGCTTGCGGCGTCTTTCCTGACTCGCACGTTCAACTTCGTGCTGGCGGCGCATCAGCGCAATGACATCAGCAACTACGCCCAGACCGCCGCGTTCGCGCTGAATTTCGCCGTCACGTGGGTGGCTTTCGAGAGTGGGGCGGGTGTGTTCAGCCTGCTGTTCGGGCAGGGTGCCGGCTGGCTTTTGGGGTCGCTGTGTTCGTGGGCTTCGTGCGCGAAGCTCGGGCTCCTGCCCACGGCCGGAATGTGGGGCAAGCCCACGTGGGACCGGTTCCGGGAACTTTTCGACTATGGCCGCGATGTGTTCCTGTTCCTCTTGGGCGCCCAGTTCATCCACGCAAGCCAGACCATTCTTGTGACACGATTGCTCGGATTGGACGCGGCCGCGGTGTGGGCTGTCTGCACTCGCACCTTTGCGCTCGGGCAGCAGATTGTCTTTCGAGTCTTTGACTACGCGACCCCGGCACTGGCCGAGATGATCGTGCGGGGTGAGATCGAACGGCTCCGGCATCGTTTTCGCAGTCTCGTGATGTTGTCAGCGTCGCTGGCCGTGGCCGCGGGCGTGTTGTTCGCGGCATGCAACCAGTCCTTCGTGGAAGTGTGGCTCAAGGGCAAGGCGGGCTGGCCTGTCACGAACGACGCACTGCTCGCACTCTGGCTGGTGCTCACGGTGATCACGCGTTGCCATGTCGGCCTGGTAGGGCAGGCCAAGGCTTTCGGTTTCCTCCGCTATCTCTATCTGATCGAAGGTCTCGTGTTCGTCATTCTTTCCCTGGGTTTCGTCCCACAGGGCGGCATCACGGCGATGGTGCTTTTGTCGGTCCTTTGCACCGCGACGTTGAGCCTGCCGTATGGCTTGTGGCGCACGATGGAGTTCTTTCAACTGCCTTGGAAGGACGTCGTCGTCGATTGGTCGCGGCCGATGGCGCGGCTTGCCTGCGTCGCGGTGCCGTTGGCGGTGGTGGCCTGGCTCCTCTCGCGCGGATTGCCGGCACCCGGACGGCTCGTAGTTGGTGCCTGCGTGCTGGCACCCGCGACGATCGCGCTTCTGTTTCTCACTGGCTTGGAACGACCGCTCCGTGACGAGATCGCGGGAAAGCTCCGTTCCGCGGCGCGTGCCACCAAGAGGCACGCGGTGGCCCTGCGCACGAAAGCCCTTCGAAGGCTCGGCTTCTTGGGTGGGGACTGGGGATCCGCATTGCCCGACGAGGTTCAGTTCTGGGAGCGCGCCCTCGCGGAAGAGGGCCGGCACTGGCTGCCGGAGGAGTTTCGCAAACGGATGGATCCCGCCTCGGAGTTCCAGCCCGAGTTGCAGGCGCTCGTGAACGCGCCCCCGGGCGCCTCCGTGCGCGTGCTCGACGTCGGCGCCGGGCCACTGACAACGCTCGGGAAGCGCTGGCCGGGGCGCGAGTTGAAGATCACCGCCGTGGATCCGCTCGCGGATCGATACCGCGCGATGCTTGGCCGGCTTGGGTTGAGGCCTCCGATCGAGACGACCGCCGCACATGGCGAGAAACTGCGGGAGCAGTTCCAGGGCGGCGAGTTTGACCTCGCTTACTCGAGCAACGCCTTGGACCACAGTTACGACCCTGTCGCCGCCATCCGGCAGATGATCGAGGTCGTCAAGCCCGGCGGACACGTCTATCTCTGGCACTTCGCCAACGAGGGATTGGCCGAGGGATACACGGGGCTGCATCAGTGGAATTTCGACGTTCGTGGCGGAGATTTGCTCGTGAGCGACGGGAGAAGATCGGTGTCACTTGCCGCCGAGGTCGGCGGTGCGGCGACATTGCGCTGCGAAGAAACCACGGCGTTCGGCAAGCGGGTGGTGATCGCGATCTTGTCGAAGGCCAAGGCTGCGTGAGCGGGGCGGGGCGCAGGCTTCCCTCGGGCGCGCCGCGAACGTATCGTCGCCGCCACATGCACTCGCTACACAAGGCTGCACGGCTCTGCGGACGGATGGTCCGGATCGTTTGCACAAACCCGAGGCGGCTCTCGCATGTGCTCGGCACGGCGCTCGCCGCGAGCGCCGAGGTGTCGGACCGCTCGGTGGACTTGCTCCGGTTTCCCACCGTGACGGTCAATGAATTGCTGCCGGAGTCGGGCCCGGAATGGCGGGCCACGCTCGCGCTGTTTCCCACGGCCAAGGCGTCCGTCTCCGTCCTCGAATCGGTCTGTCTCCTGTTGCTCATGAAGCGCTCAAATGCCACGGCGGTGTTTGAGTTCGGGACCTACAAAGGCGTGTCGATCACGCAGTTTGCACTCAACCTCCCGGCCGACAGCCGCATGTTCACACTCGATCTGCCGGAGTCGGATGCGTCCAGCCGCTTTCCGATTTCCATCCCGAAAGACGCCGCCATCGCGAGCGAGCCGGGCAAGGGATCCCTGGTGCCTCCGGACTTGAAGCCGCGAATCACTTTCATCGCCCGGGATTCCGCGACCTTCGACGCCGAACCGCATGCGGGTCAGTTCGACTTTGTATTCGTGGACGGCGCCCACAACGCCGAATACGTCCGAAACGACTCCGAGAAGGGCTGGCGGATGCTGCGCCCCGGTGGGATCATCACGTGGCACGATTGCGCGGTCGCGGACCCGGATGTTGTGCGCTTCCTGCTCGGGTGCCCCTACAAACCCACGCGCATCCGGGATACGTCTCTGGCGTTTGCGGTGAAGTCGTAGGTTGTCGCTGCCCCCGGGTTCTTTCACCGGAACAGCCGCGCAATCCCGCGACGGACATCTCCCAACCACTCCAGCGTGTCGAACGAGCACGCATCGAAAACCGCCGGAAGCCGGCGCGTCCCCGCCGAGGAGACGCGCTTCGCGTCTGCGATGTGGCGGACGAACGCGCCAAAGAGCCGCAGGTAGTCGTCGCCCGTGTGCGGTTCGGCGGCGCGGACACATCGCCCGCGCAACTCGGCGAACTCAGGCTCGGGCAACGTCGCAAGTCGTGCCAAGGTCGCCGCGGCTTGATCCATGCGCCCCGGTTCATAAAGCAGGCCATCCGCAATGCCAGCGACAAGAGCGTCCCCGCCGCTGGCAATCCGCGGATACACCGGCACCACGCCTGCGGACAGCGCTTCCAGCAGCGCAATCGGCGTCCCTTCGTAGTCGCTTGTGAAGATGATGGCGTCCCATCCCCTCAACACGCGCCAGTAACTGGCGCCCTCAAGTCGGCCGTGGGAAACAACCCGCCGGTTGCTTGGGGACCGCCGGTCGAGCGCAACCCGCTCCGGACCATCGCCGAGAATCTCGAACTGATATTCCAATCCCGTCTGATCGAGTGCATCACAGAGGCCCGGGAAGCGGTCCACGCGTTTTTGCTCCACGATGAGGCGGCCGCAATACCCGATCACGAACGGCTTGCCGGCTCCCTTCCGCCGGGGCGAATCCTGAACGGACGGCGAAATCGGATAGGGAACCGCCAGCACGCGATCCGCCGTGAGCGCGGGCACGCTCCGAAGCACGACCGGGACGAGCGTGGGAGACACGCAGAGGACGCCGTCCAGCAATGCGCCCACGCGAGAAAGCAACCGTTCGAGGGCCGGAACGTCCCCGTGCTGAACCAGGATTCGTCGTGCGGCCTGATCCATTCCTGCCAGATGATCCATGGCCCACATCCCGTGCCAGACTGCCACTTCAGGAGATGCCGCCTCGCAAGCCTTGCGGAGACGCTCGCGCGCGCAGCCGAGCGTGCTTCGGCCATGCAGTCCCAGGAAGGCGACGTTCTCCACGGGCGGCATTTCCCCTTCGTGGTAGATCACGAACGTGGAATCCAGCGAATGCCGCGCGTCATGCGCGTGGTGGTGCCGAAGCACGGACTCGACGCCGCCCAAGCCGCGAAACGTCGGGAACAGGTGGGTGATTCGAGTGGGCCGCACGCGCTGATTATGTGCGCCAGCCCCGCGCGCGACAGTTCATTTCGCGCAGCACCAGTGCGTGCAGGGCGGTCGTCGCCCGCCCGGGCTCGCGCACAAAGCCACGGTCAAGCCGGTGTCACGGGCGTCGGACGCGGGACGTTGGGCTCGGTCTCGTAGCTCAAAGGCGGGATGACCTTGCCGTCGCCGGTCTTGATGGCGCGGGTCTTTTCGTCGTAGAGGAGCGTGAGGTTGAGCCGCTCGGCCATCTCGGCGAGGCACAGCGCGACCTGCCCGCGGATCGCAAGCTCGATGTCGGCCAGGGGTTTCTTGCCGGTCCGGATGCTCGTGAAGAAGTCCGCGTGCAACCGCTCGGTGCGGTCGGTCGGCAGCTCGCTTTGGAAGACTTCCGTCTCCATTTCGTCGGTGAACGGCCGCTCGGGCTTGAGCTCGACCTTGTTCTGGCTCGACGCAAACGAGAGTGTCGCCTTGAGGCCGCGCAAGGTGTCGGGCAGCCCGACTTCGTTCACCGTGCTGCCGGCGACCAGCATCGTGAAGCCGCTTGGGAACTCCGCGAGGATGTGCGTGGTGTCGGTGATTTCGCGGTCGAGCGATATCTTGCGCGAGCCGGTGCAGACGACCCGGCGCGGATACTCGGGGTTCCCCGTGGCGAGCATCATCGGGTAGAAGCGGTGCGGCAGGAGGTTGCCGATGATGCCGGAGTTGTAGGCGTAGAACTTGTGCCACGAGAAATAGTGCTCGGGCGTGAATGGAACCTTCTTGGCCCGGCCGAGCCAGCGGTTCCATTCGAGCGTCGTGGGCGTGGCGTCCTTGTCGATCGGATAGGTCCACTCGCTCTTCGGGTAGTTGTTCCGGCAGAAACTGCCCTGGCTCCACACGAGCGGGCCGAGCTTGCCGGCCTTGATCCACTCGGCGGCCTTGTGCCACTTGGGATCGGCGCAACCCTGCGAACCGACGCAATACACGCTCTTGGACTTCTTCACCGCGTCATACACTTGGAACGCCTCGTCCAGGTAGCGCGTCATCGGCTTCTCGCAGTAGACGTGCTTGCCCGCCGCGATGGCGTCGATCGTGTGTTGCGCGTGGTGGTTGTCGATCGAGGCGACGAGGACGGCGTCCACATCCTTGCGTTCGAGGAGCTGGCGGTGGTCGCTGTAGACATCGGAGTCGGAGGCGTTGATCAGCGCTTTCGCCGCATGGGCGCGCTTCTGAAAGACATCGCATACGGCGGCCTGCGCGATGTTGTTGTCTTTCATGAATTTCGTCTGGTCCTTGATGTGCGATGTGCCCCGGCTTCCGGTGCCGATGTAGGCCATCACAATGCGGTCGTTCGCGCCGATGACGCGTCCGGTGGACGGCGCCTTGTTCTGGCCGTAGACCGGCGTCTTGAAGGGATTCACGACGGCGGCGGCGGCGGCGGCGGCGGCGGACTTCTTGATAAAGCCGCGGCGGTTGCCGGCCGCGGGACTCGATGGCGGAGGAGTGGTGCTCATGACGGTTGAATTCTGGATGGCTCGGTTGTCGCGGGAGAGTAGCCAGACCGGTGTTGCGGTCAAACAAAGAAACCTCCGCCAAGTTGCGGCCGCAAGATCATGCGAGGCCCAGGGCTGCATCCAGCACTTGCACCATGAAATCCGCGTCGGCGCGCGTGATGCACATCGGGGGTTTGATGCGAAGGGTGTTGCCGTGGAAGCCGCCTTTGCCGAGCAGCAGGCCGGCGTCGCGACAGGCTTCGAGCACGGCGGCGCATTGCTCGCGCGCGGGTTCCTGGGTCGAGCGGTCTTTCACCAGTTCCAAGCCGAGCATCAGCCCGAGGCCGCGCACGTCGCCGATCAGCGCGTGCTTGACCGCGAGCTTCTGCAAGCCGGACTTGAGGTGCGCGCCGACGTTCAGCGAGTTTTCCTGCAGCTTCTCGCGCTCGATCACTTGCAGCACCGCGCGGCCTTGCGCGGTCGTCACGGGATTGCCGCCGAACGTGTTGAAATGGGTTCGCGTCGCGAGGGCCTTCGCGACTTGGGGCGTGGTGACGACGGCGGCAAGCGGGCAGCCGTTGCCGATGCCCTTGGCCATCGTGACGATGTCGGGCACGACGCCCTGCGTCTCGAAGCCCCAGTAGTGCGTGCCGGTGCGGCCAAAGCCCGACTGCACTTCGTCCGCGATGCACAGGCCGCCCGCGGCGCGAATGTGCTCGTAAGCGCGGCGCAAATAACCGTCGGGCAGCACCACCGCGCCGCCGACGCCCTGAATCGTCTCCGCGATGAACCCCGCGACTTGGCCCGATGTGCCGAACTGAATGAGGTTCTTCACGTCATCGGCGTATCTGCGGCCGGCGTCGGGGTCGTTCGCGCCGAACGTGCCGCGATACGTGTCGGGCATCAGCGCGTGCTGGATGCCGAAGCTGTGCGGCACGTTGAACTTCCACGAACTGTGCGACGTGAGGCCCATCGTGGACTGGCTGCCGCCGTGGTAGCCGTTGCGCAGGGCGATGACGTCGTAGTTGCCTGTCGCCGCGCGCGCCATGAGCAGCGCGAGGTCGTTCGCCTCGGAGCCGGAGTTCACGAAATAGACGACCTTGAGTTCGCCGGGCATCTTCGCCGCGAGGTCGCGCGCGTAAAGGGCGACGTTCGGGTGCAGGTAGATGGTCGTGGTGTGCTGGAGCGTTTCGTTCTGCGCGTGGACCGCGGCGACGACGTCCGGGTGGCAATGGCCGACGCTCACGGTCACGATGCCGCCGAATCCGTCGAGATAACGCCGCCCCTTCTCATCGAACAGCCACTGCCCCCGGCCTGCGACGATCATGAGGGGCTTCTTGTAGTAGTGGAAGATCGCCGGGCTGAGGAACTGCTTGCGCATGGCGAACACTTCGTCCGCGGTGGGACCGGTGTAAGGCCGGGGCTTGTGGTCGCAGGGCGGGAGGGGGATGGTATCCATGGGATGTGTGCCGCGAGGGCGGCTTACTTGTTTGGGAAAAGTCTTCGCAGTCCAACGTAGGCGATGAATGCAATCGCAAAGCCGGCGAACCATGCGTAGTGGAACATCCCGGCCAGCAGCGCGGGAACGTGGTCCGGGTTGAGGCGCTTCACTTGCACGAGGAAGCCCGGGAGGCTCGGCGCCGCGCCAAGCACGAACGCGGCGATGGCAACCCAACTGAAGCCGTTGGTGTAACGATACGCCCCGTCAGCTTTGTAGAGCGCCGCGAGGTCGAGTTCACGCCGGCGGATCACGTAGTAGTCCGCGATCAGGATGCCCCCGATCGGCCCGAGCAACGCGCTGTAGCCGATCAGCCAGTCGAAGATGTAGCTCTCCGGATTCGCGAGCAGCTTCCACGGCATCATCAGCACGCCAATCACGCCCGTGATGCAGCCGCCGAGCCGGAACGAAATCCGCCGCGGCGACAAGTGCGCGAAGTCGTTCGCCGGGCTGACGACGTTTGCCGCGATGTTCGTCGCGAGCGTCGCGATGCAGAGCGCGACCATGGCGGTGATCAGCACGACGGGGTTCGTGAAGCGGGTCAGCACATCCACCGGATCCCACAACGTCTGCTTGAAGATAATCGTCGTGGCCGAGGTCACGGCGACGCCGATGAACGAGTAGAGCGCCATCGTCGCGGGCAACCCGAGCGCCTGGCCGATGACCTGGTCGCGCTGCGATTTTGCGTAGCGTGAAAAGTCAGGGATGTTCAGCGACAGCGTCGCCCAGAAACCGACCATCCCCGTGAGCGCGGGAAAGAAGAAACTCCAGAACTGCCCCTGCTTCGGCTGGCCCGCGTCGAACAGCGACGGCTGAGCGAGGATCGGCCCGAAGCCGCCGGCCTCGCGGTGCGCCCACGCCAGCAGCACGAGACCGAGCGCGATCAGCAGCGGCGCCTTGATGTTCAGCAGCCAGCGGATGCAATCAATCCCCATGTAGATGACCCACAGGTTGACCGCCCAAAACAAGAGGAAGCACGCGAGTTGTGCGAACGAGATGCCGAGCGCCGGGAGCGGTGTGCCGGTCGCGATGGACGGCGCGAATACGGCGAGGATCTTGAAGATCGCGCTGCCGCCAATCCACGTCTGGATGCCGAACCAGCCGCACGCGACGAGCGCGCGGAGGACGGCCGGGATGTTCGCGCCCACGGTCCCGAACGCGGCCCGGCAATAGACCGGGAACGGAATCCCGTATCTTGTGCCGGCGTGCGCGTTGAGCACCATCGGCACGAGCACGATGAGGTTGCCGAGGAAGATCGTAAAAATCGCCTGCCTCCAACTCATCCCGATCTTCGGGTCCACAAGCCCCGACGCGAGCATGTAGGTCGGGATGCACGCGGCCATCGAAATCCAAAGCGCCGCGAAGCTGAACATTCCCCATTTACGCTGCGCCTGCGTGACGGGCGCGAGGTCCGCGTTGCAAAGGCTGCTTGCCGAAAGCTCCGGGCCCGACCCCGGAGGGCTGGAAGTCTCGGCGGGGTTGGACATGTGACAATTCTAGCAATCGCGTTTGCGAATGAGAAGGCGCGCCTCATCCGCCGGCCTGCGAACGCGCCTGGGCGACCGGCGCGCGCGTGATGGCGGCGATGGCGACCGCGGCGTTGTCAATGACGCGGTTGACGACCATCGCCGCGACCTCGGGCAGGGCGGGCGCGGAGTCCGTGGCAACGGCGGCAAGTTTCCACGCCCGTTGCTCCGTCTTGGGCAACGGTGTCCCGGACGGGAAGACTTTGACGTTGCGGGAAATCATTCAGCGGCTCGGAGTGCGTTCGAGGAATTGGCCGCGCCCAATCTTGCCGACGAACTTCCCATCGCGCGCCGACACTTCGCCGCGAACGGTCACGACGCTTGGCCGGCCCTCGATGGGCCAGCCCTCAAACGCGCTGTAGTCCACGTTCATCAACTGCGTCTCCGCCGAGATGGTGCCGCGATAATCCGGATCAAACACGACGAGGTCGGCATCCGCGCCGGATTGGATGGCGCCTTTGCGCGGGAAGAGGTCGAAGAGCTTCGCGACCTGTGTGCTCGCGACATTCACAAACGTGTGCAGGTCGAGACGCCCCGTTTTCACTCCGTGCGTGTAGAGCAGGTTGACGCGCTCTTCCAGCGACGGGATGCCGTTGGGGATTTTCGTGAAATCATTTTTGCCCATCTCTTTCTGCTGGCGGAAATCAAACGGCGCGTGGTCGGTGGCGACGGTTTGCACGAGGCCGTCGCGCAGGCCGTTCCAGAGCACGTCCTGGTTGCGCTTGTCGCGCAGCGGTGGAGACATGACGAACTTCGCGCCCTCGAAGTCCGGCTGCTCGGCGTAGGTTTTGTCCAGCACGAGATATTGGATGAGCGTCTCGACCGCGACGCGCACGCCGCGCGCGCGCGCAGCGATGGCCTGATCGAGCGCCTCCTTGCAGCTCAAGTGGACGATGTAAGTCGCCGCGCCGGTGAGTTCGGCGAAGGTCATCAAGTGATGCACGCCCTCGGCTTCGACCTGCACGGGGCGGCTCGGTTCGTGGAAGCCGGGGCCGGTCTTGCCGGCGGCGGTCAGTTCCTTGCAGCGCTCGGCCACGAGCGTCTCGTTCTCGCAATGCGCGGTGACGATGACGCCGAGTTCCTTGGCGAGTTTGAGCGTTCGGTAGAGTTCCGCGTCGTCCACGCCGAACGCGCCCTTGTAGGCGAGGAAGATTTTGAATGAGCTGATGCCGCGCTTCACGATCTCGCGCAGTTGCGCTTCGGTCCCGCTGTCGAATTTCGTCACGCCCATGTGGAACGTGAAGTCGCACGCGGATTTGCCGGCGGCCTTGCCCATCCACAGCTCGAAGCTCGCGAGCGCGTCGTCACCGCGCGACGGGCAGCACATTTCGATGAGCGTCGTCGTGCCGCCGACGAGCGCGGCCTTGCTGGCGGTCTCGTAAGTGTCCTTCGCGAACGTGCCCATGAAGGGCAGGTAAATGTGGACGTGCGGGTCGATGAAACCGGGAAAGACAAACTTGCCCTTTGCGTCAATCACCTCGGCGCCGGGCGGCGGCGCGATGTCGCGGTCAATGCGCGTGATGGTTTCGCCCTCGCACCAGATGTCGGCGACGCAGCGCGAGTCGGCGGTGATGATCTCACCGTTCTTGATCAGGAGGCTCATAGGATTTGCCCGCTAACTGCGCGAAATGATGCGAAGGAGAATCTCATTTCGCGTCATCCGCGTGATTCGCAGGCATCAGTTCATTTCTTCCAAACATCTCCCACCCCTTCGCCGAACCACCGCGTGCTCACGACCTTCTGCTGCGTGAAAAACTGCACGCCTTCGCGGCCCTGGATGTGCAGGTCGCCGAAGAAGGATTCGTCCCAGCCGGTGAACGGGAACATCGCCATCGTCGCGGGCACGCCGACGTTGATGCCGACCATGCCGGCCTTGACGCGGTGCTTGAACTCGCGCGCGGCCTTGCCGGAGTTGGTGAAAATCGCCGCGCCGTTGCCGAAGGCGGACTTGTTCGCCTGTTCGATGGCGTGGTCGAGGTCGTCCATGCGCATGACGTTGAGCACGGGGCCGAAGACTTCCTCGCGCGCGAGCGCGGTGCCGTGCTCAACCTGGTCCACGATGGTTGCGCCAAGGAAAAAGCCGTTCGGCGCGTCGGCGACTTTCGCGCCGCGCCCGTCGCAGATGACTTTCGCGCCTTCCCTTTCGCCGGCGGCGACGAGGCTCATCACGCGCTCGCGATGTTGCGCGGTGATGACAGGGCCCATGTCGGGCTGAGGCGTGGGGCGGTCGGTGCGGCCGACCTTGATGGCACGGGCGGCGTCCACGAGCGTCGGGAGCAAACGATCGGCGGCAGCGCCGACGGTAATGGCGGTGGAGCCGGCCATGCAGCGTTCGCCGGCACAGCCAAACGCCGCGGTCGAGAGCGCCTCGACGGTCTTCGGCACGTCGGCATCGGGCATGACGACGATGTAATTTTTCGCGCCGCCGTTGGCTTGAACCCGCTTGCCGTGCTTGGTGCCGGTTTCGTAGATGTAACGCGCGATGGGCGTGGAGCCGACGAAGGAGACGGCCTTCACCTTGGGATGCGTGAGCAG
>Ga0194131_10002210_pt1 | contig 32183 bp, 30 predicted proteins | sample TA2KigO120mmetaG_FD_148631 | JGI IMG/M metagenome (GOLD analysis project Ga0194131, IMG submission 148631) | Freshwater microbial communities from Lake Tanganyika, Tanzania - TA2015053 Kigoma Offshore 120m | ecosystem: Environmental > Aquatic > Freshwater > Lake | place: Tanzania: Lake...
GGACAGGGCGAAGCCGATCATCGTTACCTGCAGCGATGGCCGCCAATCGGCTTTCGCGGCGCGAGCCCTGGTGGAAATAGGCTGGCAGAATGTTGCCGTGCTGCGCGGTGGCATTCGTGCATGGCAGGAGAGGGGACACGCGATCGAAACTGGGCTGACAGATGCACTGATTGAGCCCAACGATGTCGTGTTGTCGCCGTCGATCCGCGGCACCAAAGAGGATATGCAGAACTATCTAAATTGGGAGTTAAAGTTGAAACTATGATTAGGAGAACGGGCTAACCGGCGTGCTTGCGAATAAAGGCCGTCATTATCTCCATCGCTCGCATGGTTTCCGGCTTATCCGGAGAGGGCACCATCCGGTGCTCGGGTAGGCCGCTGAACATCTGTACGTCCATAGTGCCGCCGCGTCTGCGGTAGGAGGCAACAAACTTCTCTTCCATCTCCAAAGGATGATTCTTGTCGTTCTCTTTGAGTAATAGCAGAATCGGCGGCATCTCGATCTTTTCACCGCTATCACAGATGGTCTGTGGACTGCCTTCGCTCATCGCCTCTTCAGTGCGCCAGTAATCGTAGTGCGCCTTGATATGTTCTTGGTTGTTGATGCGCTTCGCGTAAAGAAACCGATAATGCGGACAGATGACTGGCCAGCCGGCGATCACGTACGCGAGGCTTGCATCCACTTGAGGAGACTTCGCCAGCGGCGATGACGCGTAGGCGGCGTGGCGCGGTCTCATCGCGCTCAGGACGACTTGATGGCCGCCGCTAGAATTCCCGAAGGCGCCGACTTTTGTCGAGATCTGGTATTCGGCTGCATGGGCTTTTAGCCAGCGCGTTGCGAGATTGATGTCACAGACGGATGCCGGATAGCCGGCTTCGGGTGGTTGGCGGAACTCTACCGCAGCGACGAGAATCCCTTGCGCCGCCAGGGCATGATCGATGCCGGCGTTGTTGGTGCGATCGCCATTGTGCCAGGCGCCGCCGTGCACGTCGATGATCGCTGGAAACGGCCCATCGCCTTTAGGCTGATAGATGCGCAGCGGCCAGGACTTGCCGCCGATGGATTGATACTCGACATCACGGACTTCGACTTCGTATTTGGCCGGGTGTGTCATAAGCCATACTCCGTCGTTGGAGAGTCTTTGGGCGTTCTATCTCGTTCAGCAGTTATCGTATTTCGCGCTGGCGAAATATTTCACCGATTTGGACGCGACATCGAACTGGAGCCGCTGATAGTTCGCCAAATCGATACCGTAGACATGGACCTCGACGGTGTTTTTCTGGGTGACGTTGAGCATCTCGTGGATGTCATCTTCCGGTGCCAATAGAGTCGAGACCATGCCGGTCTGGTTTTGATTCACACCGGTCACTTGCAGCTCGGCATAGCCGTCTTTCTTGCCGTCGTCCTGGCGTTTAAAGCGGGTTTCCTGCAGCTCGTTCTCGACCACCCCCACGAGTCCCCAAGTGTCATGGTTGTGCGCTTTGGCGCCGTCGCCGGGGCCCCAGACGACGGTCGTCACGTTGAACTTCGGCGCCCGGTGCAGCATGTAGCGGCCGTAGGTTTTGCCGCCATGCTGCTTGTACTGCGGCTCGACGCAATTGGGATTTTTGACGAGCTCGGCAAGCAGCGGTTTGGCGACCTCGACGATTTTTCCCGGCTCTGGGTAACGGCTAGTAATGCTATCTAAGTCTCGAATAAATTGCCGGAGATTGTATCTGTTGAGCATGGTGAGGATCAACGCAAAAGAGATTTTTACCGCGAAGACACGAAGATCACGAAGGGAAAAAGAAGATATATTCTTTATCCGAAACTTCGTGATCTTCGCGTCTTCGTGGTGAGTCCTTCTTACGCTGCTTTCTTTAGGCGCGGCAGCTTGGCGGCATCGATGTCGTAGAGCCGGCAAACGTTGTCGCAGACGACTTTGCGCTGGGTTTCTGCCGGTAGATGACCCAAGTCGCGCTCGATGATCTTGATCGAGTTGGGCCAGGTGGAATTCGGATGGGGAAAATCATTGGACCACATGATGTTGTCTTGGCCCCAGAACTTTAAGTTTTCGCCACAGACGTGGTCGTTAAAAAAGCAGGCGTAGATTTGATCCTTGATGAAAGCGCTGGGGTTTTTCGAGAAAGCCGGCGGATTCTCTTTCTTGAAACGATTGTAATAATAGTCCCACTGCTGAAACATCCACGGCATCCAGCCGGATTCGTTTTCCACCGAAACGATTTTTAGCTTAGGGTGGCGCTCCAGCACGCCGGAGAAGACCAGGTCGAACAAGCCGTTGGCGATGTCCATCAATTTCAGATTGACGCTGCCACGATAACGCTCGATGCCCTTGCGGTTCTTGTCTTTGTTGTAGCTGTGGCCGGTCAAGATATGCAGGCTCAGCGGCGCATCCAAATCTTCACAGGCGGACCAGAATTTTTCGTAATGATTGGAAGTGAACGGCAGATCTTTGTGGGGTGCTTGCCAAATGATCGCGCCTTTCAAACCTTTTTTGCGGCAGCGGTCGAGCTCCTTGACGCCATTGTCGATGTTGTAGACCGCGATGGAGGGAATGCCGATGAGCCGCGTCGGGTCCGTGCTGCAATAGTCAATCAGCCAATCGTTGTACGCGCGAAAGCATTCTTCCTGCAGACCGGCGTCGTCAAGGCCGAAAAGATCCAAACCCAAGGTTGGATAGAGCACCTCGGCGCTGAGCCCGTCGGCTTCCATTTCTTTCATACGCGCCTTGGCGTCCCAGCCGCCGGCGTGCTGCTGGAAGCCTTCGCCGACTTGGTGCGGCGGAAATTCCGGTGCTGTGTCGCGATATTTCGCCGACACGCCCTTCTTCCAAAGGTCCACCGGTTCCATCACGTGAGAGTCCGAGGAAATAATCAAATCGCTTGCTATGGCCATGGTTCAGTCCTCCTTATGGGATCGCGGCAATATTAAGCGCACATTAATGGATGGGCGGCTGCGCTGTCAATTGCCGGCAAAGGCAACTGACAATAGTGCGGAGGCGTGAGTCGGAGGGTGTGACAAGTTAGGCTTTGCGCCAGAGTGAGGCGAGCCAGGGTTGTTGCTCTCGTGGCAGGCCATCGGGGCGATAGTAATGACGAATTTCCTGGAAGCCCGCTTCGATGACCAGCTCGCGCCAGCGCGGCCAGTCGTGGTAGCTGCCGTAGCGCTCGCCGTTCCAACCTTCTTGGTTGTCGCCGCGCGGATTGGAGCTGAACAACACGCCGTCAGTTTTTAGCGAGTGCCACAGCTCGCGCAGCACCCGCGGCAGCTCCTGGCTCGGCGCGTGGAACAGCGATGCGTTGGCGAAGATGCCGTCGAAAAAATCTTTCGGCAAATGAAGTTGCAGAAAATCCTGCTGCCAAACTTCGCAGCCGCTGTATTGTTGCGCCAGCTTGACGAACTCTGCCGCGCCTTCGAGGCCGATGGGTTCATGTCCCAGGGCGCGAAAGATTTTCAAATCGCGTCCGGGGCCGCAGCCGAAATCGAGAATTTTATACGGCGGAGTGCCGTGGATTTGTTCGAGCAGCGCTTGGCGGTTTTGGCTGACGTCGTGGTCGCGGGTGTCGGCCCAGAAGCGTTCGGCGCGGGCGTCGTAGTGGCCGACGGTGCGAGCGGTAATCTGCGCCAACTGTGCGTGGGTTAAGCGGGTGGCCATCAGCGGGCACCCTAGCTTGATTTGGCTGCCAATTCGAGCGGGAAAGTAAAGGCTTCGACTATCGCGCCTGCTCCCCCCAGATGTCGTTGCCGGAGTGATGTTCCCTCGACGCGAAGAATTCCCGCTGCATGCGATACAGTTCTTGGTTGCTCAGTTCGTCGTTGTGTTCAAGGCCTTTGGCGTCGGCGTAATGAAACTGCACGGAATTGGCGCCTTTGGAAACTTTGATCAAGGTCCCTTGAATTTTGTCGACTACCCGGCCGACGGTGCGCAGCCTTTCACTCAGGTCGTAGATGTCCGGATTGCCGTCATCGGCGTGACGGGCTGCGCTTTGGGCTGAATTTATGCGGTCAAGCGCATCTTGAGCATAGGTTCTCGTTTCTGGCTGGAACGACGTTGTGGCAGGAGCCGGAGCGCTCGTCTCTGACTTCTTGAAGAGGTTGCGCAATAGGCTAGCTTTCTCCGGTTTTTCCGGTGCCAAAGTTTTGGCACGCAGGTGGTATTGCACCTTGTAGGTTGCGCCGATGACCTCGATCTCCAGATTTTCAGGAAAGAGGCTGGCGAGATCTCTGCCAATCGCGCGCAGCGCGCGGGCATAGGTCTGGTCGATGGTATCTGAGCCGAACAGTTTCAGGTTGGCCATAAAGACGCTCCTTATCTTGCATCGGCTATCGTGCTGAAGCGCTTTAAGCGGGCGTCTTGACCTCGGGATTTAACAGCTTGAGCGCCTTGCCGTCGAGGTAATCGATGATGTTACTTAGCGCTTGCTCATAGCGCTCGCTCAATATTTCCACGGTGGCGTAGCCTCGGTGTGACATCAGAATGGCGTTGTCGAAGCGCCGCAACGGATGGTCCATCGGCAGCGGTTCCTGATCGTAAACGTCGAGGCCGACACCGGCCAACTGGCCGCTTTGCAGCGCCGCGATCATGGCTTTTTCATTGATAATCGGGCCGCGGCCGGTGTTCACCAAAAACGCTCCGCGCTTCATGAGAGCGATCTCCTTGGCGCCGATCAAATCGACGGTCTGGGGAATAAATTTCACGTGCAAGGTGACGACATCGGACTGGCGCAGGAGCGTCTCGAAGGGGACCGACTCGGCGCCCACTTCGGCGGCGCGCGCCGGCGTCAGCGATCGTGACCATCCGAGCACGCGGGTGTTGAACGCTTTCATGATGCGCGCGACTTCATTGCCGATGCGTCCCAGTCCCAAAACGCCGATGGTTTTGCCTTCCAGGCCAATGCCGGCGAGCGCGGGCCAGCTTTCTTCGCGCATGCGGGCATTGACCTGTGGAATCTTGCGCAGCAACGCGAGAATCAAACCAACCGTCAGCTCTTTGGTGGTCGCACCGCTGTCGCTCGGCGTTCCCGATATGGCGACGTTGCGCTCGGTGGCGGCCGGCAGATCGAGATGGACGCTGGTGCGGCCGGTTTGCGAAATAAATCTCAAATTGGGCAGCTGGCGATATTCCTTGGCGCTAAAACGGGTGCGCTCGCGCATGAGCAGCAGAATGTCGAAGTCGCGCAGGCGCTGGACGATTTTCTCCGAGCTATCCAGCCGTTCTCTTAGGATCGTAATATCGGCGCGCTCGGTGAGTTTCCGATAGGCCGGCACCGTGTCGGCGAGATTTTCGAAGTCGTCGAGAATGGCGACGCGGGGACGCTGAACTGGCATCGTGAAAATTCCTTTTGGACTAGAGGCTTGCCGTCACTTCCACCTCGCAGAACTTGCCCTCGGAGGAATAGCCGTCGACAAAGCAATATTCTAATTGCGGCACCTTGGCGCCGACATGGCGCGCAAAGAGTTCTTTTAAATGATCGATGGTCTGGCTGCGGTGCAGATAAAACGACACCCGCGCGACTTTGTCCCATGAACTGCCGGCGTCTTTTAACGACCCGGCGATTCTTGGAAAAATATTGTCGAACTGCGCGGCCAACGTCGGCAGCACTGTGGTGACGCCGGAAAGCACGACCACATTTTCGAGCACCAGAAAGCGAATCGGCACGATGGCGGGCTCGTACTCGACGATCGTTTTCGCCGCCGCGGGGCTCGTCGGCCGCATGGCGATCAAGTCGATGGCGACGTTCGCCGTGGAATCGAAGTGTCCCGGCGCAATGTAGCTGGAGCTGGCCGAACGCGCTTTGCCTGAGAGAACTCGCACGCGCTCGGTGCTGCCCAGGTCGCGGCTGGCGCGGTCGCGCCCCCACAGCCGGCTGCGCACGGTGTGGTCGAGGGACAAGCCGTGCCCGCGCAGCTCGCTGTCGAAGCGCTGAAAGAGCTGCTGCGCTTCGAGCGTGGCGTTGGCTGCCGGCGCGGCTTCGCCGCAGAGCTCAATAAACTCATGTCCTAACCAGGAAAAAATTCGTGTGCGCATGTGCGGGGACCTTCCATTCAGGCGAGGCGATCCTACCCCAGCTGAAATAGGCGATCAATGACGAAATACGGCCGCGTCATTTGATGAAATCGAACCACAAAGAGCCCAGCGCAGCACAGCCGCAACCGAATCGGGCAAGAAATTTAACCGCAAAAAGGACACGAAGATCACGAAGGTAAGAGAAGAGAGTCAAAAAGTTTTCTCCGAACTTCGTGTCCTTCGTGCGCTTTGTGGTGAGCTGAGAATTTTAGGGTTTGCGTTAGCTGCGCGAATTGTCAACTACAGTGGTACAAGGAAACACAAAAGGCGCTGCGCGCTCGGATTACGAACCGGAGAATTTAACCGCAAAGAGGGCAAAGTACGCATAGGCGCGCTGCGCGCGCTCGCAATCGGAGAATTAACCGCACGATGGGTTTTGTAGGGGCAGGCCTTGCGCCTGCCATGCGGACTACTTGAAGCTCAGGCGCAGCACGCGGTCGTCGTCATCGGTGGGGCGGCCGCGGCCGTCGCGGTTGCTGGTGAGGAGATAGAGGCTGCCGTCGGGCGCTTCGGCGATGTCGCGCAGACGGCCAAACTGGCGCGCGAAGTGGCGTTCGAGTTTTTCGACGCGGCGTGGGTTGTTGGGGTCGAGCACGACACGGTAGAGGGTTTGGCCGCGCAGACCGGTAAACAGCAGCGAGCCCGACCATGGCCCACGCCCGACAAACGCCGCGCCGCCGGGCGCCCAGGTTTCGCTGGTGCCGGCGTGAATGACCGGCGTTACCATGCCGTCTTTGGTTTCGTCGCCGCGAATGTCCGGCCAGCCGTAGTTTTTCCCCGGCTCGATGAAGTTCACTTCGTCGCGGCAGCAGCCTTGAAAGCCGCTTGGGCCGTGCTCGGTGGCGTAGAGGCGGTTGGTGCCGGGCTGCCACGCCAATCCCTGGGGATTGCGATGGCCGTAGGAGTACACGTACGAATCGGCGAATGGATTGTCGCCGGGAATCGTGCCGTCGCCGTTTAACCGGAGAATCTTGCCGCTCAGCGATTTCAGATCTTGTGAATAGCGCGTGGTTTGGGCATCGCCGGTGGCCCAGTAAAGCTTGCCGTCGGGGCCGAACTTGACGCGCCCACCGTCGTGGTTGTTGGCACCCGGGACGTTGTCGATCAAAACTTTGTCGAGCGTGCCTTTGCCGTTGGCGTCTTCGCGCAATCGGACCAAACGATTGGTCATGCGGCCGGCATCGTTCCGGTAAGTGTAAGCAGCGTAGGCGTAGCGATTCTGAGCAAATTGCGGATCGAGGGCCAGGCCCATGAGGCCGGCTTCGCTGGTGGCGGCGACCTCTAGAATCATCCAAGGTTCGGCGCGTAGTTGGCCCCGCTCGATGACGCGAATGCGCCCAGGGCGTTCGGTTAGAAACACTCTCTCGTCAGGAGCAAAGGCGATGGCCCACGGTGTGTCGAGCCCGGTGGCAACGGTTTGAACGGTAAGACCGGCCGGCGTTTCAGAGGATTGGCCGTTGGAAAGCTGGCAGGCGACCAAGAAAAAAAACGCCAGCAGCAGGGCTACGCATGCTTCCGGGAGGCGCCGCTCGACAGTTGCTTTCACCAGCTCAACCTCCCTGGGTAGTGCTGCCGGCGCTGGCGGCGGGCTTGTCCCAGATCGCCTTCAAGTCGGCAGAGTAGGGGAAGCGGATGCCGTTTTCTTCGAGAATCTTGCCAGTCGATTCCATTAGGTCCTTGCGATTAAACACCATGGTTTCGTGGGTCATGACGCCGGACTTGGAAAACTTGAAGGTGACCTGTTGGTCTTGCAGGTCGCGCAGCAGTTCGACCAGGTGGCGCAAATTCTTTACCGGCACGCCGTTCACTTCGCTCACAACGGCGCGGTTGGGATCGTCGTAACCCTTGGTGATGCGATGCGGGAACGCTGGCGACGAAACCACCACCAACTCTTCGCCCTCGAACAACGGGCGATCGAAACGGCGGGTTAGCAGTGGGCTCGGCCGCGGGCTCAGCGAGGTTGGCCGTTGGTTGCCGAGGCGTTCGAGGAAGTCTTGAGTCGTTTCCGAGAACACCAGCGGGCCATAGATAAAATAGCGCGGCGCGCGGCTGAGCAGGTAGGGAATCACCAACTCGCGCTGGGTGCGCACCGGCACCTGGACCTTTTGGAAGTCGCCGTTGCGGAAAATCGTCAGGGGAATGCGCCCATCTTTCGCGTGCCGTTGCACCAGATAGGACGCCGAAACCCGCAGGTCGTAGCGCACCGCCACCTTGCCGTCGGCGTCAATGGGTGAGTCGCCGATCTGCGTGATCACGTCCCATTCCTTGAGCGGGTAGTCGGCGTCGCGGCGATAGGGCTCCGAGACCATGACGCCGTTGATGCCTTTGGGCATGCCGAGCTTTTGCCGCAGCGCGTCATTCTCGACGGTCTGAATAATCTCGAACATTTGCGGCTTGCCATCGTAGCGGCCGTCGGCGATATCGGCGAGAAATAATTTGATCTCTTCGACGGGAATCAGGTAGCCGATATTTTGCGCGTTCTGGATCAAACTGAACACCAGGCCGACCAATTTGCCGTCCGTGACCGCCGGACCGCCGCTGTTGCCAAAGTTGAGCGCGGCGTCGACCTGAATGCGCAGACCGCTGGTCTGATAATAATAGTCGGTAAATTCGATGCGCGAGACGATTCCCTGGGTGACCGAAAGCTCGGTGCCGCCGGTCGGATAGCCGTAGACGTTGACAGCATCTTTGACGCGCGGCAGGTCGTCGGCAAAAGCGAGAATGCCGCGCTTGTCGAAGAAGGACTCGTCGTCGAGCTTCAGCACCGCCAGGTCCATGGATGGTGTCACTGCCTCGACGCGCGCCGAGATGAGATCGGCGGACTGGTTGGGCTGTACATAAATTTGGCTGGCGTAGCGCACCACGTGGGCGTTGGTGAGAATGCGCTTGCCGTCGATGACCACCCCCGAGCCTTTGACCTGTTGCGGGCTATTGCGCGTCCACGGCCGCAGCACGTCAGGGGTGTGATGGGTGGCATGGATCTTGACGACCAAGTCGCGCGTCCTGTCCTGCGCATGGGCCGCAAACGAGAGAAAAACGATGAAGGCGACTACTAACCCGCGAACGGCGAAACGGTGCATGGACTCTCCAATCTAGACTGACCTTTTCGGGGTACAGCGCGGTCAGTATATAGAAAAGCGCTGCCGGAGTTAAGCTCGAACTTTGGCCGCCGCCTTTGACTGTTGGTGGGCGGTCACGTACATCCAAATGAATCTGCCACCCATGGGTCCCGAAATCATCGCGCTGATCGCGTCGTTCTCCTACGCGCTATTTACCTTGTACGGCTGGTTTGGCCTGCGCTATTCGACCGCTTTGGTCGCCACCATCGTTTCGCTGGCTTCGCGCACGATTATCCTCTGGATCGCGGTCTTCTTGCTGGGAGGGATACCGGAGTTTGCCCAAAGCTCACTTTCGCTGTTTGTCTTTCTCGGTCTCATGCAAAGCGTCACGAGCCTGTTGACGTTTGTCGGGCTCCACAAGATTGGCACCGCGCGCAGCCAGCCGCTGCGCAATGCCTATCCGCTGTTTAGCGCGTTGATCGCTGTCGCCATCATGCAAGAGCAGGCCGGGGCATTGATTCTGCTCGGCACCATTCTTGTGGTCGGCGGCGTGATCTTGATTTCTTGGAAACCCGATGTGCCGCCGCCCGGGTATCGCTGGTGGCATATTCTCTATTCGCTTAGCGCCGGCGCCCTGGCCGGTGTCGCTTTTCCGCTCCGGCGTTACGGTCTATCGATCACCAACGAACCGGTGTTTTTTGCCGCCGTGGTCGCCGTGGTTTCTCTGCTCGGCGCGCTACCGGCGCTCAGTGTGTCGCGCGAAAAAACCGCGGTATGGAACAAGAAAGGCATAGTCTATTTTATCGTGTCAGGTTTCTTCGAAGCGGTGGGCGCGCTGTTGGCGCTGGTGGCGTTAAGCACCGGCCGCGTCGTGGTGGTTTCGCCCATCGTGGCCACCACGCCGTTGTGGAATCTGCTGATCGCGGTGATCTTTTTTAAAGATCGCGAAGAGGTCAACGCCCGCACCGTTGCCGGCACCATCGCGGTTTTTAGCGGCACCATCGCGATTGCGTTGGGCAGATAGAATCAACTTGACAGAATTTCAGGCGGAGCATATCTCATCAGCAACGGAGACTCTGTCGCAACGGCGAAATCAGCCGTTTTGTCATCCTGAGCGCAAGCGAAGGATCTGCTTTTTCGCGCGCCGCATTCAGCAGATTCTTCGGCTCCGCCTCATCTATGAATGGCGACACAGTCGCAACAACGAAGAGGAGAAAAACCATGTGGTATTTGACCATGCGCCGCGCCGTTAAGCCGCGCTCGGAGTGGACGGTGAGTTTGGATCAGCACCTGGTCTGGATGAAGCAGCAGCATGATGCCGGCAAGATCTTGTTCTCGGGTCCGACCACCGACCGTAAATTTGGCGTTTACGTCATTCGCGCGGAGTCGAAAGCCGAAGCGGAAAAAATCGCCGCGAGCGACCCCTATACCGTCGCTGGTTTTACGGCTTTCGATCTCTACGAATGGGAAGTGCACCAGATCATGGGCGCCGGCAACTTTACGGCGGCGGGTTTGGGACACTAGTAGGGGGAGGGAGAGAATTATGAAAGCGGAAAGCGGAAAACGGAAAATCGGTCCTAGGCTTGAGGCGCGAGGCGCGAGCTCGAACTTAGTCCGGCTCTTGGTTGGTGCGGCGATTTTCTTTTTTAATTTTCACTTTTTAATTTTTAATTCTGTGTTGTTTGCTCAGTCCGATTGGAAGAAACAATGGGAAGCCATCGTTGATGCGGGCAAGAAGGAAGGCGAAGTGGTTATCTACGGGCCGCACAATCCGGCCTATCAGCAAGTCTGGTCGCTGTTTCAGAAATCTTATCCCGAGATCAAATTCAACTTTGTTCCGGGCAAAGGTGCCGATCATGCTCAGCGTATCGTCGCCGAGCGGCGCGCCGGGAAATATCTCGCCGATTTGATCATGGGCGGTTCGTCGACCTATGCAGCCTTTGCGCCGGGAACCTTGGAGCCATTGAAGCCGCTGCTGCTGTTGCCGGAGGTGACCGACCTTAACAACTGGTTCGACGGCAAGCTGCACTTTGCCGACCCGCAGAACCACGCCGGGCTGATAATCTCCGGCGAAATCGGCACGCGGCGCGGTTCGTACAATACCAAGCTGCTCGATCCCAAAGAGATTCGCTCCTGGTGGGATTTGTTGAATCCCAAGTACAAAGGCAAGATCGTCACCTTCGATCCGCGGGTTGCCGGCGGCGGCGGCGAGACGTTTTTGTTTTTCTATTATACGCCGTCTTTAGGCGAAAAGTTCATCGCGCGGATGCTCACGGAAACCGACATTTTGATGACCCGCGACTTGCAGCAAGGCACCGACTGGCTAGCTTCGGGAAAAGTGGTTTTTCAAATCGGCAGCGGCCAGCCGGTGATGAAGGCCAACAAACAAGGGCTGCCGGTGGATTTGATGCCGCACCCGCTCAAAGAAGGTGAGATCATGGGCGGCGGCTCCTGCTGCATGGCGGTGATGAGCAAGGCGCCGCACCCCAACGCGACCCGCCTGTTTGCCAACTGGATTGTCTCGCGCGAAGGGCAGATCGCCTGGCAGAAGGCGACAGAGGTCAACTCGCTGCGCGTCGACATTCCGAAGAACGATCTGCCGCCCGACGACGTGCCGCAAAAAGGCGTAAACTATTTCATGCTGAACTCCTCCAAGTACAACGGCATGGAAGGGCGCAAGGAGTTGCATCGGATTGTCAACGAAGCGCTGAAGAAAGCGGGAAAGAGCTAAAGGGCAAAGGGGGCTAGAAAGGATTCGGATTGGTCTCGCGCAAGGCGCAAAGGCCGCAAAGATAGGATCAAATTGTCGCGCGATTCCGCGCGCCCGTCATGATTTAGAGGTTTAGATGCAATCGGTTGGTTTAATTGGTTTGGGCAACGCCGGGCGGCCCATGGCCGAGCGCATTCGCGCCAAGGGCTATGCGCTGAGCGTTTACGACATCGACTCCGCGGCTGTTGCTGCCGCGGAAAAACTCGGCGCACGCGGTGCGAAATCGGCCGAAGATGCGGTGGCCGACGTGACGATTACGCTCTTGCCGTCGTCGGTGGAGGTGAACCGGGCGGTGTTTGGGCCCGGCGGCGCCTTCGCCGCGCTCGGCGCGGGTAAGACGTTGATCGATCTGAGCGGCACCGATCCGGATTGTGCGCGGGAGTTGCAAACCCGGCTGGGCGACAAAGGCGCAGCGTTTATCGGCGGCACGATCCACGCGAGCGGCGCGCCGGCGATCTCCATTCCATCGGGGCAATTTTCAATTGTCGTCGGCGGTGACAAAGCAAAACTTGAAGCTGTGGTGCAAGTGCTCAACGACATTGCCCAAACGATTATTTGCCTGCCCGAACCGTGGATGCCCAAGGCATTTAAGATCGCCGTGATTCTCTACGCGACTACCAATAACATCGTGACCGCTGAAGTTTGCTCGTGGCTGACCGCGCAAGGCGCCGACCCAAAGCTCTTCTTGAAGTTATTACAAACCACCGGTTCGACGCCGACGGCAGCGCGGCTCGAGGAATTCATGAAGCGCAACAACAACAACGGCGGCGCGCTGAGCAACAGCTACAAAGATTTCCGCCAGGCTTTGAAAGTAGCGGCGAACTTGGAAATCCCCATGCCGCTGGTGTCGATGGCGAATCAGATGCAGGAGATGGGACGGGCCAATGGCCTGACTCGTTTCAACAGCCCAGCGGCGATGGGCAAATTGTATGAACTGATCACCGGGACGGATCTCAGTGCGGCGAACACCGGTTCCGAGCGCAGCGTACGCGAGAAGGGCGAACCGCGGGTAGTTTGGCTCGAATAAGCACGGCAGCTGTTGGGTCGCTAAGCCAACCTACGCCGGTCTATCTGGTGAGGGCGATCGTCTTTGGGTTTATTTATCGATAAAAATTTTTGATAAACCCGCTTTGCTCCACCTGCCTTAGGATCGACACGTCAACGAAATCTTCCGGCTTATAGTTCTTCGCTTTCGGCACTTGGGTGGCGATTTCATCGAGTATCGGTTGAATGCCCTCAAGGTTTGGATAGGGCACGCGTTCGTACAGGTTGGAAAAGACTCGGTAAGTGTCCTCCAGCATGCCGCTATCGTTGGAGCGAAGCGATTTGGCCATAACCTTGAGCGAAAACTCGCGGTCGGTTTTGATCAAATGCAGCCCTTCGATAATGGCTTTGGTCAACTGCGTGAAGGTGTCGCGCTCTTTGCGCAGCAGCGCCTCGCGGGTCGCGATGACCGTCGTGGCGTATTTGAATTCCTGACCGAGGTTAGCCAGTTCGACGAAACCAAACTGGCGCCGCGCAATGTAAGCGCGCGCCGGGTCGAGCACGGCGGCATGCACGCGCCGCTTATCCATCGCGGCAACGCTTTCGACGTAGCCGCCGGTGCCGAGAAATTTGACATCGTTTTCGATCTTCCATTTCTTTAACAAACGCTGCGTGAGTAAAGTCGGTGAGCCGCCCAGGCTGCCGACACCGATGACTTTGCCTTTCAAATCTTCGGGCTGTTTGATTTCCGGGACGGCGACAATCGATAGGGTGAATGAATTCAATAAACCGAGCGTGAGCACAACGTCTGCGCCCTCGATGCGGGCGCGCATGGGCGTGGTCGCAGACAAGCTCGTGGCCATGGCGTCGCCGGACAGCAGTAGCTGGACTTGCCGCGAAGCGGCTTGAATGCTAAGGATCTCGACATTCAGTCCATGTTTCTGAAAGAGCCGCGCTTCCTGGGCGGCCCAAAGCGGGAGCTGGGCCGAGCCCAGGCTTACCGAGAGGCGAAAGGGCTTCAGCTCTTGTGCAATCGCGTTTTGAGTAAAAAACATTCCGGCTGTCATCGCGGCGGTGAAAACCGCAGCAAAAGAGCGAAGTGGATTTGAGGCCATGACTTTCTCCATAAAGAAGATCAACCGCCCAAGTCAAGTTGAGGGCCGAAGCTAATTGACAGAGCGGGCCACCTGCAATAGCTTGGGCGACACAAAAATGCTGGAGTAGCTTTGTATGTCGAACAGTTTTCTGGGTGCAATGGCGGTTTTAGAAGGTGCGCGGGCGGCGATGCGCGTCGGCGGCGTCAGCTCGGGCGAGCGGGTTGGTTTTATTGTCGACCTCCGCGTTGAAGCCGAAGTGATCCAAGCGTTTTTCACCGCTGCCAAGGAACTTGGCGCGACGCCGTTTCTCTGCATGGTCGAACGCGGCAGCGGCTACGGCCCGCCGGACGAGTTTATCGAGGCGATCAAAACCGCCAACGTTTTATACTTTTCCTGGGAGATGGCCAACTCCATCGTCATCAAACAGCTTCGCTCCGAGATGGGCACTCGCTGCGTCGGCTTCCCCCATTGCCGCACCGCGGCGCTGCTGGCCGACGATGCGGTGACGTTTCCCCTTGATGTGCTGTCGGCGATCTATCCCAAGACCTGGGATGTGCTGCGCACCGGCAAGGACGTGCAGATCCACATCACTGACCCCAAGGGCACCGATTTCCACACGATACTTACCAAGGACGATGTCGACAACAAATTTGCCGGCGATCCGCGCTACACGGGTCAAATCGTCGCCAACAAGCCGGGGTTTGTCAGCCACTTGCCCGTCGGCCACGGGCCTAACGTGATCAGCCCCTCCGAGCCGCTCAATCCGGCGAGCGAAGGTATTGTGAAGCTCGACGCGATCACGCTGGCGCCGGGAGTCTATCGTGGCTGGGCCGGTGATTCCTGTTATCAGCAACCGGTGACTTGCCACATCAAAGCTGGACGGATTACTGCGATTGAGGGCGGCAAGGAAGCCGATGCGTTCCGCAACGTGGTCGAGCGCGACCTGGAGAATATCTGTCAGCTGCGGGAGATCGGTCTGGGGCACAATCCCAAAGTGCCGACGTTTCGCGGCGAGCGCGGCTATCATGGCGCCAACCATGCGGGGGCGGTGCACTGGGGCTTCGGCGGCGGCCATCAGAAAAAGCGCATCCATGTGGATGCGATCATGTTCCAAGCGACAATCCTTGCCGACGGGAAACCTTTTGTGGAGCGGGGCCGCTTGAAAGCGTTGGACGACCCGGAGATTCGTAGGCTGGCGAGCCAGCACGGCGACCCAGACCGGGTGCTGGCAGAGGCTCTCTAATTCGTTGCGGCGACCGATGGGTCGCCCGTCTTTGCGATTAGCGCAGCAATTGCCCGAAACCGGGCACGGGGACTTTCATCCCCAAGACTTTCATTACCCACCATAACGACGCGGCAGTGCTGGAGATCGCTAGCCGGCCGGTATCGTCTTCCAACTCCTGAGTGTAAGCCACCGTGCGCCAGCGACCTTGCAAGAGCATGCTGTCGACATCGGGCTGCTGCTTAAACAGTTCGCGCGCGACTTTGTACGATGAGTAATCGGGCAGCTTGGCTTGGTCGACCGGTTTGTTGACTTCTAGACCCTTGATGGCGAGTACTCTCACGCCGCCGTCTTCATAATATTTTTTGACCAGCTCGTTGATCGAGGCTTTGTATGCCGTGGCGATCACGGTCGTGCGAATCTTCAAGTGCTTCATGGCTTCCACGGTCGCGCTCATGGCGGTGCTGACCGGCAGGCCGACCTGCTGGGATAATTTCGCCATAACTGCTTGCTCGAATTGATAGCCGCGCTGGGTGCCCAGCGTGATGCCGCCCAACAGGATGGCGTCGCATTCTTCGGCTTTGAAAATTCCCAAGCCGGCGCCCAGGGCGTCGATCGCTTTGTTGAATTCTTCGGTGGTATGCGCCTGGACGTTCAGTCCTGACGAAACGATGGTGAAACCTTTGGGTAGAATTAGATCCCAATCCGAAGGTGTCTCGAAAACCGATGGTGACAGATAGCCGATGCGCGCTTTCCAACCGGACATTGAATAGACTCCAAAAGTTAAATTGTTTTCTTTTACCGTACCTACACGGCGATGGGAAGGGGTTTGCTTTTACTCAGAACATCCTTTACTTATTTCGCGTGCCCTGCCATATCTACTGATTACATTGATGTTTTTTGCTCTTGGTTCGTCAAACAGATGAGTTGCCAGGATTTTCAGAACGAAAGCGCCAATTAGGAACGGATAGACACTTATGGAGAGAATCCACCAGCTGCTTAGCACCGGGATGAAGCCGATATTATTGACGTTTTTGCTGCTCACGTTGGCGAGCCAAGGCGCTGTGCGGGCCGCCGATACCCTTGAATACAACCGGCGAGCCACCGCTACGGCACAGATCATGGCGGGCATCACCCCAGCGGTGGGCGATCCGGCGATCGACAAACTGATTAAACTTGAAGGTTTCGCCGAGCATCAGAAGTGGATGGCCGGCCAGTGGGCGCAGGTGCGCGGCCGCATGCAGACGATCGAGACTTGGCGGCAACAGGAAGTGAAGATTCCGGGGTCGAACAAAAAAAACCTGCTCTATCCGTTTAGCGGGCCCGATTTTCTCAATGCCTACGTGTTGTACCCGGATCACGCCAAGTACGTGTTCTTCAGTCTCGAGAGGCCAGGGACTCTGCCGGATTTGGAGTCGGTCACCCCAGCTCAGTTCACCCGTTTATTGCAGGACGTGCGCGGTGCCTTTCGCGAGATATTTGAACGCAACTATTTCATTACCTCTTACATGGGCAAGCAGCTGACGACGCCTTGGGTACGTGGCACGGTGCCAGTGATGGCGACGATGATGGCGCTGATGAACATGCGCATCGTGCGGATCGAGCCCGTCGATCTTTTTCCCGAGCTGACGCGGCAATATGAAAATCCCCAGGGCGACCGTCCCGCCCTACCGCTGCGCGGTGTGCGCATTGAGTTTGCCAACGGTAATGGCGCGCTGCAGCAGCTCTCTTATTTTTCGCTCGATGCTACCGACAGGGCGCTGCGATACTACCCCGACTTTATCAAGTGGGTGGGCCAACCCCGGCCGGCGAGTGCGCTGATCAAGTCGGCGTCTTATCTCCTGCACGACAACCAATTTTCTCAAACCCGCGCTATGGTGTTAGAATCGGCCGATATGCTGATCCAGGACGACACCGGCATCCCGTATCGGTTCATCAGCACGCCGCCTTGGCAGGCCAAACTCTATGGCAAATATCAAAAGCCGATCAAGCCGATGGAGTGGGGCTATCAAAAGGATTTAGACAGCGCCTTCAAGACCAAAGCGGTGACGCCGAATTTGCCGTTCCCCTTTGGCTATCATTGGAAGGGGGGTCAATCGGGTTTGATCTACGCCTACAAGGAACGCAACGCCAATTAGTTTGCGCGCATTATTTCTGGGAGCGTGTCTTGTCCTGATGGCTCAAGGCTGCGCTACACAAATAACCCGGGGCACTTTCCAAACCAGCGATGGCGTCGCGCTTTCGATTCTGGAAGCCGGGCGTGAGCACGCCGCCAGCAGCAAACTCAAGATTGCTTTACTGACCGGCTGGACCATGCCAGCGGCCATCTGGCAAAACCAGCTCGAAGAGTTCGGCAAAGACTATCACACCTTGGCCCTCGACCCGCGCGGTCAGGGCGAATCGGAAATCCCGCGTTCTGGCTACACCGCCGAACGTCGCGCCAGCGATCTGCGCGAGTTTCTTCAGCCTTTAGCCAATGTCGTGCTCGTCGGTTGGTCGCTCGGTGCCATCGAGTCGCTGCAGTACATCCACATGTTCGGCGCCGACAAGCTCGCCGGCTTGGTGCTGGTCGACAGCTCGGTGGGCGAGGAGCCCAAGCCGGAGGGGGAGGGGACGTTTCTGCAAAGCTTGCGCGAGGACCGCGACAAGGTCGTTGATGGATTTATGCGGGCCATCTTTGCTAAGCCGTTGCCCGAGAGTGAGTTTCAGAAACTCATCCAAGGCGCCAAGCGCATGCCGTTGGAAGATAGTATCGCGCTGTTGTCCTATCCGTTTGTGCGCACCCATTGGAAAGAGATCGCCCACGCCTTCAAAAAGCCACTGCTGTATGCGGTCACGCCGCAGTTTGAAGAACAGGCGTATAACTTGAAAAAGAACCGGCCCGCCACCCAGATTGAGATTTTCAAAGAAGCCGGCCACACACTCTTCGTCGATGAGCCGGAGCGGTTCAATGCGCTGGTGCGGGAGTTTGTGGCGAAGTTGCAGAAGTAGTTCGGATTATCTCGCGCACAGGCGCTGAGGGCGCGGACCTGAAACCCCCTACTGCCACAAGCTTTTGATAAAGCCGCTCTTCTCCAACTCTTCCATGTAGCTGGTGTCGATAAACTCGCTGGGCTTGCGATCTTTTGCTTTTGGGTTGCTCTCGGCGAGCAGCTTCAGTGCGTTTTCGATGCTCTTGGTCGTGATCGCCGGCACCTTACGGATGATTTTGGTGCTGAAGAGATCATGGGTTTGGTTCAATGCTTCCTCGTCTGAGATGCCGCCGTATCTTTTGAGCGCGCGGATGGCTAACGCGCGATCGGTGAGCAGCCGCTTGTGGCCTTCGGTGTAGGCGCGCAGAAAGCGCAGCACGGTGTCGCGATTCTTGCGGCCCCATTCGCGGCTGATGGAAACCGTCGTGGTCGGGATCTCGCCGCCGGACTCGCCGAAGTCGTGCAGCGCTTTGAGACCGGTCTTTTCGGCGAAGAACGATGTCGGGAACGACAGCACGCCGGCGTCGACCTTTTTTAGAGAAATGGCGGTGGCGATGTCGCGCTGACTGCCGATCTGCAAGAGCGTGACGTCCTTCTTCGGATCGAGCCCCCAGCCGCTTAACGCCGGACGAATCAGCAGGTCGGTCAATGAGCCAAAGCGCGTCACCGCGATGGATTTGCCTCTGAGATCGGCGGTGGCGGAGATGCTCGGATGAACGATCAGTTTCATCAAGTGCATGTCGATGGAGTTGGCGAGAAAAATCAAATCGGCGCCGGCAAGGGAGGATTGCAACGTTACCAATGCTGAAGTCGTCGTGACATCCAATTGCCCGGCGACATGGACGGCCACCATCTGCACGCCCTGCACGTAGATCAACTGAGTGTCGAGCCCGTATTTTTCGAAGAGCTTGGCTTCCTTGGTCACGTAGACCGGATACATGCTAGCGCTGTGCGACGGATAGCCGACATTAAGTTTACGCAGCGCATCCGCCGCGAGCAGATTTCGGGTACTAGAGGCGAGGAAAAAAAGACCTGCGATGAATGCCAGCACCGAGCGCATCGATGTCCTCCGTTCATTTTTCATTGTCAATGTTTGGTTCTCAATCGTCTCAAGGTGCGCCAAAGAACCTTACCGTGTTGTCGTGCAGCAACTTCTTCTTCTGGGTTTCGCTCAAGTCCTTGCGCTCGATAATTTCCAATGCGGCATTCTCACGCCCTTCGCCGTGTGGGAAGTCCGATGAGAATAGCACATGATCTTCGCCAATGAGATCGAAAAGCTGGTGCAGCATGCGGTCGTCGGCTTCGGCGGCCATAAAGATTCTTCCCGATTTCACATAATCGCGCACGCTCAAGCGCGGCAGGTCGGCAGGATTCGGCATGCTCAAGCCGAACGGGTGGGCGCCGCGGTCGAGCGGCAGATAGTGATCCATACGCGAGACTATATAGAAAATCCATTCCGCACCGAATTCGAGAAAAGCGACCTTCAAATCCTGATAACGATCGAGCATGCGGTGGCCGACGATGGCCATGAAGGCGAGCTGCGCCGGTAACGACATGCCGATGATGTGGCCGTCGTAGATCGAGCGGCCGAGCTGGGCCAGCGGCGGGTAGCTCATGCCCATGTGGACGCAGAGCGGCATTTTGGTCTTAGCGAACTCGTCCCAGATGGGCAGAAAACTGGGATCGGACAGCAGACGCTCGCCGGCGGTGCCGAAGACTACCGCGGCGCGGGCGCCGAGTGCTTGCATCTCCTCGATGGCGGCGAACGCCTGCGGTTGATCGCGCAGCGGCAGCAAGCCGGACCATTTGAGTCGCTGCGGCGCAGTTTCGCATTGCTTGCCGACGAAGCGGTTGTAGGCGCGGCACAGCGCCGCTTCGAAACCGGGGTCGCTCGTCATGTGCGCGTAGAGCGTGCTGGGAAACAGCATTTGGGCGTCGAAACCCATCCGATCCATGTCCGCCAGGCGCGCCTTGGGATCGTTGAGCGTCATGCTCGGCACCGAGCAATGCTCGCGCGTTGCATTAGCGCCGAACTCGACCAAGACATTGCGCGGCGTGTTGGCCTGCTGCGCGCCGGGACCGAGCGCATGCGGTTCGAGTGAGCCTTCGATCAACCAACCGGCGTTGAAGTTGCCGAGGCCGTTGTCATCATGAATCGTCACCGGCCGCGGCCGGCGCGTTCGATACTGTTCTGGCAAACTCTCCCACATGCTTGGGTTGATCGAGCCGTGGGCGTCAGCGTCGTAAACACGAAAGCCTTGTAACATAAGAATCCTTTTTCACCCGCCAAAACTTTGCGTCTTTGCGCCTTTGCGCGAGATTCTTCCGCTCGGCTGCTGCTATGCCGCGCTGCGTGCTTGGTGGCCAAGGTCGACATGCTGAGCGAGCCGTTGCGCAGCTGCACCATGCGCACGTCGAGGCCATATTTCCGGAAGGTGCCGCGCTCGACACCGACCCACATGGGACCGACGGTTTGATTTTGACCGGCGTAGGCGACCAGGATGGGGGTGAGATTCTGGGCGTGGGCGAGGCGTGCCGCCGAACAAATGATGGCGCAGGCGATGAAGATCGAAGCTCTTGCGCCGTGGTAAATCATGGCGTCTTTTCCAACTCGTGAGGTTCCCCGTTGTTAAAAACTCGGTGTCCTTCGACAGGCTCAGGACGAACGGAACCAGGGCTGAAATCGCTCACAAAAAGGTCCGTTCATGCTGAGCTTGTCGAAGCATTCTGCGGATTTCAACAGAATCTAAAGCGTGCTGCCTTTCGCTCGAACAGCGTCATTGCCAAAGCCGCTTGAAGAATCCGGCTTTTTCCAGCTCATCGATGTAACGGTTATCATAGTAGGCCGTGAGCGGGGTTTTTTGCACGGCCGGCGCTTCGATGAGTTTTAGGCCGACCAGCTGATCCGCCAAATCTTTGAAGACATCCGTTGGCACGCGCGGGTCTTTGGCGAAGGCGTCGACGGCGGCTTGGTAGCTTTCGTCGAGCATGTTCTGGCGCGGGATCTTGGTGTACTTGCCCAGGACTTTGGTCGCTAGCGGTTTATCGTCGAGCATTTTTTTCAAACCCTCTGACACCGCCTGAATAAATCGTTTGGTCACGTCCGGATTCTTCTCGGCGAAGCTGCGCCGGGCGACGATCCCTTGCTCGATGAAGCGGATGTTCATATCGCGTATCTGTTTGATGCTGACTAGCTCGCGAAAGCCCTTCTCGCGCAGGACGACACTTTGCGGCGCGGGGATCATGGCGCCGGCGATGGCGTTGGTGCTGAGCGCCGTCATCGACTCCGGGTAGCCGCCGGTCTGGATGACCACTGCGTCGCTCACGTTGGAGCGGTCGAGAATCGCTTTGGCGGTAAAATGCGACACCGAGCCGAAACGTGTGACGCCGACGCGCTTGCCGCTCAGTTGGCTCACCTGCGTAATCGACGGTTGCACGTAGAGCGGCACGCTGAACGACTTCACCAGCGCCGCGACCTGGATCACATCGCCGCCCCTCAGCACGTTGGTGATGACCGCCGGCCCGGCCATGCCCGCGAGGTCTGCCTCGCCGGCGAGCATCGACTGGACGATCATCGACGACGCGCCGGCGAAGATCGGATAGACCTCGAGCCCGTGCTTTTCGTAGATTTTCGCGTCATGGGCGATGAGAAACGGCAGCGAATGATAGGAGATGGGCGAGTAGGGGAATTTGATTTTGTCGAGAGCGGACGCCGCCTCTGGCGCGAGGGTTAGGAAAAACAAGATCCCACAAAGTAGCAGTGTCCGTCGAACCATATCCACCCCTTGCGATATTCAGAGTAGGTTGGGTTAGCGCAGCGTAACCCAACATCTTCGATTTGCTCTCATGCCGTGAGACTCGTCGGGTTACGCTCCGCTAACCCGACCTACATAAAGTTACGCGCTTGGGGCGGGTCTCAGACCCGCCCCTACGTACCGGAATAATTCCGAACTCTGCGCCCTCAGCGCCTCTGCGCGAGACATTCTCCGAGACCCCGTTCAAATTTTATAAAATCTCCGCGCGTTCTCGCCCAGGATCGACGCTTTGTGCTCTTCTTTCAAATCTTTGCGCACCTGGATTTCGTCGATTTCTTCCAAACAATTGTCAAGGGAAATCTCATGGGGAAAATCCGACGCAAACATGAACGGCTCGGGGCCGACGCGCTCGATCGCGTAGGCTAATGCCTTTTCGTTGCCCTCGCAGCTGCAGAAGATCTTCCCGCTAGTGAAATAGTCCACCGGTTTGCGCTTGATTCTCAGGCCGCCGTACTCCTGCTCGCGGTGCAGCCGGTCCAGCACCATCGGAATCCAACAGGTGCCGCCTTCCAGGAAGCCAACTCGCAGCGTGGGGAACTCGTCGAAAACGCCGTCAACGATCATGCCTGTGGCAGCGATGGCCAGAGGCACCGGCATGCCCAATGCGCGAGTCGCCGGAAAAACGGTGTAGCTGTTGAATCCAAGATCGCCGTAACAGCCGCCGTGCACCGCCATGGCGCAATCGAGTTTCGCGGCTTCTTCGTAAATGGGCCAGAAATGTTTGTGGCTCAAATGAGGCTGGAGTCCATTGGACGGCAGCATGGCGCCGACCATGCCGAGATCTTTGACGGCGCGGCGCAGCTCAATGACTGCGGCATCGACATCCTGCAGGGGGATCAGAGCGATGCCTTTTAGCCGCGAGTTGAACTTCAAATATCTTGCTGCCAACCAGTCATTGTAAGCTCTCGCATAGGCGATCGCCCAGGGTGGAAAGATCACCTGGCCGTAGGCCAAGCCTTCGGTGGGAAATAGCGCGCTGAACTCCAGACCCATCTTGTCGAGAAACTGCACCCATTTTTCCGGTCCAACGGATGGATCGAAGGTGCCCGGTTTACGCTCTTCCAAGCGCGGCGTGTGAAAGCGGTCAATGCTCGGCAGAACGCGCCGCGGATTCATATGGCCGGTAGTTTTGAATGGTTCGCCAACCAGACGAATGATCTCGTCAGTGGTCTCCATCACATGACCGTCGCAGTCGACGTATTGGTTCGCCATCGTTGTTCCCTCCCTCTTTGTCTTATCTTGAATACGGAAGCCCATGCCCCTCTGTCAATAGAAAGACTACCGCATTTAGCGTTTAAGGTCTGGCGTCAAGGTTACGGATCGGCAACGCGAGATGCTAGACCCCAAACGCTAGGCACTTGTCATGACGACTGCTTTTGGTTTATTTCTAGGCAGTACTGCGAGGAATTTCATCAATGCCCTACGCAAAATCCAAAGACGGAGTCGATATCTACTACGAGGCCCATGGCGAGGGCGCGCCGCTTTTGTTTCTCAGCGAAACCGCCTGCGACGGCGCGGTCTGGAATCTTTATCAAACCCCGGAGTTTTCCCGTGATCATCGGGTGGTGATTTTCGACTACCGTGGCACGGGTTTGTCTGGCAGGCCTGCGGTCAAATATAGCACCGAAATGTTCGCCGAGGACGCCGTGGCGGTTCTCGATCATCTAGGGCTCGAAGGGGCGGTGGTGTGCGGCCATTCAATGGGCGGGAGAGTCGCGCAATTGATCGCGCTCAACCATCCGCGCAAAGTAAGCAAGCTGATCCTCGCCTCCAGCGGCGCGGCGCACCCAGGCGAGCGGGGGATTCCTATCCGAATCGCCACAGAAATGGTCGAGTGGGGCTACGTCAAATATGTCCGCGACCATACGATCGTCGTCGGCTGGACCGAGGTCTACGCCCGAAATCATATGCCCGAAATCGAAAAGTACCTCCAGGTGCGCATGGCGAACCTCTGCCCGCCGGAGTTTTACTTTCGCCATGTGCAGGCACGCCAGGAGCATGACACGAGCACGCGTCTGAAAGAGATCAAAGTGCCGACGTTGATTTTTGTCGGCGACGACGATCACTTCGTCGTCAGCGACATGTCGCACCGCAGCGGCGCGGATATCCTGGCGCGGGGGATTGCGAACTCGAAGTTGGTTTTGATCCCTGAAGCGCGCCATAGTTATTTCTACACCGAGCCGGAAAAAGTGCATCAGCTCATGCGCGAGTTTATTAAGGGTGGTTAAGAAATTTTGCACCGCACCAAGGTAAGACAACAAGAAGCTTGACAAGAATCTTTGCCAACCGTCGTGCTCTTCGTGTCTCCTTCGTGGTGAATAATTCAATTGCAATAACGGAGGTCAGCCATGCCCTACACAGCCAAAGGCCGTACCAAGAACTTTCCGGTCTTCGATTGCGACAGCCATATTTACGAGCCGCCGGAGGTCTGGGATAAATATATCCCGCAGAAGAATCGCGACTTCGCCAAGACGCATTTTTATCGCGACGCCGACCGGCTTTTCTTAGTGCGCAATTCGCGCATTAGCTTTCGCGATCCCGATACCTGGAAATATCCCGGCGAGACCTGGCATCCCGGCCTTACGAAAAAAATCATCGGCCAGACCCAACCCGGCACGAAAGAGTGGGACGAGGTGGTCGGCCGCAACCGGAGCGCGCGCGATCCGCACGCGCGGCTCAAAGACATGGACGCTTCGGGCATCGACCAGGTAATGATTTTCCCGTCGACCTTTGTCTACCTGCCACTGGTAGAGAATGCCGATGCTGCCTATACGTGCGCGCGGGGCTACAACGACTGGGTTTACGACTATTGCAGTGCCGACAAGAAGCGGCTCTATCCGGCGGCGGTGCTGCCGACGCAGAGCGTCGACTATGCCATCGAGGAGCTGCGCCGGGTCGCCAAGCGCGGCTTTAAGTCCGCTCTGGTCCGACCGATTATCGCGCAGGGAAAATATCCGACATTTCCCGAGTACGATCCCTTGTGGAAGGAGTTCGAAGAGCTAGGCATCGTTCTCGGCATGCATACTTTTCCGTCGCGCGGCGAAGCGATGTCGCCGGAGCTAGACAAACGTATGGGCGCCAATCGCAAGCGCTTATTCTCCGACGAAGACATCATGGTCTATTCGCCGGGTCAGTTCGTCGCCAACATCATGCAGATCATGGGTTCGAAGCAGGCCGGGGATGCCGCATACGGCTTTATGGCCGAAGCGATGACCTGGACCGGCGTGGTTTTGATGACCGGTTGGCTGGAGAAGTTCCCCAAGCTCAAGGTCGCGATACTTGAATCCAATTCCAGTTGGCTGCCGCTGGTGCTGGAGAAAGCCGAAACTTATTTGGATCTCTACAAGCACATCGGCGAGAAGATCGGCGATCCCCACGATGTATTTTACAAACAATGCTTCATCGCATTTGAAAGCGACGAGATGATTACCCTGCGCCTGTGGGATCTGTACGAAAATATTGCCTTGTGGTCGTCCGACATGCCGCACCTGGACGCCTCGGATGTCTGGGAAGCGATCGACTACATGGACAAGTACAAGGTGCCGCAGAGCGCCAGAGAAAAGATGCTCGGCGGCAACGCGCGCCGGCTCTACGGCATCGAGCCCGAGTTGTTTGTCACAAAAGCGCCGGAAGAGTATAAGCCGCAGACCATGTCGCGCTTCGCTTAGATGGACTGAACGCGTTCAAAACGTTCCACCGCTTTGCTTCGTCCAAACCGTTCAAGAGGCTTCACAACTTCTTCAACCTCCGAAACGTTGCTCCCCCGCGGTCGCGGGGGAGGACACAGGAGAGGGTTGAACGGAGCGCTAGCGATTGAACGATTTGAACGGCTTGAACGTTATCTCTTGTAGAGCTGTTTTACGAACCCGCTGGCTTCCACTTCGCGCACCAAACTTGGATCGACAAAGTGCCTCGGATCGGCCGCCGCTGCTTTGGCGTCGCGGGGTGCCATTTCATCCAACATGGTTTTAACGCCGTCCGGCGTGGGCAGCAGGTTGTCGGGATAGGCTGCGGTGTAGGTCTGCCAGGCGCGCTCCAAGGCGGTCTGGTCAGTGATACGCAGGTACTTGCCCCAGATCGCTTTGGCTTCTTCTTTGTTGGTCTTGTTGAAGTGAGTCGCTTCGATCATCGCGCGGGTGAATTTTAGCAGCAGCGGCCGCTTGGCTTTGACGATCGCTTCGCGCGTCAGCACGGCATTCCACCAAAACGGAATTTTTAGAGTGCCAATATCGAACAGCTGACGAAAGCCCAACTGCAACGCCTGGTGCACAAACGGTTCGGGCATGATGGTGAAGTTGATAACACCCTTGGTCAGCGAGGCAAATCTTTCGGGATTGCCACCGGCGGTAATGATCTTTGCATCTTTCTCGGGATCGACGCCCAGTCGCCGCAGCGCAAAGCGCAGGCCCATGTCCGAGGTGCTGCCGATGCGATTGACGCCGCCCGTTTTCCCTTTGAGCTGCTCTGGGGCTGTGATGCTTTGCTGGGTAATAATGTGGTCGACGAAAGTCCGCACCATGCCCAGGATCATAACGGTGTCGGCGCCGGCCAAACGTGAGCTAGTCAGCGTTGTTACCGAGATCGACGAGACATCGATTTCACCGGCCAGCAGCGCCTGGAGCACGATGGGGCTGGCGCTGATGCTGATGATCTCCGGCTCGACACCATATTTTTGCAGCAGTTTCTTTTCCTGCAGAACCCAGATGCCGGCGTTGGCGGGACTGGCGCCGGCCCAGGCGATGCGAATGCGCTCCTGAGCCGAGGTAGCGCCGACGGAGAGCAATAATAGGGAAATGGTCAGGAGCACAAGCCGAGGTTGTTTGCTCATGGTCACCCTCCAAAGAAAAGTTTGTCTAGGGTGGGTTAGTCGTCCGCGACCTAACCCACCGTGCTTCGGTGCCGTTTTGCTCCGCCAAAATCTCTAGATCATTTAAGAATTTCGCGCAGTTTTGCCACCAGCGGCGCTTCGAGCTTGAGCAATTCACGAACATTTTTTTCCAACTCTTCGCCGCTGCCGGGATTGAACTCCAAGTTGGCTTTCGCCGCCTCGGCGAGCAGCTCGGGGTCTTTCATGGTATCCATGAAAGCTTTGCGCAGGATATCGACAATGTCTTTGCGCGTGCCGGGCGGCACGAGATAGGGCCGTACCGCCGCCCCGTGCGCTTGGGCGACGGCGGCAATCATTTTGCGCGCCTCATCAGACTTGGCAAAGCTCACCGCCAACGGCACTTTGGGAATGTCCGGGTGAGACTTCAAGCTCAGCTGTACGACGAGGGATATCTCGTTGTTCTCCAACTCCTTGCGCCAGGTGGCGCGGATCGATTGCCAGGAGTTGCTCAAACCCGCTACTTCGCCACTGTTGACTGCCAGGCGGATCGGCGCGGTGCCTTTGTATCCTTGAATGATCTGCATCGGCAGACCCAGTGCCGCTTCGAGGACTTTCGCTGTGTCGTAGCTGCCGTCGCCCGGCGAGATGGCGCCCAACTTGACCGGCGTCTTGGCGGCCAGCCACTGTTCGATGCTCGTCACGCCGCTCGATTTGGCGAGGGACACGACGAAGTTATCTTGCGCTGGGACCGCGATGTAGCCAAATTGCAGCGCGTCAAACTCGATGCCCGGCCGGCCCAGGACCTGCTGCAGAAATTGCCCGCCGACAAAATGGCCGATGGTCAAGCCATCGGGTTTGGCGACTTTAAACATATGGTTCGCTGACAGCATGCCGCCGGCGCCCGGCATGTTGTCAACGATCACAGAAGGGCTGCCCGGAATATGCCTGGCAAGATGCCGGCCTATAAGCCGCGTGTAGGTGTCGTAGCCGCCGCCCGGCGATGTGCCGACGATGATGCGGAGCGCTTTGCCTTCGTAGTATGGCACCGCTGCGAAAAGTCCCGCGGCATTGAAAAGATAGCCAATAATCAAAGAAACCAACGATACCTTAATTTTCACAGGACGCTTCCTTTCTTAAAAACCGATTGTTTTGAACTTCGTGCTTTCGCGGTGAAAATGGTGGCTCAGCCCGGCATCTCCGCCAACAGCCGGCCATAGCCCTTGATCGAATGGCGCAAGCCCAGGCTAAGCTGCGTGCCCCAAGCGCGCGCCGGGCCAGCGTGAACCACCGTCTTGCCAGTCTGGTTTTCCAAGCGCTCGATGATCTCCACCGATTTCCAGGCCGAGCCGAGCATGTAGATGCCATCGGCGTTTTTATGTTTGCTGGCAACGCCGAGCATGAATTCTAAAACTTTTTCCGGCGGAATTTTCGGCACATCCAAAAACGCGCCGCCGATGCCTTCCATGGCCAGCACTTCAAAGCCGGCGTCGGTGAAATATTTGGCGAAAAGGTTGTTCATCTTTTCCGGGAAATAGCTGGCACCGACGAATTTTTTCATACCCAAAGTGCGCAGGGCTTTGACGTGATTTTGCCCCGAGGTCCACATCGGCACGTTGTACTTCTTCTCCCAGCTGGCGATTAGCTCCAGCTCTTTTTGATAGCCCAGCAGCATGAACGGCGGCGCGCCGCTCGGGCGGACCAGGTTAGCGCCCATTTTAGCGAATTCCGCCGATTTGGCTTCATAGCCGGGCATGGAAGCGGCGAACTCCTCCTCGGTGCCGCGGGTGAAGTTCATAGTCGAAGAGAGAAACTTGATCTTGGCCGGGATCAGCGTGTCGAGATCGAGTTCCTGGCCGGCTTCCGGTCGATCGGTCGGCCGAACGGTGCCGACGAGATATTCTTTTTCGCCCTGTGCCATGAAAGTGGCCTCTCTGCTGAGTTCGCGCAATCTAAGCACTTAGTCCGGCTAAGAATCAAGCGATCCGGGTTAACCTGGACAACGTCGGCGCGAATTTCTATGATCCGGCGTTATGAATCTCCAGGTGGGCAAAGTCGCTTTCATCGGTGTTGGGCGGATGGGGAAATTTTCGATTTTTCGATGGCGCGGAAAGTAGGCACGGAGTTGCAGGCGAAAGGGTGGAAGCCGTAGCAGAGAAACAGTTGCACCACGCAAACACGAAGAACCCAGCGCGGCAGCCGCAACCGAATTGGATAAGAGGCTTAACCGCAAAAAGCGCAAAAGACGCAAAACTGGGGGAGGAAATTGTCACCACGAAGGACACGAAGATCACGAAGGTAAGGGAAGAGAATCAAAAAATTGTCTCCGAGCTTCGTGTCCTTGGCGTCTTCGTGGTGAGAGTTTCGCTGCTTCTTACGGGAGAATGCAGTGGACGTATCGGCCCGAGATGGTGCCGACCTATCCCAAGTGAGCATTGTTCCTGCAGCGGTTAAAGCGGTTTCCCCGTCGGATTGACCACTTTGACCGTCATCACGACGTCTGTGAAGTGTCCGCCGCGTCTGCCGAGCGCGAGGGTGCCGGAAACGACGATGGTTTGGTCGAGATATTTTTTTAGGTTGCCCGCAGGGTCGTCCGGGAAGATCAACTGGACGAAACTGACGTTGGTCATGGGCTCAAGCGCGTCGCGCCTCTCGGGGTTGGTGCGCACCCGAATCGGCGTCGGCAGCACCAAAATTGGCACCTCAACCTTTTCATCGGTTTCGGGCTCGCTGCCGTAGGTGGGCTTGCCGTATTTGGTGACTTGAATCAGGTTGCCTTGGATCCGACTAACCGAAGGATCGTAGTGAAACCAACCTTGCTGCTGGCCATGGCCTGCCGACGGCAGAATCGTTAGGAGTGCGAGCAAGGCTAGAAGTGTCTTCATGCTCACGTTATCGGCAAAATTGCCGGCAATAATTAGTCCTCCGGCGCGCCGCCGGATTTCGCTAAATCTTCGACTTTTACCTTGTCGACGTTGAGCTTCGCTGCCGCGCTTTGCATGCGTTCGAGCACTTCGTCAAAACCCAATGGCGCGGCTTCTTTGGGTCGGAAACGCAGTGGATTGATGCGCGCGACGACGAAGCTTTTGAGATACGGACTGGTGAGCCCTTTGGCCTTCAGGGCGTCGACTTTCTCGACCACGGTTCGATCCAAATTCATCAAAGCTTTGGCGCGCTCGCGCCGGGTGTCAAGTGCTTGGCGCAGAGATTTTTTCAGGAACTGATCCGAACGGCGCAAGATCGGATGGTAGGCACCGCCGCTGAACCGGCCATTGTCGAGATAGCAAAGACCCAGCGTGATCAGCGCGGCTTCTTCGAATTCGAGGGCGTAGGATTCTTCGCTGGCGTCGTCAAGGGTGGCTAGCTCGTCATACATGCGAATCACTTCCAAGGCGCGCTCGCGCAGGTTGTGGGCTTTTTCGGTATTGAGCGCGAGGATCTGGTAAGCCGTCGCCGCCTCGGGCACGACGATGGCAATAATGCTTTTGGCGCCGAGGGTTTTCATCGCCGACAACCTGTGGTTGCCGTTGGGCGTCCAGTAGCGCGTCGCGCTATCACGGACTTCCTTGCGCACGGCGACGATCGGGTCGAGAAAGCGGCTGAGCTTGGCGATAACGCCTTCGAGCTTGCGCACGTGGGTGTCGGAGAGATTGCGCTGATAGGGCGTCGGTTCGACTTTGTCGATGGGCAGCGCCGCGATGACGAGCCAATGGCCGCCAAAGGGTTCGCGGTAGGAGGTTAGGAGCGCGCCGCCATCGGAGCGGATTTCGCGTTCCAGCGTCTGAACGTTTTCCGGTTTTGTGCCGCAGAGCAATTCACTAGCTTCGAGACCCGATGACTTGCCGGCGGGCTTGCGCCGCTTCTTGGGCGCGCCTGATTTCTTTTTTGCTTTTCTCTCGGCCATCGTTCGCCTAACTCAGTAATTATCCAAACGCTTCATTTTTTGCCGCGATAAGATGATCGCCAACGCGGTGCTAGCCACCATGGCGCCGCCGAACGCTACCGCCACGGGAGCGCCGGCAAATTCGGCAACGCCTCCAGCGATGGTGCCGCCCAGCGGCATCAGTTCCCAGGCTAGGCCGGAGATGCCCATGACGCGCCCGCGCAGTTCCTCGGGCAGATTTAACTGCAAGGTCTGGTTTACGCAGGTCATGTAAAACTGGCTGGTCATGCCCAAGCCGAAGACTAGCGCCAGCGACAACGGATAGGACGAAGAAAAAGCGAAGAGCATCAAGATGGTGCCAAATAGCGTGGCGCCAACGGCGGTCTGCAAAACGCGGCGGCCGCTATGCGACAGGTAGGCGGCAAGGAAAGTTCCGGCCAGCGCGCCGGCGCCGGCGCTGCTTTGCAAAAAGCCAAAACCGCGCGAGCCTACCTGCAAGATGTCGCGGGCGAAGATCGGCATCAGCGTGACGTGGGACATGCCGAAAACGCTGTTGAAAAAGGTCAGGCCGATAAACGTATAATAGATTTCGTTTTGGCGGATGAAGCTCAAACCGTCCCTCATGTGCTGCAAAAGGCCGCCCGCGGCGGTCGGCGCGATGTGGCGCGCCAATCGAAGCATGATCCATAAGATCAAGGAGGTGAACGACGCGGCGAAGCAAAGGTAATACGTGAAAGCGACACCGAAGAGATAAATACAAAGCCCCGCAGCGGCCGGGCCGGTGAATTTGCAGAGCTGCCAGATCGTGCCGCCGATGGCAACCGCGTTGGGAATATCTTCCTTAGGCACCATGTGCGGCAACAGGGCCAAACGGCTCGGCCGGTCAAAGGCGCGCACGGCGCCGGAAAGAAAAGCGATCGCCATGACATGCCACTGCGCCACAGTGTGGGTCGCGACGAGTGTCGCAAGGACGAAATAGAGCAGGGCGATGATCGCCTGGGCGGCGACCATAATACGCCGGCGGTCGGCCCGGTCGGCGATGACGCCGCCGACCAGCGTAAGTGCAATCGTCGGAATCGCCTGGCTCAGACCTGTCAGACCGAGCAGCAAGGGCGAGCTGGTCAGCTCCAAGACGAGCCAGCTTTGGGCGACGAATTCGATATTTTGCGCCATCACCGAGGATAGCTGACCAAACCAGTAGAGCCGGTAATTGCGGTGGCGCAGCGCGCTCAAAGAGTCGGTGAGTCGCGGCTTTTTGTGGACGGCGGCCGAGGCGGTGTCGACCCGCGACACAGTTTGGGAATCTTCTGCCGACATAAGTTTGTTATTGTTCCCACGAATAGCCGTTAGCTGTCAAAGCGCGGCAAGACTTTTTGCCTGCAGGGTGTTACTGTCCCACTCTGGGAGGGTTGAAGCCCTCGCCTTTAGGCGACGGCTTTAGCACGTTTTGGCGGAGCTGTGGTAATGTCTGCGGATGAAAGAATATCG
>Ga0194131_10002219_pt1 | contig 32127 bp, 26 predicted proteins | sample TA2KigO120mmetaG_FD_148631 | JGI IMG/M metagenome (GOLD analysis project Ga0194131, IMG submission 148631) | Freshwater microbial communities from Lake Tanganyika, Tanzania - TA2015053 Kigoma Offshore 120m | ecosystem: Environmental > Aquatic > Freshwater > Lake | place: Tanzania: Lake...
GCCGCCGAGCGGGGGGCGCCGACTCGGCTGGTCGGCGTCGACGCGCACGGCTTCGTCGATCCCGACGAGGTCGCGAGCGCGGCGCGCGGCTGCGCGGCGGGACTGGTCTCGGTTCAGGCCGCCAACAACGAGATCGGCTGCGTGCAGCCGCTGGCGGCGTTGAGGCCGGCGCTGCGCGAGCTGCCGGACACGCTGCTGCACACCGACGCGGTGCAAGCGCTGGGACGCATCCCGCTCGACCTGGCCGGGTGGGGGATCGACCTGGCGAGCTTCTCCGCGCACAAGCTCGGGGGTCCGGCCGGCGTGGGATGGCTGTGGGTGCGCCGCGGCGTCGAGCTGCGCGCCCCGCTGCGCGGCGGCGGGCAGGAACACGGGCTGCGGCCCGGGACGGAGCCCGCGGCGCTGTGGTCGGCGGCTGCACTCGCGCTCGAACTTACGTTAGGTGAACAAGCGCAGGCCAGGTCGCGCTGGTCGGGTCTGGCAGTTCAAATATGGGAAGAGATCGCGAGATCGGTTCCCGATGCGCGGCTGCACGGTCCCGCCATCACCGATGCGCGCCGCCTGCCCAACACGCTCAACATCGGCCTCCCAGGTGTTGATGGGAAGATACTCGCCATGCAGTTGGATCTTGCCGGGTTGTGCGCGAGCGCCGGCTCCGCCTGCGCCAGCGGTTCGGCCGCTCCGTCGCACGTCCTGCTCGCCCTCGGCCTCGATGAAGATCGAGCGCGTGGTGGCCTGCGCGTGTCGCTCGGATGGAACACGAGCGCGGAAGATTGCAAGCGCGCAGTGGAGATCTTGCGGGGGGTTGCGGCATCGCTTCGCGCAACTCGGTGACGCCGCGTTGATTGTGGAGAATTGCACACGCGGTTGCGGATAATCGGTTGACGCTCGGGGGGAGCGTGCATGTAATACGCCCCCTTCACGGCGCCGACGCGTCCACTGAGGGAGGCGCGACGACGCACGCGGGCAAGCGCGAGCGAGCGACGCAGCGCCGCCAGCGTGAGTGACATAAAGGCGTGAGTGACAGAAGGGCGTGATTGACGTAAGGGCAAGGAAGCGGACGCGACGAGCAAGCAGAAGAGAGCAGCAGGCAATCAAGGGACCATGAAGGAGGCGTTGCGCAAGGCGGAACTCGAAGGGACGGCGGCACCCGAGCCGGCGGCCCTTCCCGCCGGCGAGGCGGGCGACGTCCACGCCGCGAACGCGTCCCCGCCCAGCCTGCCACAAGCCTGGTCACGCCTGCTCGGCGTGCTGCGCGGCGCTCTGCCGCGCGAGCAGTTCGAAACCTGGTTCCGGCGCGCGACGCTCGCGGAGCTGCGCGAGGACGTGGTGCTGATCGCGGTTCAGAACACCTTCGCGCGCGACTGGCTGGCCAGCTACTACCGCGACGTGATCGCGCTCGCCGCGCGCGAGACCTTCGGCGGCGACCGCCGCATCGAGTTCGTCGTTTCGCCCGAGCTCGCGGCCGCCGCGCGGGCGCAGTTCAGCGCCGCCGACGAGGAAGCGCGCGCCGTCTCGGGCACGCCCGCCGCACCGGCCCCGGCACCCGCGCTGGAGCCACCGCGCGACCCCCCCGCGCGTGCGCTGTCGCCGTCGAGCGACGTCGTGCTCAATCAGAGCTACCGCTTCGACAACTTCGTCGTGGGCCCATGCAACCGCTTCGCGCACGCCGCGGCGGTCGGCGTTTCGGAAGCCCCGGGCAAGGCCTACAACCCCTTCTTCCTGCACGGCAGCGTCGGCTTGGGCAAGACGCACCTGTTGCAGTCGCTGTGCTACGCGCTGCTCGAGCGCGACCCGTCGACGAACATCCTGTTCCTGTCCTGCGAGACCTTCGTCAACCACTTCATCTCCGCGCTCGAGAACGGGGACCTGCACAAGTTCCGCTCGAAGTACCGCAACGTGGACGTGCTCGTCGTCGACGACATCCACATCCTGGCGAACAAGGAGCGCACGCAGGAGGAGTTCTTCCACACGTTCAACGCGCTGCACAGCGCGGGCAAGCAGATCGTGCTGTCCTCCGACAGCCCGCCCAAGGACATCCCGACGCTGCAGGGGCGGCTCGTGTCGCGCTTCAAGTGGGGCCTGGTCACCGAGATCGAGACGCCTTGCTACGAGACGCGCATGGCGATCCTCAAGCGCAAGAGCCGCGAGCGCGGCAGCGAGTTGCCCGACGAGGTCGCGCGCCTGCTCGCCGAGCGCATCGACACGAACATCCGCGAGCTCGAGGGCTCCGTCACGAAGATCCTCGGCTACGCGGCCCTGGCACGCGCGCCGGTCTCGCCCGAACTCGCGCGCGAGGCGCTGCGCGAACTGTTCACCGTGCGCCACGGGGCTCCCAGCCTCGACGACCTGATGCGTGAGCTGAGCGCCCACTTCAACGTCAAGCCTGCCGATCTCCAGTCGCGCCGGCGCACGAACGCGGTCGCGTATCCGCGCCAGGTCGGCATGTACATCGCCCGGCGCATCACGCGCATGTCCCTCGACGAAATCGGGGGTTTCTTCGGCGGACGCGACCACTCGACGGTGCTGTACGCGATCCAGAAGATCGAGAACCTCGCACGCGAGGATGCCGAGTTCGCCGCGCAGATCCGGCAGCTCGAACAGCGCATCCGGTCGGGCCAGGGCTGAGGCCGGCGGCGGCCCCGAACAGGGGCCTTGGATGGGTCTCGGCGGCACCTCGAACCGACCGCCGGATCTGCCCTTCTACCTTTGCCAGGAGGGCCCCGGAGAAACTAAACTGGGCCTTGCTCTGGCGTGCGCGAAGCCCGGTACTTTTGGCCTTTTCGGCCTGGGTTCGACCTTCTCGCCGACGGGGGCCCCGCGTGCTGGACGCGGTGGAGAACCGGTTGGTTGACCGCGTGAACCGCGTGGACAACTCGCCTCTTCTGCACGTCCATCCACGAGCGCGCCGGGCGGCCGCTGATGCGCTTGTCGAGAACCAGAGATCGCTCCACCTCTTTCCCACGTCGCATCCACGCTACTCCACATGCAGGAACCTCATGCTCTTCCGCTCCAAGTGCATGCCTTGCCTCGAGCTGCGACGGAGTCGAACGCCGTTCTCCACGCGCGAGCCCGGTGCTTAAGGAGAAGAAGAGCAAATGGATTCATCTCCCATCCTCTCCGGTAGTCCTTCCTCTCCCGTAGTTATCGGACCGGTTCCTCCACCAGCTGCTCGACGCTCTTCAACCGAACGCCTCCTCGAACGCCTCCTCGAACCTAGGGATCCCACGCCATGAAAGTCACCTGCAACCGCGAGCGCCTGCGCGAGGCCTTGGCCGTCGTGAACAACGTAGTGCCGATCAAGAGCCCGCGCCCGGCCGTCGAGAACCTGTTCTTCTCGGCCACGGATGGAGCGCTGGAGCTGGTCGGGACCGACATGGAGGTCTCGATCCGTTTCCGCATCCTCGGCGGCAGCGGCGTCGACATAGCCGAGACCGGAACGGCGCTCGTCCCGGCGCGCGTGGCCAGTGACTTCGTCCGCGATCTCGATTGCGACGTCGTCGTGATCGAGGCCAACGGCGACCGCTGCTCGATCCGCGGAGGCGACGATCACTGCGAGCTGCCGATCATCGATCCGGAGGAGTTCCCGCCGATCATGCGCTTCGAGAGCAAGGGCGCATTCGCGCTGCAGGGCGGCACGTTCTCGAAGCTCGTCCACCGGACGATCTTCGCCGCGGCCAAGGAACAGGGCCGCTATGCGATGCACGGCGTGCTGATCGAGCTCGCCGAGGATGCGATCAAGTTCGTGGCAACCGACGGCCGGCGCCTGGCGATCACCCAGTCACCGCTCGACACGCGCTCGATGCCGCCGCGCCGCGCCATCGTGCCGACCAAGGGCTTGTCCTTGTTCAGCCGCGTCGTGCGCGAACCGCTCGCCAACGTCGAGATCCAGTTCACGGAGAACCAGATGGCGCTCAAGGCGCGCGCCGTCGTGCTTCCCGACGGCGAAGGCGGCGAACCGCGCGTGACCGAGGAGATCGAGGCGTTCGCGCGCCTGATCGAGGGCGAGTTCCCCAAGTACACGACCGTGATCCCGAACTCCTCGGAGAACTCGGTCGAGGCGGAGACGGACCTGTTGACGCGCAAGTTGCGGCTGGTCGCGAACGTGACCTCGGCCGAGACGCGCGCGGTCAAGCTGTCCTTCGGCAAGGGCGAGCTCGAGATCAAGGCGCGCTCGCCGGCGCGCGGCGAAGCCAGCGCGCGACTGCCCGTCGATTTCAAGGGCAAGCCGGTCGACATCGCGTTCAACCCGGATTTCGTCCTCGACGGTCTGAAGAACTGCGAGATGACGCCCGTGCGTCTGGAGTTCCGCGATCGTCAGAGCCCGGGCAAGTTCAAGCTCGGCGAGGATTACCACTACGTCGTGATGCCGATCACGGTGGAGACGTGAACCCGGCCTCCGAGCGTCGCGGCAAGGCGACGCTCGCCGAGGCGATCCAGGTCTGGCTCAGCCAGGCCGGCCTCGCGGGCGCTGCGAAGGAGACGCGCGTGCTGGCCGCCTGGACGCGCGCCGCCGGCCCCACCGCCAAACGGGCTCGGCCCGTGCGCTTCCAGCGCGGCGTGCTGACCGTGGAAGTCTCCTCGTCCGCGCTGCTGCACGAACTGTCCTCCTTCACCGGGGAAGCGCTGCGCAAGGCCGCCAATCGCGGTCTCGGCAGCGATCGCATCGACCGCATCGTCTACAAACAGAAGTCATGAGCAAGACCGCCACTGCAAACGTCTACGACGCCAGCTCGATCACCGTGCTGGAAGGCCTGGAGGCGGTGCGCGTGCGTCCGGCCATGTACATCGGCGACACCGATGTACGCGGCCTGCACCACCTGATCTGGGAAGTCGTCGACAATGCGATCGACGAGGCCCTGGCCGGCCATGCGACGCGCGTCGACGTGACGCTGCGCGAGGACGGTGCGATCGCCGTGACCGACGACGGCCGCGGCATCCCGGTCGGGATCCACCCGACCGAAGGCGTGCCGGCCGTCGAGGTCGTGCTCGCCAAGCTGCACGCGGGCGGCAAGTTCGACGGGGGCTCGTACAAGGTCTCCGGCGGTCTGCACGGCGTCGGCGTGTCCTGCGTGAACGCGCTGTCGGAGTGGCTCGAGGTGTTCGTCCACAAGGACGGCTCCATCCACTGGATGCGCTTCGAGCGCGGCCAGCGCGCGAAGAGCCTCGAGGTGATCGGCAAGACCGACAAGCGCGGCACGCAAGTCGTCTGGAAGCCGGACGGGACGATCTTCACCACGACCGAGATCCAATACGAGATCGTCGCCAAGCGCCTGCGCGAGACGGCCTACCTGATGGGCTCGCGCAACATCTCGATCACGCTCGAGGACGAGCGAACCGGTCGCAAGGAGGTGTTCCACTTCCCCGACGGCATCCGCGCCTTCGTCGCGCACATCAACAAGAACAAGGAAGCGCTCCACGACGTCGTTCACTTCACGAAGACCGTGCCCAGCCCCGAGGACCCGACCGCGGAGTACGTCGTCGAAGTCGCGCTGCAATACAACGACTCCTACCAGGAGACGATCTTCACGTTCGTCAACAACATCAACACGCACGGCGGCGGCACGCACCTGGCCGGCTTCCGTTCGGCGCTGACGCGAACGCTGAACAACTACCTGAAGCAGTCGAAGCTCGTGAAGGAGAAGGACGCGGAGAACCTCCCTTCGGGCGACGACTTCCGCGAGGGCCTGAGCGCGGTGCTCTCGGTGTATCTGCGTGATCCGCAGTTCGAAGGTCAGACCAAGGACAAGCTCGGCAATCGCGAGGCGCAGGGCGTCGTCGAGTCGGTGGTCGGCGAGAGTCTGTGGAACTACCTCGAGGAGAATCCCAATCCCGCCAAGGCCATCGCGCAGAAGGCGCTGCGTGCGCAACAGGCACGCGAGGCCGCGCGCAAGGCGCGCGACCTCGTGCGCCGCAAGACCGCGCTGGCTAGCGGGAACATGCCCGGCAAGCTCGCCGATTGCCAGAGCAACGACCGCGAGGAGTCCGAGCTGTTCCTGGTCGAAGGTGATTCGGCCGGTGGCTCGGCCAAGGAGGGCCGTGACCGCCGCTTCCAGGCGATCCTGCCTCTCAAGGGCAAGATCCTCAACGTGGAGAAGGCGCGTCTGGACAAGATGCTCGCGCACTCGGAAATCCAGACCATCATCTCGGCACTCGGCTGCGGCATCGCCGAGGAGATGGACCTGGAGAAGTTGCGCTACGGCAAGACGATCATCATGACCGACGCGGACGTGGACGGATCGCACATCCGCACGCTGCTCCTGACGTTCTTCTTCCGGCACATGAAGGCGCTGATCGACCAGGGGCGCCTCTACATCGCGCAACCGCCGCTCTACAAGCTCTCGTTCAAGGGCGAGAACGGCTATCGCTACATCGGTTCCGACGCCGAACTGCGCAGGCTGCTCGTCGAGCGCGGGCTGGGCTCGGTCGAGATCGTCGATCAAGTGTCGAAGAAGTCGTGGAAGGGAGCCGAGCTGCGCGAACTGTGCGACGAGCTGCGCGTGCTCGAGGACGTGGCCGAACACGTGTTCCCGGCCTGGACGCGCAAGGATTGCCGCGGCGCGATCGAGGCCTTCGACGGCCAGCACGTGCCGGAATACTGGGCGCGCGTCGGAGGCGCGGACCACACGTTCGCCAACGCGCGCGAGCTGCGCGAGTTCCTCGAGCTGCAGCGCGGGCTGATCGCGCGCGGCAAGGAGCTCACCGTCTACACCGGCCCCGACTGCGGCATCGACCGCGACAGCGCGCAGGTGCTCTCGTGTCACCTCCAACGCACGGCCGACCTGGGCGAGGCGCTGCGCAAGCTCGCCGCGCGCGGGCTCGCGTTCCGCGGCGGCGGCCGCTGGTTGATCGCCGGCGGCAAGGAGATGAGCGAGGCGACCGATCTGTTGTCGCTGGCGGCGGCCGTGCGCAAGGGCGCGCAGTCGGAGTCGGACGTGCAGCGCTACAAAGGTCTGGGCGAGATGAACCCCGACCAGCTGTGGGAGTCGACGATGGATCCCACCAAGCGCCAGCTCTACCAGGTCAAGCTCGAGGACGAGTTCAAGGCCGACCAGATCTTCACCGTGCTGATGAGCACGGGCGTCGAAGCGCGTCGCGAGTACATCGAGACGCACGCGCTCGAGGCGACCAATCTCGACGTCTGATCGAGTACGGAGCCCGCCTCGAATCCGGCGAGTTGGCGCAAGACGAGCCCGCCTCGATTCCGTCGTCTTCTCAACCGAAGGCGTCGGAATCGAGGCGGGCTCGTCTTGCGCCAACTCGCCGGATTCGAGGCGGGCTCCGTACGGAAGTTTCTTCCTTTTTGCGCCGGATGCCGGCGCGCGGACTCAAGTGAGCCGGGTCTCCGCGCCGATCTGCTCCCCGGAATCGGTGGATTCGTCTGCCGCTCCGCTCCCCGATGAAGGTCGTCCAAAGGCTCGAATACACGCGGCTCGCCGAAGCGCTCACGGGTCGCGGTCTCGTCAACGCCACCGCCTGCCAACAGATCCTGGCGCAGTGCACCAAATCGGGCGAGCCGTTCACGGAGCTGCTCGTGCAGTCGAACTTCGTCGCCGATTGGGAGCTGGCGCGCATCGTCTCGGAGACCTTCTCGCTGCCGTTCGTTCCCGTCGATCTCTACGAGCCGGCGAAGGACGTGGCCAAGGACCTCGACCAGGAGTTCCTGTGCCGGCATTGCCTGGTCCCGCTCGACCGGATCGGCGACAGGCTCACGGTGAGCATGCCGGGGATGGTGTCGGCGGACGTGCTCGGCGCGCTCGGCACGCTGGCCAAGGCCACGGTCGTCCCGCTCGTTGGAAGCGTGGCCGCCAACCGCGCTTGGCTCAACACCACCTACGGACGCCCGGTGGTCGAGGAGAGCCAACCTGCCGTCGACATGAGCTTGGGCGCGGGGGGCGCGGGCGCGCAGAATCCCGACGATCCCAGCACCGGAGAAGGCGACTGGCTCACGCTGTTCGACAACGCGGATCAGCAGGTCAAGGAACAGAACCAGAAGCGCAAGGACGCGGCCTGAGCCGCGCGCGGAGCTTCAACCGAAGCTCGCGTTGCCCGCTTCCGTGGATGGAGCAGCGACCCGGCTCGCATCGGCTGGCGGAACAACGGCGGTGTTCGCCGGCGGCGGCGGAGCGGCGATCTCGGGCGTGACCGGAGCCGCGATCTCGCGCCGCAACTCCGCCGCCTGAGCGCTCGCGGCGCGCTCGGCCGCCAGCGCCTGCCGCTCGGCCTGCGCCATCGCGGCGCGCATCTCGCGCTCGGCCTCGCGAATCTGCTCGTCGATGCCCATGTCCTTGCGCAGATCACCCATCTGGCGGCGCAGGCGCTGCAGTTGAACCGCGGCCTTCGCGGCGGCCTGCGGCAGGTTCTTGCCGAACATCATCACGGCCAGCACGCCGCCGACCAGGACCTCGCCGAAGCTCAGGTTGTCGAAGAGGGCGAGCATGGGGCAGACGGCTGAGTATAGACCAGGGCCGCGCGCGAGGGCGCGGCGCGCAGCGCCAGCACGACCAGCAGCAGCGTCAGCAGGGTCGCGATCAGCACACGCTCGGCGGCGAGACGCTCGAGCCACGAGCGCTCGGGCAGTCCGATCTCGCGCTCGAGGCGCAGCCAGGCGGCGTGGCTGTCGGACTGCAGGTGCGAGAAGCCGGCGAACCACAGCGAGAAGCGCTCGGCCTCGGCGCGCACGTGGCCGCGCAGCAGGAACGGGTCGATGCCGTCGGGGATGCCGACGCGCGCCATCAGAGAGACGGCGGCGTAGGTCGTGTCGTCGAAGGAAGTGCGGAACTTCTGCGGGTTGGAGGTGAAGCCGCCGATCCTGGCGAAGAGTCGACGCTCGCCACCGCCGATCCAATGCTCGACGAGGAGCTCTCGAGCAGACCCGCGGTGCGCGTCGATCCGGTCTTGGCTGCCCAGAAGCGCCCACAGTCGCATGCACAGAGCCGCCTTCTCCAGCCGACCGTGGACGGGCTCGCGCGGCCATTCGGCCTCCACGCGTCGAGCAAGGTGCTCTCGTTCCTGCTGCGTGAGCTCGCGCGTCGCGAGCAGCAGGTGGAACGAGTATTCCTTGTACGGAACCATGTTCAGCGGCCCTTCGCCCTGCAGCAGCCGATCTAGCGCGTAGCGCTCCATCTTCCGCGCGCCGAGCTCGTGCCAGTGCTCCCGGTCGATGAGTCCGAGGCGTCCAGCCGCGGTCCAGACAAACGGGTGAGCTTCGGCGCCGCCGTCGATCGCGCGCTCGACGGCGCTGCGCACATGCGCGAGGTCGGGCAACGGCTCGCCTGTGGCGAGCAGCGCTTCGCCCGCGTGCCCGAGCTCAGCCCAGCCCTGGAGGTTGTTCGTGTCGGTGCCGTAGGTCGTCAGGACCCGCCGCAGATACCGCGGGCTGTCCGGCGACGTGATCGGCGTCAGCACTACGAAGATGAACGCGCACCACAGCACCACCAGGATCGCGCTCGCGGCGGGCGCCGCGCGCTCGCGCCACACCACGAACGCACAGGCACTGATCGCGACCAGCATCGCTCCGGCGCTCCACTGCACGCCGAGAGTCGAGGCGGGTTCGACGAGAGAGAACGTGCCGGCCCACAGGAAGCAGGTCGTGTAGACGGTCGCCAGCAACCCGCAGCACATCTGTGCGATCGATCCGCGCTGCATCCAGCCGGCACGCGCCATCCTGCGGACCTCGAGCGCGAGCAGGCCCATCGCACCAAGCAGCAGCAGCGCGACGATGTCGAAGGAATGCGCGCCGCCAAGCACGAGCGGCGCGAACAGCACGGCGAGGAAGCCGTACTGCTGCGCTATACGGATGGTCGGGCCCCATGGCGAGTCCACGGTGGACATGCTCAACCAGCGGCGCGGTCGCGCTTCGCGCGCGCTCGGCGGCGCAGCCTCGGCCGCCGAGCGCTCGATCGAGCGCTTGCCAGCGAAGAACACACCGAAGCTCGAAGCGAGCACGAGGACCGGCAGCGCGAGCGTGGTCAACACTCCACTGGGCTTGGCGAGCACCGCAAGGCCCACATCGGGCGGCAAGATCCCGGCAGCCCAACGCACCAGTCGCGAGGGCGGCTGCGCGGGCTCTTCTCCGCGCGCCTCGCGCTCGGCGATCCGCGCGCGCACCGCGGCCTCGAAGGCGCGCGGGTCCGGCCGCTCAGGCGCGAACAGCCCGCGCAGCTCGTCCTCGGGCAGCAGTCCGGCCTCTGATGCGTCACTCATGGTCGTACTCCGTGTTCGCGCCGAGCGAGTTCGCGCTCGACGAGCCCGCGCAGCTCGCCGCGCGCCGCGCGCACGCGCTCCTCGGCCGCCTTCACCGTGATGTCGAGCAGCGCGGCGACTTCGCGCGCGCTCGTCGCTTCGAGGTAGAACATCCGCAGGATCGCCTGCTGCGGCGCCGCCAGTCGCCGAAAGGCGGCTTCGAGCACGTCGCGGCGCTCGTCGGTTTCACACGCGGGCGCAACGGGCCGCGCGGTCTCGAGCGGCTCGGCGCGGCGCAGCGCCCGCTTGCGCTGCCACACTGCGTGGAGACGGAAGGCGATGCCGCGCAGCCAGGCTCCCGAGCGCTCGATATCACGCGGATCGCCGTCGAACCGCGCGCTCGAGAGCCAGGCCTCTGCGAATGCATCGGCCGCCAGCTCCTCGGCGTCGCGCCAATTGCCGCACCAGGAGGCGAGCAGGCCGATCAGCGGGCCGCGGAAGCGTTCGATCCACAGCGCCAGTTCGGCCTCGTCTACCCGTCGTGGGGCGCCACCGCTCATCGGGCGGCTATTGTCCCGCCGGCCGGAGAGTCCTGGGCTTTTTCGCGGAATTCGCGCCGTCCCGACTCAATCGCTCCATGGATCGAGCAATCCGATCTCGGACGGATCCCAGGAGACCAGCGGGCGGAAGGAGAAGTTGACCGTGCTGCCGCCCTCGCCCGAACGCGAGCCGAGCTCGAGCTGGAACAGGATGTCGTGACCGTAGCGGCGCAGGATTCCCTTCGTGCTCAGCGTTCCGTCTCCCGAAAGCGAGAAGGTCTCGCGCGCCTCGAACTCCCACTTGGGCGTCCAACGGTAGCGGCCGGCGATCGTGGCGGCCTCGTAGAGCTCCACGCCGAACAGATCGCGTCCATAGCGGTGCGAGGCCTCGATGCCCCACTTGTCCTTGACGCCCGTTCCGATGCTGGTCAGTGAGTAGACCGTCTGCGCGGGCGACGAGGCGTAGCGCCCGTCGTGCAACACACCGATCGGCACGCCGCCGATGGACGTCGACAGGCCGGCAAAGATCCCCACGGGCATCCAACCATCATCAGCGCCACCGGCAGTGTCGCTGGCGTGCGTGACGCGCGCGTCCACGTCGAACGTCGTGCCGATCCCCTTGAACGGGAAGCGCGCGTAGAAACCGGCCTCGACGAAGCGGCCCTCGATTGAATTCTCGACCGCATCGAAGTCGACGGGCTGTCCACCGCTCTCCTCGCTCGCCAGATCGCCACGCACCTCGATACGCGGTGCGAACTGCGCGATGCCGCCGCCTCCGAGAACCTTGTGGAAGCTCGTCGACACGCGCAGGCCGGCGAAGATGCCCGCACGCGTGGGCTCGTTCTCTTCGAGCTGGTCTTCGCTCCAGGCCGTCGCGCGCGCCGCGACGAACGGCGTCCAGCGCAGCCCCGCGAGATCGGTCGCGATCGGTAGCTCCAGGCGTTGATTGAGGTCCGCCCGCAGCACTTCGCGGTCGCCGAAACCGTCGGGGAAGACCGACGGCAACTCGAACGGGCTGGCGTAACCGAGCTCACCCTCCTTGCGGCGCAGGAAGGCCGTGTCGAAACCTCCCGACCACAGCAACTGCGACCCGCCCAGCGAGGCCAGGTCGGTTCGGCCCTGGTACCAGCTCAGCGACGGCAGCTCCTCGATGTCCGTGCGGAAATCGTCGAGTCGCCACTTCACGCTGCCGGCGAGGTAGGTCTCCTGCCGCGCGCGCCGCCAGTGCACGTAGTTGTCGCGCTGCTCGTAGCGCAGGAAGTCACTCTCCCAGAACTCCGCCTGCACACCGGCATCGCTCTGCTTGGAGAGCACGGCGTCGATCCACTCCGTCTCGCCCAGCAGGTAACGAGCACGGGCGCGATACCAGAGTCGCACCAGGTCCCGATCCTCCTCGTCGACCTCGATGAGGCCCTTGTCTTCACCGCCGTCGGGAACGGCGCCCAGGTACATCTCCGCCCAATAGAGCTTCGGCTGCGCGAGCTCCAGGCCGGTGTCGAACAGGAGTCCACGCGAGCCGTGCAGCTCGACGGAAAGAGACGAATTCGACGTGGCGCGCTGTTTGACGTCGCTGGCGGCGACATCGCCGCCGAGGAATTTGTTGAGCGTGCGGCCGAGGCGCCCGAGCGGGAAATTGAACTTCACTCCGATCGAGAAGCCGAAGCGACTGCTGTTTCCCAGACGCAGCGCATCGAGCGTCGGCCTGTACTCTTCGTCGAGCGACGTCGTGTACCGCGGCAGCGGCAATACGAACCAGTCATAGAGCGTCAGCCGGTTCTCGCGCAGGTCCAGGCGCCACGGCGCATCGGGCGAGTCCGGATTCGGCTTGATCCGCAGGTCCTTGCTCGTGATGTACAGGTGAGGCGACTCGAAGTCGCAGGTCGTGACGATCGCGTTGCTCGCGCGCAGCGTCCCGTCGGCCGAGTGGCGCAGCCACTTGGCGCGCGCGCGCAGGTCCACGCGCTGGCCGAAGATGCGCTGGTTCACCTGCATCATCGCGTCGGCGATCCAACCGTGACCATCGACCAGATCGAGGTAGAACGCGCTCGCCGTCGCCACCAACTCGCCATCCACCAGATACTCCAGCGGACCCTCGAGATAGGCTTCGCGCGCGAGCTCAGCGAGCGGAGTGGCCCTCATCCCCTCGAACAGCGTGTTCGTGCGCGCCCTTGCCGCCTTGCGCTTGGCCGGGTCTGGCGGGGTGAATTCCTGCTCTCCTCCCAGCGTCGGTGTCAGTCGCGACAGCTCGTCGCGATCCAGCCAGAACACGGCCCACGTCGCTCGAACTTCGCGCCGGCCGCTTTTCAGCACCGGCATGGGGACGACCAGCAGCACGGAGTCGGCCTCGAACAAGGTCTCGCAAGCGCCACCCTCCAGCTGCCAGGACTCCTGCCAGGGCGGCAGCGGCGTGCTCGATTCGGCCGGACGGCTCTGGGCGGACTCCGCCACCGCCGCCTCCTGCGCCGACACGGGCAGCCACGACAACGCACACAGGCATGCCAGCCGGAACAGTCGAGCCGGACTCAAGGCGCGCGCTCCTGCTTCGCTCGGGTCGGTGACGCGCTGAACTTGCCCGTGCGCAACGCGCGCAGGAACAGGTCGACTTCGATCCACGGGGAGGCGAACTCGACGCCGATCCAGCGCAACCGCACCGGATTGCCCGTCATGTACAGCTGACCGGCGCCGCGGCGCATCTCGAGGGCATCACCCATCGCGGCCAGGGCTTCGCCGAAGCCGAGCGAGAAGCCCTCCGTGGCAGAAAGCCCGCGCACACGGCGGGCCATCGAATCGGGAGAATCGGCCAATTCGAAGCGCAGGTTTCCGGCACGCACTTCGAAGGGTTCGCCACGCGTCGAGGTCCCACGCACGTGCGCGTCACCGCTCAATTCGACCAAGGGAGGCTCGTAGGCCAGTTCGTCGGCGCGCAGCAACAACAGATCCGGGCTGTCGGCCTGCGTCGCGAAGGCTCCGTCGGCGGCGAGCGCCGAGATCCACAGCTCAGGCTCGACGGCGCGCCAGCGCGTGCCCTCCAACGAAAGCAGGGCGGCCTGCAGCTTGATCGCGCGCGGCTCGGTCGCCGAGAGCAGGCCTTCCGCGTGGACGAGTTCGCCGGGTCGGGGCTCCAGCAGCGCGCGATCGCTCCCGACGAGCGCGAGGTGCTCGGCCCGGCCGCGCAGCGGCGCCGAGCCCAGGCGCGCGAAGGCGACGCCGTCGTAGGCATCGAGCCGGCTGTCGCGCAACGCGTCCCCGCGCGAAGCCTCATCGCGCAGCGCTTCCGGCGGCCCACTCAACGTTCCGGCGCCCGTGACTCGACCGCAAGAGAGCTCCCACACCTCGTCACCGAGGGCGAAGCGACTCTGCACGACCCCACGCGCTTCGAAGCTCGTGGAGCGCTGCTCCACGGAACCGAGGACGTGCGCATCGGCGGGCAGACGAACCAGGGATTGCGCGACGAGCGAACTGCAGACGAGGTCCGCGCTGCCGCGCGCATCGACGAGCGAAGCGCGCACCGAACCGCGGCTCTCCAAATCGAATCCGCGCCAACGCGTGCCGTCGGCGTCCACGCCTTCGCTGCGGCGCAACTCCAATTCATCGGCTTGCACGGCGCGGCGCGCGTCGTCGAGCGTGGAGAGGGCGTCGATCTGGCCGCGCGCGCGCAACACGTCGCCATCGCGCTCCACGAAGAGGGCGCTGATGCGTTCGCCGGGCCGCTCCAGAAGCGCCGGCTCCTCGGGCGTGCCTTCGACCGTTGCGTGCTCGGGGCCGCGCACCTTCGCACGGACACCGGATGCCGTCGTGGTTCCGCTCACGAGCAGGAACGAGCCCTCGGCGCGGAACGACGGACCGGCCGGGTCGAAATCGAGGATCTCGGTGGCCTGTGCTTCGAGCGTCGTCGGGCCTTCCCAATGCACGCGCGCGCCACGAGCGCGGGTCAGTTTCCATTGCCGCTCCGATGCGACCAGTTCGAGGCCGCCATCCGCGCGCATCGAATGTTGCGGCTGGACCGCCTCGATCGGCTGGAGCTGCGTCGTGCCTTCGGTGACCGCCGTGAGTTCGAACTGCCCGGCCGACGGCTCCCTGACCGTCGCGCGCAAGGCGGGCGCCTCCATTCGCCAACCGTTCGACTCCATGGCGACCGAGCCCGACGCCTCGAGGATGCGCGATCCGCCCGCTGGTCCCGGCATGCGCGCGCGGATCTCGTGTTCGGCCTTCAGCGTGTGACCGGCGATCTCGACGCGCGTCGGACCGCGCATCGAGATCTCGAGCGGCTCGAGGCGTGAGACCTCGAGCGGGCCCTGACCCGACCAGACCGCCTCGGTTGGAGCGCGCCCGAGGCGCGGATCCGACAGCGGCAGTCGGGCGGTCGGAGCGCCCTCGATCCGCAGCGAGCGCAGCGCGCCGTCGGGACCGAGCACGACGTTGGTGCGCTCACCCTCCGCGCTCCAATCGCCGCCGCGAACGCGCGTGCCTCCTTCGGCGAAGAGCTGCTGGATCTCCAGCGATCCGTCCGTGCGCGGCACGGCGATCACCGTCAGCACCTCCCCCTCGAGTTGCGTCGCCGTCGCTCCCGCCGTGCCGCTCTGGGGAGCCGACAAGGTGGCGCCGTCGTGCGCGCGAACCGTCAGCAGCCCCCCGGCCTCCTTCGGCGCCGCTTCGATCTCCAGCATTCCCACGCTCGTCAGCACGTACACGCGCTGCGGCCCGGCGGTGAGTTCGATGCGGCCCTTGGAGGCGTAGCTCAGTCGCGAATGCAACAGCGACATGTGCAGGCCCGTGCCCGTGCAGGCGAGACCCTCTCCATCGATGCGAGACGTGCCCGCGCTGCGGAACTCCTGCTCGTCGAGGTTGCCCTCGAGCTCGGCCGCCCTCAGGCGCAGCGAGCCGAGCTCCCCGGCGTGCTGGAGTCGCGCGTCGACGTCGCGCAGCGCGACTTCGCGGCCGAGCTCATAGAGTCCCGGTCGCGCGCCGACCGTCGAAGGGATGCGGGAACTCTGCGCCACGAGTTCGGCGATCGGTTCGGTCGTCTCGTCGCCGTAGCCGAGCAGTCGCGTGCGAGCCGCGCGAAACGCGCTGCCGGTCGCGTCGAAGGACAGCGACTCGAACTTCAGGTTCCAGCGCTTGCGACGGAGCGCGGGATCGGCGTCATCGAACAGGTCGGTTTCGAAATTCCCGCTGGGGCCGCTCGGCACGTCCTGAGGCGCGACGAATTCCGACGAGCTCGTCGACGGCGTGGAAGCCAGACTCGAGCCGCCGCGAGTGCGGCGGCTCTCGAACCACAAGAGCACGCCCAGGCCGGCCAGGAACAGCGCGGCGAACCACAGCAGGCGCTTCACGAGCGCTCTCCGTCCCGATAGCGCGCCACGATCGCCGGCCATGCGCCGCGTGCGCGCAGCATCCGCTCCGCGAGCTCGCGCACGGCGCCGCGGCCGCCGGCGGAGGTGGTGACCCAGTGCGCGACCGCGCGCACTTCGGCGCGCGCGTCGGCCGGAGCCACCAGCGCCGCGGCGCGCGCGGCGAGCGCCAGGTCCGGCAGATCGTCGCCCATCGCGAGCGTGTCGGCGGTGCCGATGGACAGGCGCTCCTGCAGATCGCGCAGGCAGGCGCGCTTGTCCGCGACCCCGACGTGGATCTCCTGGATGCGCAGGCGCTTCGCCCGCGCCAACGTCGCGTTCGACGCGCGTCCGCTGATCCACGCGACCACGACTCCGGCCTCGGCGAGCCACTCGAGCGCGATGCCGTCGCGCACGTCGAAGGACAGTGCATCGCCGTCGGCCGAGTGCAGGATCCGCCCGTCGGTGAGCGTGCCGTCGACGTCCAGCGCAAGCAGTCGTGCTCGCGCGTAGGGCTCGTCCTGCGGCTCGGCGTGGGGGTCAGCGCGCATGGCTGGCGCTCGTCAGACCCGCACGTCGAGCGCGTCTTGGATGTCGATCAGCCCGATCGGGCGGCCGTCGTCGTCGAGCACGGGCAGTTGGTCGATGCGATGGCGGCGCAGGATGCGCACGGCCTCGTCGACGAGCATCTGCGGGCGCGCATGCTTGGGCTCGCGCGCCATCACGTCGTCGATCGGTTCATCGAGCGGCGGCGCGCCGCCCAACTGCAGCACGCGTCGCAGGTCTCCGTCGGTGAAGATCCCGGCCATGCGGCCGGCGGCATCGACCACGACCGCACAGCCCGGCCGCCCCGGCGTGCGCGACGAGACGACCAGCGCCTCGCGCAGGCTCAGACCGCTCTGCACGAGCGGGACCTGATCGCCGCGCCGCATCACTTCCGCCACGCGCATCAACGATCGTCCCAGCGCGCCGCCGGGATGGAACCGCGCGTAGTCCTCGCGCGAGAACCCGCGCTCCTGCTGCACGACGACTGCCAGCGCGTCGCCGAGCGCCAGCATGGCCGCCGTGCTCGCCGTCGGAGCGAGCTTGAGCGGGCAGGCCTCCTCCGCCCGCCCGATGTCGAGCACGCAATCGGCCTCGCGCGCCAGCGTCGAATCCGTGCGCCCGGTGATCGCGATCAGGCTCGCTCCGAGTCGGCGCGCCGGCCCGATCAGCGCCTTGACCTCGGCGGTCTCGCCGGAGTTCGACAGCGCGAGCAGCACATCGCTCGAGCGAATCCGTCCCAGGTCCCCGTGTCCCGCCTCGGCCGGGTGCAGCACGAGCGAAGGCGTGCCGGTCGAAGCCAGCGTCGAAGAAATCTTGGCGCCGATCAGGCCTGCCTTGCCCATGCCGGTGACGACCACCATGCCGCGACAGCCGAGCACCAGCTCGACCGCGCGCTCGAAGCGAGCGTCCAGCAGTTCCTCGAGCCCCGCGATCGTGCGCGCCTCCGCGCGGATCACCTCGGCGGCGCGGGAAAGGCGGAGCGAGGGTTGGGAAGTCACGGGACTGGGAGAGGTGGCGCGGGAAGGCACGGGAGCGCGTAGGCCGGCCGGATTCTAGCCCCGGCGACCCCTCCGGTTCCCCCTTCGCGACGGCGCCAGCCGCGCGTGTGTTATAAGGCGCCGAAGGAGCGCACCATCCTCTCCGGACTCCAACCGATCGAGATCGCCGTCGTCGTCGTGCTGATCATCTTCTCGCTCGGCGCGCACGAGGCGGCCCACGCGTGGACGGCGGACCGCTGCGGGGACGACACCGGGCGCATGCAGGGACGGGTCACGCTCAATCCGCTGCCGCACATCGACCCCTTCGGCACGATCCTGCTGCCCGCGATGCTGCTCTACCTGACCAACGGCGCCTTCGTGTTCGGCTCGGCTCGGCCCGTGCCGGTCGACATGACGCGCCTGCGCCACGGCTGGCGTGACATGGCGCTGGTCGCGGCAGCCGGCCCCGGGGCGAACATCATCGTTGGCATAGCTGCCGCTCTATTGCTCAAGTTCTTCATATCAACGGGCATGTTTACGTTGGATCAGCGCATCGATGAGCTGCTGCTGGCCTGCCTGTGGGCGAACGTGTTCCTCGCCGTCTTCAACCTGCTGCCGATTCCGCCGCTGGATGGATCGCGGATCCTGACTTGGCTGCTGCCCCGCAACTGGCGCGAGCGGTACCAGTCGATCGGCCTCTTCGGGATCGTGATCACGCTGCTCCTGCTCGAGTTCGTGCCCGGCTTCCAGTACGGGCTCGTATTCGTCGGGGTCGGGCTGGCGCGCCTGATCGAATGGGGGACGGGGATCGCGGGGCTCTAGGCCGCCCGCCGCGCCGGCGACCCTTGCCGCGAGCCCGGCTTGTGGTACGAAGGACGTGGCACGGCGCACCGCCGGCGCTACCGCCCAGCATTCGATGGTCCAGCTCGACTACACCGTGCGCCTCGAGCGCGTGTTCCAGGGGCCGATGGACCTGTTGCTGCACCTCGTGCGCGAGCAGGAGGTCGAGATCCACGAGATCCAGATCCAGCGCATCGTCGATGGCTATCTCGGGTATCTGAAGCAACTGCAGCAGCTCGATCTCGAGCTGGCGGGCGACTTCGCGGTCATGGCCGCGACGCTGATCGCGATCAAGGCGCGCTCGCTCCTGCCGCGCGAAGAGGTCGATCTGGCCGCCGAGATCGATCCGCGCGACGAGCTCGTGCAGCGGCTGATCGAGTACCGTCGCTTCCGGCTCGCGGCGCAGGATCTGGAGCTGCGCCACGCCGAGCGCCTGAAGGTGAGCGAGCGCGGTTGGCGCGGCGAAGCGCGCGAGGCCGCGCCCGAGCCGGAGTTCGACCTGGGAGAGCTCACCAGCTACGACCTGCTCACGACGTGGTCGCGCCTCGTGCGCGAGATCAACGCGAACAAGCCCCACCGCGTCGCGACCGACCCGCGGCCGCTGCGCTATTACGTGCAGACGATCGCGAACTCGATGCGCGGCACGCGCGTCGCGACGTTGTCGGGATTGATCGATGCGCTCGACGGAGTGCCGCGCCGCGAAGCCGTGGTCGGCAGTTTCTGCGCGCTGCTGGAGCTCGCGCGTCTCGGCGTCGTGCACGTCGAGCAGGGCGATGGGGGAGGCGAGATCACGCTCGAGCTCAAGTCCGAGATCGAGGGCGACCTCGAGTCGATCCTCGCCACCGCGCTGATGGACGAGGCGGCGGATGAAGTCAACGCGGCGGCAGGGTCAGGTCTCACGCCCAGTTCCGAATCCACGTAGTCGGCCGAGAGCGACGCTGCGCGGCGTGGGCGAGTGCGACATGCAGCCACAGAAGGCGCGGCGTCTCATGGACGAGAAGATGCGCAGAGCGAGGCAGGGAGGCCGCACAGTGGCCGAGCTTGACCGAATCGGGGAGTCAGCGGAGGATCGAGAACGACGTGCCCGCTTCCATGGGGACTGTCGCGGAGCGATCGAGGCCGCGCTGCAGCGGCCCGTGGGAGCCCGTGCGCGCCGCCCTGCGAAGCGCGACGCAATGTGGTGCACCCTCGAGGAACACCACCCGGTCGGTGAAGAGCAAGTGGACGAAGGGCACCGCGACCGAGCGGACCTCTTGCGACATCGACATTGCCTGGGATCGCAGCTCGAACAGCACTCGCACAGAGGACCAGTGGAACAAGAAGGGCACGGAGTGCGGCACAGGGGTTTCAACGGCCACGTCTTGCCAGGACTGCTGCAACGCAAGAAGCACCGGTTCGTGGTTCGATTAGCCAGCGGACTCCCGTGACAGTTTCTTGCAAGTACTCGGAGACGCAAGTTGCGTCATTCCCTCAGCAGAAAAGAAGAGCCCTTCGACACTTCTTGCCGGCAATGGCAAGTGCCATGATTGCTTCGTTTGTGGCAATCAACACCTGCTGTTCAAGACCGATCCCACAAAAGTGTTCGGATGCCTACAGCCTCGACCGATTTCGTACACAGCGCAGGCTTCCGAGCCCGATTGCCGAGGCTGGCCCGGTCATGGACGAGAAGACTGGAGTTGAACTCCAGTACGTCGCCCCTGGGACATACCAACGCCAAAGAGTATGGCTCGGATCGCCAATGCTCGGGGCGGACGCGAAAGTCGAGAATATCACGATAACGCGGGGGTTCTACATAGGCAGATTCGAACTGACAGTAGGACAATGGAATAGGCTCTTGCCCGGCCGCATTCAAACGGAGTCCACAAGCGAGACCCCTGTGCATGGACTGCACTATGATCAGGTGTGCGAATACCTGGAGGCGTCCGGTTTCCGACTTCCAACCGAAGCCGAATGGGAGCTGGCGTGTGCAGAAGCACCGAACAGCTCCGAATTGGATGACGTGGCTTGGTACTCTCCGGCGTGGGTGGTCGTCGACGGAGAAATCGACCTGGAGCGTTCGATTCCGCTCTTGAACGCGCAACACCCTCAGGTCAATCAAGTCGGAAAGAAGCGAGCCAACAAGAACGACTTGTTCGACATGCTCGGAAACGTAGACGAATATACTTTCGATATGGCATGCGATTGCAGCAAGGGCATTTCCGGGCCTGCAACCGAGATCTCCCGATTCGATCCATGGTGTCCAGGGTTCTGCAGAGGAGGCAGCAGTTCTCTTGGACTGCAGATCATCAAGGGCGGTTCTGTTGCACTGCCTGGAGGCTATTGCGACGTCTCTTCTCGGCGCTGGCTACTGCAAGAGAGCCCAAAGTACACGGGTTTCCGCGTCGTGCTCGACATATCCGACCAGCGCTAGCGAGCCATGACGGCTGAAACGCCAACATGCCGTGCTCTGGCCAGAGCGTCCTGTCCGGCACAGTAGGATCTGACGCTCCCGGGGTTCGTGTGAGTAGGCAGGGCACGAGCCGGCCGGGCGAAGCGCCCCAAGCCCGGGTAGCGTCCAGGGTAATTCGCAACAGGAGTCGTCGAGCCGTTGGCGATCCGAGATCACGAGCGGGAGAAGCAAGCATGGCAAGGCAGCAGAGAGCCCCGCTTCCTCGACCAGTTCGGCGAGGTCCCCCGTGTCCCCGGACGCGGGCGTTGCTCATGCACTCCGCCCCGGCCCGCCCTGAGAGCCTTGCCGCGGCGGGTGCTCCGCGGTGGGCTGGGAGGCAACGCGTCGCTAGGCTATGAGACGGTCGCCCCGTCATTCACGGTCATTCACCTGATCCGCGGTCACTCACCGCCCCCCCGCCCGAGAACCCACCCACCATGTCCGCCGCCGCCGAAGTCACCGACAGCCAATGGGACAGCGTCGTGCTCAAGAGCGATGTCCCCGTCCTCGTGGATTTTTGGGCCGAGTGGTGCGCGCCCTGCCGCGCGATGTCGCCGTACGTCGACAAGCTCGCCGGTGAGTTCGCCGGTCGCCTGAAGGTCGTGAAGCTGAACACGCAGGACAACCTCGAGGTGCCGGCCCGCTACGGCGTGACCTCGATCCCGACCTTCCTGCTGATCAAGAAGGGCGAGGTCGCCACGCAGATGGTCGGCGCGATGCAGTACAGCACGCTGAAGTCCGCCATCGAGCCGCTGCTGTAGCCGGCGCCGGCGCTCAGCCTGGAGGCCGCGCAGTGCGCATCGCGTTCCTGGGCTCGCCGCCGTTCGCGACGCCGATCCTCGCGCGGCTGCTCGACAGCCCGCACCGGCCGGCCGTCGTCGTCACGCAGCCCGACCGACCGCGCGGCCGCGGTCGCGAGATCGTGCCCGGGGATGTCGCGCGACTGGCGCTCGACGCGGGTGTGCCGCTGTTGCAGCCGGAATCGGCGCGCGATCCCTCCTTCGTGGCGGCCTTGCGCGCGCACGCGCCCGAGGCGCTGCTCGTCGCGGCCTACGGCGAGATCCTGCGCGAGGAGCTGCTCGCGCTCGCGCCGCGCGGCGCGTTCAACGTGCACGCTTCGCTGTTGCCGCGCTGGCGCGGCGCCTCGCCGATCCAGCAGGCGATCCTGCACGGCGATGCGCGCACCGGCGTGACGATCCAGCGCATGGTGCGCGCGCTCGATGCCGGCGCTGTGCTGCTCGCGCGCGATACGGCAATCGGAGTCGACGAAAGCGCGGGCGAGCTCGCGGCCCGGCTGGCGCTCTTGGGCGGCGACGCGGCCGTGGAGGCGCTGCAGCGCATCGAACAGGGCGCGGCGACGTTCATCGCTCAGGATCCAACCGCGGTGACCCTGTGCCGCAAGCTCGACAAGGACGCGGGCCGCATCGAGTGGGGGCGCGACGCGGCGTACCTGGCGCGCTTCGTGCGAGCGATGCACCCGTGGCCGGGTGCGCGCTGCGGTTTCGAGAGCGGCGGCAAGCGGACCGGGGTCGCGATCCGGCGGGCACGCGTCGCTGTCGCGGGCCCCGCGGCGGCTGCGCCGGGTGCGTTGCTCGAGCGGGACACGCGCCTCGTCGTGGCCTGCGGCGGCGGGGCGCTCGAGCTGCTCGAGCTGCAGAGCGCCGGCCGGCAGGCGCTCGAGGCCGGTGCGTGGCTGCGCGGCGCTCATCTCTCGGCGGACGCTCGCTTCGTCGAGCTGCCGCCAGCCGGCGCGTGACCGCGGGCGCGCCGCAGTCCAAACTCTTCGAACATGCGCTACGCGATCGTCACCGGCGCTTCTTCCGGCATCGGCGCGGGCACGGCCCGCGTGCTGGCGCGCGAGGGCTACCGGCTCGCGCTGCTCGCGCGGCGCGTCGAGCGGCTGCGCGCGTTGGCGGCCGAGCTGCCGCGCGCCGCGGACGGCGAGCATCTCGCGCTGGGTTGTGATCTGTGCGAGCCCGCACAGATCCGCGCGAGCTTCGCGCAGGTGCGCGACGCGTTCGGGCGGCTCGACCTGCTGGTGAACAACGCCGGCATCGGCTATCGCGCACGGGTCGAGGAGAGCGACGACCGCGAGATCGCACGCGTGCTCGCGACGAACGTCGGGGCGCTGCTTGCCTGCTGTCGCGAGGCGCTGCCGCTGCTCGTGCGAGGCGAGCGCCCGTGCGTGGTCAACGTGTCGAGCGTCGTCGGCCGGCGCGGCATGCCGACGATGGCCGCGTATGCGGCATCGAAAGCGGCCGTGTTCTCGATCGGCGAGTCGCTGCGCCTCGAGTGGGCGCACCATGGCATCGCCGTGTGCACGATTGCGCCGGGGGTCACCGCGACAGAGATCTTCGCCGTGCAGGCCAATCCGTCGAAGCTGCACGATCCGGATCTGGCGCAGGCCGACTCGCCCGAGAGCGTCGGCGAACAGATCTTGGCGCTGGACCGGCGGCCGGTGCCGGAGCGCTACCTGCGCTGGAAGTGGAAGTGGCTCGGCGCGCTATCGGTGATCGCGCCGCGCCTGGCGGATCGGGCGCTGGGCAGCCGCGACTGGATCCCACGGGCGCCGGCTCGCTGAGCGCCGAGCCTCAGCTCTCCGTCGCCGAGACGAGCGCGCGCAGTGCCGCCGTCTCGGCCAAGGCCGCGAGCTTTTCGTGCTCGAGCAGATTGGGCCACTGGTCGCAACCCGCGTCGCGCGCTTGCCGCAGGAAGTCCGCCGCGAGTTCCCCGAGCTGCTCGATGCGCTGCGCGTGCCCTGGGGAATTCTCGTCGAGAAGCTCCGCCAGCTCCGCCATCCGCCGCGCGACCTCGAACGGCGTGCGCCACGATGCGGGGCCGTATTTCGCGTAGCCGCGCATCGCCTCGATCGCGGCATCGGTCTCGCCCAGATCGCGCCGCGCGTCGTATAGCCAGAACCAGTGCTGGGACAGCCGCTCGCGCAAGAGCACGTCGTCCGGCGCGAGCGCCAGCGCGGCCCCGCCGTGCTCGACGGCCGACTCGAGCAGCTCGCGCGCCTCTGCCGGGCGCTTGCTCGCCAACTCGAAGCCGCCGAGATTGTTCTCGGCGACAGCCAACGTCGACAGCAGCTCGGGCGAGCCCGGCACGCGGCGCACGAGCTCGGCCAGCGTCTCGACGGCCTTGGTCAGCTCGCCGTGCGCCTCCTCGGCGCGGCCGCTCATGTACTTGAAGTTCGCGCGGTTGTTGTAGAGCTTCGCGAGCGTCTCGCGGTAGCGAATGTTGCCCGGGTTCTGCTCGACCAGCAGCAGCAGCGCAGGTTCGTTCGCGTCGAGCAGCTCGACCGAGTCGGCCGGCCGCTCGCGCGCCGCGCACACGTACGCGAGCGTGTTGCGCAGGACTGCCTGCGCGTAGGCCTGCTCGGGCACGTCGCCCTGCAGGCGGGCGTCGAAGCGCGCGATCGTGCGTCGCAGCACGTTCTCGGCCTCCTCGAGCCGCGCGGCGGCGGGCGTGGCCTGGCCGAGCAATAGCATCCCGTACTCGTTGCCGACGCGCGACGCCGACAGAGCGTGCTCGCCGAGCTGCTCGAGTGCCGGCTGCAGGGCCTCGAGTCGCTCCAGCGCGCTCTCGAAGGCGGCCGCCGCGTCGTCCGTGCGCCCCTGCTTCGCGGCGACCATGCCCTGCACGCGCAGCGCATCGACCTCCAGCAGAGCCGCGCGGAACGAGTCGGGATTCCCCGCGCGCAGTCGCGCGGCGAAGTCGACGGAAGCGGCAGCGGATGCGGCCGCAGGCGCGAGCAAGCCCTGCAGCAGCGAGACCTCCGCTTCGTCGTAACGCAGCTGCGCGAGCGCCTCGAGCTCTGCGCTCGCGCGTTCGCGCTGCGGCTGCGCCGCTGCGGCGTCGAGCAGCGCCAGCCCCTCCGCAAGCGAGCGCAACGCGTCCTCGCCGCGCCCGAGATCGGTCTCCAGGCGAGCAATGCGTGCATGCGTGCGCGCGCGCTCGACGCGAACATCGTCGTCGGATGTGTTGTCCGCGAGCAGTCCCTTCTGGAACGCCAACGCATCCTCGAGCAGCGCGCGGCGGAAACCCTCCATGTGCGGCAAGCGCGACAGCTCGGCTTCCGCGACGCGCGTGAAGAGCCGGTCCACGGCCTGGAGCGCGCTGGTCAGGTTGCGCTTGGAGCGCGCACCCTCCGCGGCGAGCGCGATGTTGCTGCGGTATTCCTGCCAGGCCCAGCCCAAAGGGCCGCCGAGCACGATCAGGAGTCCCAGCGCCGCTGCGGTCGCGCGCGCCGGGTGACGCTGCGACCAGCGCACGAGTCGCTGCAGGGGCCCGGCGCGACGCGCGTCGATTGGCCGCCGCTCCAGCACGTTCGAGAGGTCGCGCGCGAAGGCCTCGGCGCTCGCGTAGCGCCGCTCCACCGCCGACTCCATCGCGGTCAGGCAGACCGTTTCGGCGTCGGCCGACAGTGAGGAGTTGCGACTGCGCGGCGCGGCAGCGGCGCCCGCGGCGATCGACAGCATCGTCGCGGTCGTTGTCGGCCCTTCGTACGGCAGGCGCAAGCACAGCGCCTGGTACAGCGACACGCCGAGAGAGTAGACGTCCGCCCGCGGAGAGGCCGCCTCGCGCCCGCCCTGCAGCAGCTCCGGCGGCAGGTACGGGACCGAGCCGAGCTGCGTCGCGCTGCGCGTCAGCTTGTCGGTGCCTCCGCCCTGCGCCAGCCCGAAGTCGAGCAGCATCACGCGGCCGCCGGGCGTCAGCATGATGTTCGACGGCTTGAGATCGCGATGCAGCACGCCGCGTCCGTGCACGTGCTCGAGCGCCTCGGCGGCGAGCCGGAACACGCGCAGCACGCACTGTTCCCAGGTGCCGCCGTACAGCCAGTCGGCGAGCGCCTCGCCGCGCTCGTCCTCGGCCATCGCCGCCTGGAGCGCGCGCCCCAGATCCGCGCCTTCGAGCGTGCCGGGATCGCGGCCTTTCAGCGCCGCGAGCGCCTGCTCCAGCGATGCTCCGCGCACGCGCTCCATCGCGAAGTAGGCGATGCCATTGGCCTTGCCGAACGTGTAGATCGGCACGACGCCCGGATGCTGCAAGCGAGCGACGATCTGCACCTCGCGCAGGAAGCGCTCGCGCGCGCCGGACAGCACCATCTGGTCGGGCCGCACGAGCTTGAGCGCGACTTCGCGCCCGAGTGACTCCTGCACGGCCAGGTACACGACGCCCATTCCGCCTCCGCCGAGCCGGCGCACGATGCGGAATTCGCCGAGGCGTTCGGGGATCTCAGGCAACGGCTGGTCCGACAGGAGCCCCATGCGCTCGAGCTCCTTCCAGCGCCGGCGCAAACCCGCGGCCAGCGCCGGGTGCGCATCGCAGGCGCGCTCGAGCGCGCGCACGCCTTCGGTCTCGGCTTGCTCGAGCACCTCGATCAGCAGCGCCTCGAGGCGATCGTCCTCTGTTTCCGTCTCGGTGCGGGGCAAGGGCAGAGGATCCATGTCGGGCGGCGGCGAGCGGACTCCTCCAAAGCCTAGCTTGTCGCCGCCGCATCGGCGCCGCCGGCTCCAGGTAGAATCGCGGCGACAGGCGGAATGTTCCGGCTCGCGTACAACACGAACGGTCTGGCGCACCACCGCGTCGTGGACGCGCTGCGGTTGGTCGCCGGGCTCGGCTACGAGGGTCTGTCGATCACGCCCGACGTCGGTCAGCTCGATCCCTACCAGTTGCGCGGCGAAGACGTGCGTCAAACCCGCAGAGTGGCGAGCGAGCTGGGGCTCGAGCTCTCGATCGAGACCGGCGCGCGCTACGTGCTCGATCCGGCGCGCAAGCACTGGCCCAACCTGCTGTCACCGAACGCCGCCGAGCGCGAGCGTCGCCTCGATTTCCTGCGCCGTTGCATCGACCTCGCAGCGGCGCTGGACGCACGCGTCGTCGCGCTGTGGGCCGGCACGGCGGAGGGTGGCGCGTGCGGCGACGCGAAGCGCGACGATGCGGCGGGCGATCGCGGCTGCATGGCGGAGTGGGACCGCCTGTGCGCCGGGGTGGAGACGCTGCTCGACCATGCTCGCGGCAGCGGCATCCGCCTCGCGTTCGAGCCCGAGCCCGGCATGTTCATCGAGCGACCGGCCGGCTACGCGGAGCTCAAGCGCCGGCTGGGTGGGCGCGGCGCGGGGCTCGGCCTGTGCCTGGACGTCGGGCACTGCCTGTGCACCGGGGATCTGCCGGTTTCGCGCGTGATCGCGGCGCATGCGGGCGAGCTGCTGCACGTGCACCTCGACGACATCCGCTCGGGCCGCCACGAGCACCTGATGTTCGGCGAAGGGGAGCTCGATCTCGCCGACGCGCTCGACGCACTCTTGCAAACGAATTACACGGGCCTCGCCGCGGTCGAGCTTTCGCGCGACAGCCACCGCGGCGCCGAGGCCGCGCGCATCGCGATCGAGCGCCTGCGAGCCGCGCTCGGTTCCAGGGCCCGCGGCGGCTCGATCTAGCTCGAAGTGTCTTGTGCGCCGCGCCGACGCGGGGCCAGAATCGAGGCGCTGCGGGGGCTCGGTGCTCCGCAGGCGAACCACGGACTTCCGGAGGCAGTCATGGCGAACACGACGGCGGAAGCAGCTCGGAACGGTGTGGAGTTGCGTCAGTGCCCGACGCGCATCGATCGCGCACCGGTTCGGATCGCGCAGAGCATCCAGATCTCGCTGTGCCAGGACCGGCAGCGCGGGATGTACCACAAGTGCTTCTCGTGCGAGCACGCCAACGGCCGCGCGGCGGAGGCGAGCGTCGCCGTGCCGGAGCGGATCAAGAGCCGCGCCTAGGCGCTTCAGGTTCAGCGCGCCGCCGCCAGCAGCTCGGCGTCGGAGAGCATGCGCGGCGTGCGCTTGGCGAGGTCGAGCACCTTTTGCACGCGCTCGTCGGTCGGCTCCACGCCCAGCTTCTCCAGGCACCACACGACGTTGCTCTTGCCGCTCATCGGCCCGACCTTGATCTTCTGTTCGAGGCCGAAGAGCTCGGCCGGCACGCCAGAGTAGACGCGATTGGCCAGCCAGTGGTCGCCCTTGCGGAAGGCCTTGATCACGGCGGCCGCGTGCACGCCGGTCCCGGTCTCGAAGGCGTCGGTGCCCATCACCGGGTAATTGCTCGGGATCGGCACGCCGGTCGCCTCGCTGGCGAGCCGGCAGTACTCGCCGAGCTTCGACAGGTCGTTGTCGATTCGGCCGTCGAGCTTGAGATTGACGAGCAGCAGGTCCATCTCGGTGTTTCCCGCGCGCTCGCCGATGCCCAGCGCGCAGGCGTGGATGCGCGTCGCGCCGGCCTCGATCGCCGCGAGCGCGTTGGCCAGGCCCTGCCCGCGATCGCGGTGGCCGTGCCAATCGATGCCGACCCGGCCGCCGTGCTCGTCGACGATCGTCTTCACGTAGCGCACGAGCTTGCGCGTGCCCTCCGGCGTGGCGTGCCCGCACGTGTCGCACACGCACACGCGCTTCGCGCCGGCCTCGATCGCAGTCGAGTACAACGCGCGCACGTGCTCCGGCGTCGCGCGCGTCGTGTCCTCGGTCACGAACATGCACGGCAGGCCGTTCTTCGTCGCGAACGCGACCGCGTCGCGCACCAGGCCGAGCATCTTCTCGAACTCCCAACCCTCCGCGTACTGCCGGATCGGCGATGAACCGATGAAGGCGCAGACCTCGACCGGACGGCCCAGCTCCTGCACCAGATCGACGATCGGTGCGATGTCCGACACGACGGTGCGGCAGGCCACGTTCGGCGTGATGCGCAGCGACTTCATCTCGCGGCACAGCGCTCGGATGTGCTCGCGCGCGCGCTCGCCGGCGCCCGGCAGCCCGACGTCGGCGGTGTCGATGCCGAGCTCGTCCATCAGATGCACGAGGCGCACCTTCTGCTCGAGCGTCGGATCCTTCACCGACGGGCTCTGCAGGCCGTCGCGCAGCGTCTCGTCGTCGAACTGGATGCGGTGCGTCGCGGACGGGGCGGCGTTGGCGGCGTTCCAGTCGTAGATCAGGGCGTCGCGGGAGGGGCTCGTCATGGGGTGGGGGGCGAGATTGTCCGCATTCTAGGACGCACGGCCAGCGGAAGGCGCACGGGCAGGCGCTCGACGAGCGCCCCAAGTCCTGGAGGAGGAACGAACTACGAGCGCCGTCGCCTGCGGGGACTTGCTTCTTGAAATAATCACACTCTTTTCAATAATACCACGGCATGGCCCGACAGGGACGCAACGCCGGCAACGGCTACGAGATCACCGCGCGCGAGCAGGTCGAGGCACTCGCCTCCCCGCTGCGGCAGGAGCTCGTGGACACGCTCGAGCAACACGGCCCGCTCACGATCCAGGCCCTTGGCACTTGGCTCGAACGTGCTCCCGACGGCCTCTACTACCACGTGCGCAGACTGGTCGCTCTCGGCCTGCTGCGTGAAGTGGACGCAGTTCCCTCGGGTGGGCGCGAGGCGCAGCGCTACGACGTCGCGGGTCGCCCGATGCGCATCCTGCACCGACCCGGCGACGCCGCGCACGTGGCGGCCGTGAAGCGGACGGTCGCGACCCTGCTGCGCGTCTCCGCGCGCGATGCGCACAAGGCGCTGGATGCCGGCATCGCGCGCCTCGACCGGTCAGCTCCGGACTTTTTCGGCATGCGATCGCGGGCGCGGCTCGACGCGGCCTCGCTGGCGCGCGTTCGCGAGCTGCTCGCGGAGCTGTCGCGCATCGCGCATGCCGGCCAGAACAGGCGGCGGGGGCGCGTCTTCAGCCTGACCTTCCTGCTCACGCCGCTCGTACCGCCCCGGCAGAGGGCCCAACCCAACGAGGAATCGACATGATCCGAAAGTTGCATACCCAGGCCTTGCTGCTCGCGTGCTGCGTGCTCGGCGGCGCGCGCGCACAGACCACATTGACGGCTACGTCGCTCGTCGAACGCGCGCGCGAGCGCATCGGCGCCCCGGCCTTCGTGAACGCACGCGGCTTCCAGCTCAGCGGCAGCCTCGAAGCGCGCGGGCTCTCGTCGCCGTTCACGATGTGGGTCGCGGCCGACGGCCGCTACGAGCTGCTCGTCGAGGGCCGGCTGCCCTCGTTCGAAGGCTTCGACGGAACGCGCGCCTTCCGACACGACGTCGGGATGGGCGAGCGCACGCTCGTGCTCGGCGATCGCGACGAGCAACTCGCGCAGGCGTGGTTCGTGTCACCGTACTGGCTGCTCGCGCAGGACCGCATCGAGCTCGGCGGCACGGGCGAGCTCGAAGTGACGCTCTCCGGCGGTCCGATGCGCGGCACGATCGCATTCGACGAGCAGAGCGGCCTGCCGAACACGCTGTCCTGGGGCGCGGGGGAGAGCGGCGGCGTACTGACATGGACGGGATGGAAGGAGAGCGCCGGCGTGCGCTTCCCCACGGCGTGGGAGCAACGCGGCGCGCGCGGCCAGGTCGAGCGCTACGTCGTCGAACGCGTCGAGCCGCGCGCCGAGCCGGCCGCGCGCAAGCAGCTGCCGGCCGCGCTCGCGCTCGACGCGCGCATCGTCGGCGACGGCGGTCCGATCGAGGTCGAGCAGGCACCGACCGGGCACCTGCTCGTGAACCCCACGATCGCGGGACGCGACATCGGCTGGTTCATCTTCGACTCCGGCGCGAGCGTCAACGTGCTGTCGACGCCGGTCGCCGCGCGCGAGGGCTACAGCGGCTTCGGCAGCGAGAGGGTCGGCGGCGTCGGCGGCACGGTCGACGCGCAGTTCGTGCAGCCGGGCGAGCTCGTGCTCGGGCCGCTGCACTCGCCCAACGCACTCTTCTTGACGATGGACCTCGCCTTCCTCGAAGTGTTCCTCGGGCGCGAGATCGTCGGCGTGCTCGGCTGCCCGCTGCTGCTCGCCGGGACCTACGAGCTCGATATGCTGCCGCCGCGACTGGCCGTGCACGCACCGGGCAAGGAGCCGAAGTTCGCCGATCCGACGCCGTGGCAGGAGCTGGTCGTGTACCGCGCCCACTCGTGCGTCTACGCGTCGTTCGAGGGAGAGCGGCGCGGGCTGTTCACGCTCGACACGGGCAAGGGCCAGGGCGGCGTCGTGTTCTCGAGCGCGGCCGTGAGCAAGCTCGGCCTGCTGGAAGGGCGCAAGGTCTCCGATGCGAAGGTCGGAGGGGTCGGCGGCTTCGTGTCGACGAAGGCAGGGACGATCGAGTGGCTCGAGCTCGGCGGCAAGCGCTTCGAGAGCGTCTCCGCGATGTTCCCTGATGCGGTGCAGGGGCACATTGGCGACCTGTACCTGACCGGCACGCTGTCGACGAAGCTGCTCGAGCCGTTCACGACGCTGTTCGACTACACGGGCAAGCGCATCGCGTTCGTGCCGCGCGCTCCCTCGCTGGCGCCGGCGCAGCCAGCGAAGTAGCGCCCTAGCTCGCTCTTCTCCGCCGCGCCGGATTCGGCGACGATCTCGGCATCGACACGACCTCGCTCTCCGATTCGCCGCCGCCGCAGTCACGCCTGCCGATCCCGCGCCGGCTTGCGCAGCGCATGCCGCTGCACGCGCTGACCGTGATCGGCGGTTTCGTGTCGGCCTGGGTGCTGCGGCATGCGCCGGGCCTCGAGCCCGGTCAGTCGGACGGCGCGGACCTGTTGCGCTACGTGCCGATCCTGGTCGGGCTCGGCGCGAACGTCGGCGTGCAGAGCTCGACGATCCTCGTGCGCGCCTTCGCGACCGGCGAGATCGAGCGTGAGCGCATGCCGCGCGTCGTCACGTCGGAGATCGCGGTCGGAGCGCTGACCGGGCTGTTGTGCGGCGCGCTGTGCTGGTTCGTCGTCGACTTCGTCGAGGGCGGCACCGAGGCGGCGAGTCGCCTCGCGCCGGCCGTTTCGCTCGCTCTCGTGGCGGGACTGACTTGGGCGGCCTGCGTTGGTTGCGCGGTGCCGTTGTTGTTTCGCCGCCTCGGCGTCGATCCCGCGGTTGCCGCCGGACCGGCGCTGATCGTGCTCAGCGATGTCGGTGCGGCGGCGCTGCTGGTGCTGGCCGCGCAGGCCGTGCTGCGCTGGTCGGCTTGAGCGGCGCGAGAGCGGGAGTCAGACGTCGTCCGGCGTATAGACGCGCTGCGAGGCCTTGCCGCTGATGGGGTCGGGTCGCCCGTGCACCACGACGCGCGCCTGCGGCGGGTTGCCCAGGCTGGCCAGGAATTCCCGGGCGACCGCGCGCAGCACACGTCCGCTCGGATAGGCCGGAACGCCCAGATCGGTTTGCGACCATTCCTCGATCCAGAATTCGTAGCTGTGCGGCGCGCGCGTGACGAGCAGCGCCTGCAGCTCTGGCGGCAGGCGGGCTTTCACGCCTTCGCCGAAGCAGATG
>Ga0194131_10002221_pt1 | contig 32124 bp, 37 predicted proteins | sample TA2KigO120mmetaG_FD_148631 | JGI IMG/M metagenome (GOLD analysis project Ga0194131, IMG submission 148631) | Freshwater microbial communities from Lake Tanganyika, Tanzania - TA2015053 Kigoma Offshore 120m | ecosystem: Environmental > Aquatic > Freshwater > Lake | place: Tanzania: Lake...
ATCCGCGGTTCGGAACGATCGCGACGTACATGTGCAGCTTGAATCACGGCACAACCAGCCTGTCGAGCCCCTCAAACAAATTACATGACTATTGTCAAAGCCAAAATCCCCGCACTTTCAATTGTTTAGCTCGAAAATGGGGCAAAGTTCAGTCTAACTCATTGGTTCGACTCTGAATTCACGTGGTTTCGGTCGCAAACTCCAGGCTAACGGGGCGCGGCGGCGGCCCGGCACACGGCCCGCCGGCCAACCGCCGGCCGGCCAGCCACGGGGCGAAGGGCGCGGGCGCCATCGGATCGAACGGTCAGGCGCCAAGGCGCAGAATGTCCTTGTACAGTTCGTCGACCGTGCCGATCACCTTGGCATTGGCGCCATAGGCGTTCTGCGTGACGATCATCTGCGTCAGTTCCTCCGCGATGTCGACGGTCGAACTCTCGAGCGCCCGGGACACGATGCTGCCGGCGCCCGCCGTGCCGGCAAGATAGGGATAGCCGGCACCCGATGCTACGGTCTCGCGGTAGATGCTGTTCTGGCCAGGTGCCAGGCCATTCGGGTTGGGAAACGTCGCCAGCGGAATTCTGTACAGGCTGCGCTTGGTTCCATTGGTGTACTGCGCCTCCAGAACGCCGTCCGGATCGACGGTCAGGCCGGACAGCTGGCCGGCGGCGGCACCGTCCTGTGTGATCGATGCGACTTCAAATGGCGCCGCCAGCGAGGTCAGGCCGCCGAAGTCGAGCTCGACCGTGTTGGGAACCGGCGCCGTCGAGCCGGGGGGAGGGGGCGCCGCTCCGGTGACCGGCGTGAGGACGAAGGTGGCCGGGACCGCCAATGGCCGGACCGCGCCGTCCGGCGCGAAACCAATCGCAAACACGCCGAGCTGAAGCGGCGCCGGCGGAGCGGCGGCGCCAGCAGCCATGGGCACCTCCTCGAGGACCCTGGCCGTCCATTGTCCCGACGCGGCATTCGCCGACGTCCATTCCAATCGGATCTGGTGCGCGCCGCCGATGTTGTCGTATGCCGTCAGCGAAGTGGTCAGCGGCACCGTCGCGTGGGCGGTCCCCGCGTCGGCCGGCAGATTCAGCCTGACCGTCGCCCTGGTGGTCTGCGCCGCCGCCAGCCCGGTCTGCGGCACGCGGATCGCCCGGAGGTCGGCCGCCGCCGTGCCGGCGGCGGCACCGCGAGCATCGGCTGCGAAACCTTGCAGATACGCTCCGGTGGCGCTTCTCATATAGCCGTCGGCATCGATGTCGAAATTGCCGGCCCGCGTATATGCGAGATCGGTCCGCTCGAACGACGGACGAACGATGAAAAATCCGCTTCCCGCCACCGCCAGATCGGTCGCCGATGTCGTGGACTGGATCTGACCTTGGCGCGCCACGTCGGGCGCGTTGACCGGAACGACGCCGCCGGGCTGCTGATACAACGGCAAGGTGTCGCTCGCCATGAGCGTGGCGAAATCGGCGCGCACCGCCTTGTAGCCGATCGTGTTCGAGTTGGCGACATTGTCCGATATCACCCCCAGGCGATGAGCGTTGCCGGACAGGCCCGAAACTCCGCAATACATCGATTCAGCCAAGCTCATTTGTCCCTCCCACTGGTGAATTCCATAGCCGCCCGCCGACCGGGCCTCGATCTTCCGCGCCCGCGCGCCGCACCGACAGCTCATCGCCGTCCATGCTCGCGGCACGAGCGCTGGCGCCTCGGCCGGCGCTCCTGCCCCCGTTTCCCGCAGCCGCGCGCCAGTTGCGCGGCCCGTGAGGCGCGGGACGCGACTCGCGAGCTCGCGAATGCGGCACTAGAGCAGCCCGACCACGCTGCTCAGCAGCTCCTCGCCGATGTCGGTCTGCACCTTGATGTCGTTGCCGCTGCGGCTGACGCCGGTGACGGTCGCGGTGCCGATCGGAACCACGTCGCGTGGCTTGCCGTCAGCGCCGAGGGCTGCGACCTTCACTCTGTAGACGCCGTCCGGCAACAAGCGCCCGCGGCTGTCCTTGCCGTCCCATGCGATCGACTGCTGACCGGCTTCGGTCGGCCCATTCAGTGTCCGAACGACGGCGCCCTGGGTATCGAGAATCGACACCGTGACTCCGCGCGCGCGCGCATCGAGCGCGTATTTGACCTCCGCCCGGTGTGCGTCCAGCTTCAACCCATTGCTGTTCAAAGCGATCTTGCGCCCGACCAGCTGTGAGGCCTGCAGCAGGTTCGACTGTGCCGCCTGCCGCCCGAGATCGGCAAAGCTGGCACTCATGTTCATCATCTGCTCGACCTGGGAAAATTGGACCAACTGCCCGGTGAATTCATGAGTATCCATGGGCGACAGCGGGTTCTGGTTCTTCATTTGCGACGTGAGCAGCTTCAGGAACGTGCCAAAATTCCCGCGCGTCTTGTCGATCGACGCATCAACTTTGCCGGTCGCCGGGGGAAGCAGGGTCGAGAGTTCCATCTCATTCCTCCTTGTGCGGTCTGGTTCGCGCGGTCCGGCTCGAGGCCGTCAGTCCAATGCGTCGGCGGCGTCCATCTCCGGACGGCGCGTGCCATGGCGACCCGAATTGGCGCCTTGTCTGATCACCTTGAAGGTTTGCTCTGCGGTCTGCCGCTCGGCCGTCGTCCTCGGCCCGCTTCCGGCCAGCTTGACGATGGCGGCCTGGGCGACCGCGGCAGCGGTTTCCGAGCCGGCATAGAAGACGCCGCCGGTCACGAACCCGCCTTGGATGTCGAGATTTGCCCGCAGGCTTTTCAGCGCCGGATCGGAAAAGACGATGTCGACCTGACGATCGCCGCGCAGGCGGACCCAGGCCGCCGCGCGCGCCAGCTCGACGTCGAGGTTACTGGAATCGGGGGCCGGCGAGCCGCCCGCGTCGTGCGATGCCTCGATCGCGGCGCGGGCGCCAGATGCCTCGCCGAGCCGGCGTTCGGGCCGTCCGGCGGCATATTCGTTCCAGTGTTCGCCCGGCGCGGCCCGGCGCTGAAGGCCGGGTTCCGGATCGACCGGCTTGAGCGTCGTCGAAGCGACCAGCATTGCGCCGCGCTCGCCCTGCGAGGGCGCCGACGCGACCTTCCGGGGTGTATCGGACTGCGGCGGCGCGAGCCAGCGCGCGACGGCGTCGGCCGGGCTGATGCGGCAGATCGCCGGCCCCGCCTGGCGCGCGCCGGACGGGCCGGCTGCCGGCTGGCTGGCCGCCGCTGCCGTTCCGCCCGGAGAGCCGTCACCGCCGCTGCCGCTTGCGCGTCGCGGTTCCGGCGGCGGGGCGACATCGCTCCGATCGCCGAATGCACCGATCTTGCCTCGATCGTCGGCCAACCGATCCTTCCGTTGCCCGGCGGAATCTGTCTCGGGATCCGCTTTGCTACGCTCTGCCGCGACCGCTGCGCCGCCGCCGGAACCCCGTCGGTCGACGCCGGCAGGGCTGGCACGGTCGCGCCATGTGCCGACCGCTCCTTCCGAGTCCGATGGTTCGGCCCGCGACGCGGGCTCCGGCCGCAGCTGACCACGCGCCACCCGATCCGCCTGCATGACGGCGGCATACAGCGACAAAAACTGCCGGTTGACTGCGGCATCCGCACCAACCGGACCAGCGGCCGAACCGACGGCCGGACCAACGAGCGGGCCGACGGGCCGATCGATGCCGCCGGCTGCCTGCGGCGCGGCGCCCCGCGCCGAGATCGAATTCATGGTGTCTCTCCTGTAGGCCGCTACATGCCGCCGGCGGGCAATCAGTCGGCCGCTGCGAGACCAGCCGCGAGGCCGGCATGGCGGCCCGGCCGGGCTGCCGCCAGATCCAGGGACAAGGCCGCCTTGTCGTCCAGCGCGCGCCAGGCCTGTCGCAGGGGTTCGATCAGCTCAGCCAGCTGCTCAGCCAGATCAGCATCGTTGCGCGCGTCGACCAGCGGCAACTTGCCGATGATTGTCCGCAGCAGCGCATCGGTTTGACGGCTCCACGGATCGGCGGCATCGGACCGAATGCCCGACCGCAGGTCGCTGATCAGTTCGATCGCGCAGGCGACGGACCGGCACCGAAGCTCGATCCGATGGCCCCGGCTGTGCCGCGCCGCCTCGACGAGCATCTGCTTGATCTCGTCATAGATCGCCGCCACGACCGCGGTTGGCCGAATCTGAGTCGAGTTGGATTCGTCCTGCACGTTGCCGCCACACGTCATCGCGTCGTCCTCCTGCTGAAAACTTTGCGCTCGATCGTCACGCCTGGATGTTTTGCAAGTCCCGCGCCAATTCAGGAGACCTTTTTCTGCAGTCATCGGATCGGCCGCGGCGGCCGAGTGGCATCGACACGCCGACGCCACGGCCACGCCAGACCGACGGCCGGCGGCACGACGACGAGCAGTGTGGTCAGGCGCTGATTGACAGGCGCTGCCGTTCGCGCCCGGCAGGCGCGGCGCGATCCGGATCGGTCGTCGCGCCGGCGACCGGCATCGTGTCAGGCGATCGGGGCGTCTCCGCCGCGGGCTCGGCCAGGCTCCGCCAAGATGCCGCAAGCGGCGACAGAACGGTCACGACCTCGCGGGCAATGCCAGGATCGTTGCGGATCTCGAAGTCGACGAGGCGCCTGATGGCGAAGCGGTAGAGCGCGTCCAGATTGACGGCGATCTGACCGCCTTGATCGACATCGAGTGCCTGCTGGAAGCTGGCCAGCACTTTGCAGACCTTGGAAACGTGGGCATGACGCTCGTCGATATTGCCTTTGATCGCCGCGTCGATCGCCGCCTCGACCGAGACCAGTATGCCCTGCATCAGTCGATCGACGATTCGAATCGATGACATCGACTGGAGTGCTTGCTCGCGATAGGTCCGGCGGGCCAAGTCTGACATGACTCCCTGCAGATCGTAGTTGTTACTGGTTGTCCTTGTTGCCGGCGAGCGCATTGAATGCGGCGGTCATCGACTCGCGCAGCGATTGCATTTTCGCCATGGCCGCTTCCATGCGCTGATACTTGGCCATCAGCGCCGTCTTTTGACGCTCGACGCGCTGCCTGGCTTCGTCGACGCGCTTCTGGAGATTGGCGTTCGCGTCCTGCAGCGAGCCGAGTTCGTTGGCGATGTCGCCCGTATCCGCCGTCAGCAGCTGAGTGAGCTGGCCGTACATGAGCGCGGCGCGACCCGACTTGATGTTGACGACGGTCGGCGCCAGAGCAAGGTTGTCCGATAGATAAAGCGACAGCCCGCGCGCCGATCCGCTGTCCACGTGAAAAACGTTGCCGGTCCGGCTCACGTTGCGCGCGACGCCATTCTCCGTGAAGTTGAACGAGTCCGGCGACCCGCCCGCACCCGGCTGGTACGAAAAGCTGAACGGTCCCGCTCCAGCTCCGACCGTCTGCGCCGAGAAGCCGATCACGGTGAGCCGAGGATCGGCGGGCGCAACGGTGAACGCGAACAGCTTGCGGACGTCATCGGGTGCCTTGTCGATCGCCGCCGTCAGCTTGGCCATGTCCAGCGTCAGCAGCCCTTTGACCTTTCCGGTCTGGCTGTCGGTCTGCGAATTGTCGACCGAGATTCCGATATCGGGCAGCGTCTGCACCCGGCCGCTGACTCCCTCGCCGAAGGCCTGCGCGCCGATCGTCGAGACGAGGAAGGTGGCCAGACCTCGCAGCGAGCCCGACCGCGCCAAGACGCTGTCCGGGCTGAGCGCTCCTGAGGCCGGATCGTACGCAGTCTGCTTCCGGATCAACTCGAGCATGCTGTTGTAGGCGTCGACGAAAGCCTTGATTTCGTTGGCTATGCCATAGGTGGCGCGGCCGATCTTAAGCTGGATGTCGGTGCCGGGCTCGGCCTTCACGACGCTGAGGGACAGGCCGGCAACGATGTCGTCCGCCTGGTTCGTCGGGCGCTCGATCAGCTGGCCGTCGAGCCGGAGCTGCATCTTCTGCGCCATCTGAATGACCTGAGGCGCGGCCGCGGCCGGCTGGTAGGCCCCCACTGCCCCGACACCCTCGACACTCACGTCGCTGAAGATTCCGCCGCGGCGGTCCGTGATGGTCAGCGCGCCGTTGCCATAGGCGACGGATAGGTCGTCGCGCCCTCCGTCAGCGGTCCGCAGCGCGAGCTGGAGCTTGGCGGCCAGATCCGCGCCGCCGGTGGCGCCTGATGTGTCAAATCTGGTCAGGGCGATCGAATCGACGCCCGGTCGGGCAATCGCGAGGCGCACGCCGTTCAAAGCCGTGCCGGCGCCCAGCTGGTCGACCGTCTGCGAACTCGCCTGCCCGAACAGGCTGAGGAAGTTGCCGGTCTGCAGGCTGCTGGACACGCCGGAGACATGAATGTCGACCCCGAGCGAGCCGCCGTTGATAACCAGGTAGTTCTTGGCCGGGCCGACGGTGATCACTGATGCCATGACCGGTCCGGCCACCAGCTGGCTGGCGCCGTTGATCTTCGAACGGACGTCCTGCAGGCTGTCGCTGGCCACGATGGTCACCGCCGCGGCGGCGGCGCCGGGTTCCTGGCTCAACGGCGAAACGGCGGTGGCAGCCTGGACGTCAGTCAAGGTGATCGGCACGGCGGACGACGACTTCTCCTGCGCCCAAATGACCAGCAGATCGCCGACCACGCCGGCTCGGAACCCCGATGCGGTCGCTTGGCTTGACGCATTGAAAGCCGTCGCCCATTGCTGGACATCGGCTCCGCCGGCCGCAAAGGAGATCGTCTGCCCCCCTACGGTCAGCTCAAGCCTGAGGCTTCGACCACCGGCGAGCTTCGAGTTGAGCGAGGCGGTATGGTAGGTCTGTCGCTGGTTGGCACCGCCGACGGCGAAGCTTCCCTCGACGCCGAGCGCGACCGCCGGATCTACGACCGCAGCCGAGCGCAGCTTGGCCGCCTTGGCTACCTGGAGCACCTCCAGCCGATAGCTGCCGGCGACCGCCGTGTTATCGACGCTGGCGCTGATCAGGTCGGTGGCGGCCGACGCCGTGCCGGTTTGACCCGCCTGGCGTGCGGTTGCCGCGTCGATCACCTTGCTTTCAAAGATGTCGAACGACTTGTCGGCCGAGACCTTGCCGTACAGCTTTTGAATGCTCGAGTTCAGCGAACTGGCAATCGACCGGAAATCCGAAAGCGCCTTGATTTTCGTCGAATTCTGATCGATCCGCGAGATCACGCTCGACAGCCGCGCCTCTTTCGCTTTCGCGATGCTGTCGACCGCCGATTTCCAGTCGATGTTCGACGACAGGCCGGAAAACATGACCGACCCGTTGTCGCCCACCGACATGTTCTTGGTATTGACGGAGACTGCCATGGCCGCAACCTGCTCCTGCTCGTCCGAGCCAGCCTACAGGAAGTGCCGAATCGGGTACTGCTCGTCGGCCAGGATGTGCTGCCAGGCGCGCCGCGTGTTCAGGTCGAGCATGACCGGAGCGCGCAAATTGAGCGACAGCTTGGGTCCGCTCGGCGAGCGCCGCAGGTTGGCAATCAGGATGACGCCGAACTCGTGGTTGTCGATGCCGCATGCGCGCGCCGCGGCGTCGGCGTCGGGCGCCCGTATCAGCGGATTGTCACGATCGAAGGCCAGAACAAGAAAGGACAATTTTTCGTCTTCGATCACCTGCATGAGCTGGAACGGTCGAAGGCGGTCGCTTTCGAGCGGCACCAACGCGAACGAGCGGGCGGCGGGAAAGCCGAGCAGGCCGTCGGGCAGGGCCACGGCCCTGTCGAGATCGAACATGAATTGGCCGAAGCGGCTCTTGACGGGGACAAGACGGCCCGTCGATGTGGGGCCGCCAGCCGTCGAGCCGAAGAAGGCGGCGATCCGGGTCGACGAGCGCTTGTCGATGGTTTCCAGCAGCACGCGGCACTCCTACTTCATGAAGTCCAGCAGCGACAACGACGACAGGCGCGCCAGCATCATGTATGACGCCTGCAACTGCAGTTGCTGTGCCGAAAGCGTTGTCATCGCCTCGCCCATGTCGAGGCTGTTGATCTGGTCGACGATGTCCTGATGATATATTTCCGCCGTCTCGTTCTCCGTGCGCAGGCCCTCGATCGACTTCTGTCTCGAACCCACCTTGGCCGCCGTCTGGGCGATTTCCGTGATCGCGTCGCCGGCCAGGCTTAGCGCTTCTTCAACCGCCGCCCGATCCAGGTCGGGCACGGTGGTCGCTGTCTCGACAATGCGCAGGGCCCGAATCAGCTTGGCAAAGCCGGGCTCCTCTGCAGTCACCTCCGCTTCGAGCGCCAAACCGTCACCGACCAGAGCCCGGGGCGCCGGCTCGCCGGGAATACCTCGGTAGTAGGCCTGGTCGGCCAGGTCGCCGTCGGGCGGGAGTTGTCGAATATCGAGGTCCTCGATGGCCACGGGGCCGGCCGTCGACGTGTCGTCCACAGCGATGACCGGCGCCACGCCAGGGTCGTGCGGATAGACGCACACATGACCGTCGGCCGTCAGCAGCACGCGATCGATGCCGGTCTCGCCGCGCGCAAGCGCGCCTTGCAAGGCGTTCCGCAAAGCCCCGGCAATGTCCGCCTGCGTCGCGTCCGGGTCGACGTCGAACTCGACCGGAACGCCCGGCGCCGGTCCGACCCTGAGCGCAAGGTGCCCTGAGCTGCCAACGATGTCGGCGACTGACAGCCGCGTCATCCGTCCGAAGGCGACGGGCGCCCGATCGGAGGCAGCACCGGCAAACAGATACCTGCCCTCGAAGGTTGCGTTCAACCCCGACACGACCTGATCGAGCATAGTGCGGCTTTGGATGTTGAGCTGGTAGGAGTCCGAGCCCGGCGTGGCCATCCCGAGCGCCCTGACGAACAGCGCGCGAGCGCTTGCCGCGATATCGGCGAGCGCCGCGATCTGGGAATTCTGGGCCGTCAGCCTGCGTTCTGCGCCCTCGGCATTCTCGATGTAGATGCGCAGCTTTTCCACGTCCCCGTTGTCCCGCAGGAACCCGGCGGTTCTGCTGCCCAGTTCGCCGAATTTCAGATAGGCCTGACCGCTCGCGACCTTGGCCTGGAGAGCGGCGCCGTCGCCGGCCGCTCGCGCGCTCGATGCCACCAGATTGGCCATCTGCTGGCGGTCGGATATGCGGGAAATCGCAGTCATCGCACCACCGCCTGTTCGAGCTCATGGAGCATGTCGTTGACCACCGACAACAGCCGGGCGGCAGCGTTGTAGGCGTTCTGGTACTGAGTCAGCTCCGCCATCTCCTGGTCGATGTTGACGCCGCTCACGCCCGACAAACGCGACCTAAGCACGTCGTTCAGCGCCGCCGCCTGATTGGCCTTGTCGGCCGCATCGCCGATCGACATGGCGAGATCGCCGACAATATTGGCCGCGTGGCCGACGAAGCTGGCGCGGCGCGCCGCCGACTGTCCATTCCGCGCGATCGTCAGATCGACCGGCGCCTCGAGTACGGCGACCAGGTGCTTCAACGTCGTAGGGTCTCCCGGCGCGAAGGCTTGTGCGCCGATGCCCACCTCGATCGCCGCCTGACTGGCTGGGGCCGTGGCGAGAAGTTCGGGCTGCGCCGCCAGGTAATCGCGCACCGACAGGTTCGACGCGTTCGTCCCTATGAGAAAATCGTTCAGACCGAGGAAATTCACCAGCGACTTGTCGGTGTCGGCCGCGGTCGCGACCGTGCCTGGCTCTACGACCGCCCAAGCCAGCGCCAACCGCCGGTTCGGATCCGTCGTTTCCAGATGCAGCCGGCCGTCGACGACGCGGGCTTCCGCGTTGTCCAGCCGGAAACGCGATGAGAACGCCGCAAGCGTCTCGGCAGCCCCGCCGGTGCAATCGTAAGTCGACACCACACGTCCTGCCGTGTCGACCGTCATGAACCTGATCGTGCCCGTGAAGGCGAACGTGTCGCCAGATGCGAAGGCGGCGCTGCCGTCGATCGCGGTTCGACCGACGGCGCTCGCGGCGTCGGCATAGGCGGCGTTGAGGCGGCCGATGAGCGCCAGGCTCAACGCATCGAGATAATCGAGCGTGTCCACGGTCAGGCCGTCGCGCACGGCGAGCAGCGCCCCGATGCGCCCGGTCGCCAGCTTCGCGGTGATGTCCTGGTCGTCCAGCAGGACGGCGGCATCGGGAACGCCCTCGGCGGACACGCCGAGTTCGTGGGCGACGGCGTCGACCAGAATGCCGCCCGCACCGATCAGGAGTTCGACCGAGCCGTCCGGACAATCGATTGCCCGCGCGCCGACGAGGTCGACCAGGGTTTCGACATCCCGGGCGCGCTGGTCCTGGAGCAGGCCGACGTCCTGCCCGAGCCCGAAGCCTGTGGCAATCGTCTTGTTGAGTTCCGCCACCCGTTGCGCGGCGGCATTCGCACCGGCAACCGCTCTCTCGATTTCTTGCTGCGCCTCGCCACGCACGCCGGCCATGCGCGCGGACAGGTCGCGAACCGCCCGGGCGAAGCGGTCTGCAGCGGTCACCACATCGCGCTTGCGGCTTGCATCGCTGGGCACCGACGTCGCGGCCAGCAGGGCGTCGCGCAACTTCGCCAGAAGACTACCGAGATCCTGCCCATCGGCCGGCCGGCCCAGAATCGCGTCGATCGACCCGGCGAACTTGCCGAAGGTCTGGGCATAGGCCAGCGCTGCAGTCGAGCGATCGGCCTCGGCCTGCAGATACCGGTCGGCGAGGCGCGTGACCGCGGCGATGTCGACGCCGCCGCCGGTGCCGGGACCGAACGATCGGGCGGCCAGCAAAGGCGCTTTGCGCGCGTAGCCCGGGGTGTTGACGTTCGACACGTTGTTCGACAGCGCGCCAAGCGCCGAGTGGGTCGTCCGCAAGGCGCTGGCCGCGTTTGACAGTGCACCGATCAACGTCATGGTGATTCTTGTCCATCCATGGATCGCTGGACAGACGAAGCAAATAGCATGCCAACGATGCCGGGACTCCTTGACGTTCGGAGTGGAATTCGGAGGGGAACAGTAACGCGGAGCGGGCACGGCGCGACGGCGCTGCCGCCATGGAGGGAAAGGCTGGCGTCATTGCTCGGCACCTTGAAAAGAAAATCTTTCCGGACGCCGACAACGATCGTCGGGTGGTATGCGCGCAATGCAGGCGGGCTTCCGCTGCGGAGCCCGCAGGGTCGCCAGGAATACTCTGGTGGCAAAGTTTTGGGGCGGCAGGTTGCTGCTGAGGCCCAGGTTTGTCGCGGACCTCGGCCGCATGGTCAGTTCGAAGGAGCGCGTGTCTCCCCAATTCCACTTGAAACGTCGAGGAGCCGATACCGGAAAGGCCGGAGCGTCATTTTGGTCGCTCGGCACCAGATTGGTCTAATTTGGTGGCGACTTTGCGATCTGGACAAGCAAAAAACCGTCAGACTTTCGGTCACGTTGGCATCGCGGTTGCGCGGAGAGTTTCCTCCCATGCTGTTCGGAATCGGCTTGATAATCGTGTTGGTTTGCGTGCTCGGCAGCTATGTCGGGATGGGCGGCAAGCTCGGGGTTCTGTGGCAGCCTCTCGAGTATGTGATCATCCTGGGCGCCGCCATCGGCGGCTTCATCATCGGCAACCCCATGGCGATCTTGAAGAAGGCCGTCGGCGGCTTTACCGCGGCGATCAAGGGGCCCGCGCTCACAAAGCAGCATTATCTTGACGTGTTGTTGATGCTTTTCGAACTGCTCAAATTGGCCAAGCAGAAGGGCGCGGTCGCTCTGGAGTCTCATGTCGAAAATCCGGATTCGAGCGACATTTTCGGTAAATATCCACGAATCTCGAAAGATCATCACATCATGGATTTCATCCGGGATTATATGCGGATGCTGACTCTTGGCACCGACAACCCGAACGAAATTGAAAATGTCATGAACACGGAGATCGAGGCCCATCACAAGGCCGACCACGCCGTCATTGCAGCGCTGACGAGCTTGGCGGATTCGATGCCTGCGGTGGGCATCGTCGCCGCCGTGCTCGGCGTGATCAAGACGATGGGAGCGATGGACCAGCCGCCGGAGGTGCTGGGCAAGCTAATCGGTGCCGCGCTGGTCGGCACTTTCGCCGGAATCTTCTTCTGCTACGGCATGTTCGGTCCGATCGCCAGCGCCGCCGGCAAGGCGTTCGAGGCGGATTCCCGCATCTACGAGACGATCAAGGTCGCGATACTCGCACACATGCAGGGATATGCGCCAGCCCTTTCGATCGAGATGGCGCGCAAGTCGGTCGACGGTTCGCTGCGACCGGATTTCTACGAGATGGAAGCCGCACTCGCCAAATGACGCACAGGATCAGATTCTGACGGCGTCGACGAACGAGACATCGGACGATGACCGACGGAGCAGCGCCAGCCCATCACATGCGAGAAGCCTGCCTGCGCAGCATTGCCGAAGCCATTCGAAAGGCGGACGACCAGTATCTCCGGACCAGCTACGTTCGCCTCGGCGAGTCGGTCATCGATGCCCTTCGCGAGGCCGGGTATGCGGTGGTGCCCCGAACGCCGACGACGGCCATGATGGCCGAGGGGCACCGGCGCATGATCTATGGCATCCACTCGGCCGGCACAGTCATCGAGGTGATGTTTTCGGCGATGATCGAGGCCTGGGACGACGAAATGGCTCAATTGCGGCGCGTTGCGAGGATGCGGCAGCTCGCCGCACGCAGCCGCAAGCGCTGACCCGTAGGTCCTCGCACCGGTCTCAGCACCTGCCGTTCAAAGTATTCCAATTCGGAAGAGATCAGCATTGATCCGGTCCGGTGTTGTTCGTACGAGGAAACTCATCATCCATTATACGGGATGGACAACGGGCGGCTGAATTCCCAACCTCAGCCGGTTCGGTGTCCGAGGCGCGGGGGATCTCTTTGGGGGAGAGGCCCCCGCGCTGAATTGACCGACGCCACTATTCCGGCCTGGGCAGCAAGCGCTGCGTCGATCCTGCCGCTCATGCTCACGGCTTGGCGCACACGGCACGGGCGGCACCGTCGACCAAACAGACCAAGCCAGTGCTAAGCGTGTAGCGCCGACGGTCGTATGTGCGAAACAGCATCCCGTTGCTGAACTTGACCCAGCCCGATGCCGTTTTTTGTGCCGTCAGCCCGTTGGAGAACTTGAAGTCACCCGCGGCCGTCGGCTCGATCGTCGTGCCGTCGGAAAAAATCAGCCCCCCGGTCGACGTGCGATCTGCCGTCGTTCCTGTCGTGCACTTGATCCGCCCCCCCGCAGTCTCGGCAGCGCACGAAAACGGTTCGGCAATGCGGAACAGGATCGCCGCAAGGACGGCTGCCTCAAGCGGCCCCATGTCACTGGCGTCCGACCCGCCGTAGCGGTCATTCCACCATCTCGTTGCCTTCGCCCTCCTCCGGGATCTCGATGACGCCGCGGTTGATCAGTTCCTTCGTCGTCGTCACGATACGTCCCTGCGCCTCGTAGACGTCCTTGACCCGGACGGGCCCCATACTGTCGATCTCCTCTTGCAGGAGCTTGACCGCTCGCTCCGACATCGCAGAGAAGAACTGCTGACGCTGCTCCTGGCTGGCACCCTTGAGCGCCACCGCGAGCGCGTCCTTGTCGACTTCCCGCAGCACCGCCTGAATGTCGGCCGCGGTCAGCTTTTTCAGATCCTCGAAGGTGAACATCAGGCTCTTGACCTTCTCGGCGCTGTCGGGCACCCGCTGCTCGATGATCTCCATGAGGCGGTTCAGATTGGGCCGGTCCATGTTGTTGAAGATCTCCGCCATGTTCTCGTGCGGATCCCGCTTCTGGGTTCGCCCAAGGGTGGCCATGAATTCGGTCCGCAGCGTCATTTCAACATCGTCCATGACCTCGCGCGAGATGGTTTCCATCTTCAACATCCGAATGACGACGTCGCGCGACAGGGCCTCGGGCAGCAGGGCGATGACGCGCGCCGCCTGTTCTGGCTTGATCTTCGACAGACACACGGCCACCGTTTGCGGATACTCGTTCTTCAGATAATTCGCGAGCACCGTATCGCTTATGTTTCCCAGCTTTTCCCAAACTGTTCGCCCCGACGGACCGCTGATGTCCTGCAGGATTGCATCGACGCGCTCCGGATCCAGGACCTTCGACAGCAGTTTTTGGGTCGCGGCGATGGTTCCGACGACGGCGCCGCCGGACGACATCTGGTTGGCAAACTCCACGAACAGTCGTTCGACAACTCGGGCCTCGACCTTGCCGAGGTTAGACATCACCTGCGACAGATCGCGAATCTCGTCCTCGTCGAGCATGGAAAAGGTCTTCGCTGCGTAGTCCTCGCCGACCGCGAACATCATGATCGCAGCCTTCTCGGGGCCCGTCAGCTTGCCGAATTCCTTGATCATCGCCTACCTCATCCGCATGTCTGCGATTCGCTACTACCAGTTCGACCGCCCGACTTTCGTGCGCAGCCGACCGTCTGCCGAGGCACCCGCGCGGCACTCAGTGCTTTCCGCTCGCTTCGATTTCTGCTTTCAACTCGCTCCGGATCGTCTTCATCTCGCGATCCGCCTCCGTGAGCTGGTCGCACGCCGATCCTACCCTGGAGACCAACTCGGAATTGCCGGCCTCCAGTTCGCGCAGCTTGTCCTTCAGCTCTCGCACTTCGCCGCTGAACCTCATGTTCGACAGCATCAGCGCGACGATCATGACGGCGAGAACAACGGAAGCCGAAAGGAACACGAAGGTCACGGCCACCTCACTCGGCGTATATTTCCTGGAGCAAGACCTTGATGCGCTTGTGCGGCCTGACGAGGCGATCGATCTCGAGTTCGAGGCGTTCCCGGATCAGTCTGGCGTCGAGCGCTGCCAAAGTACCGGCCCGGCCGCTGGCCACAAACTCAAATGCCACCCAGAACACCTGATCGCGCACCCCGAACATCCTGCGATTGACTTCCGATTCGTCCTCCTCCGACGCAACCACGGAGACCTTGAGCGCCAACCGCTTGACTGCGCGGTCCGGTAGATGGACCAGCACGCGCGGCAACGGAATGACGATATCCTCCTCGCACAGGGCCGGGGCTGACGAGACGAACGCGGCCAACGCCGCTGCAGCCACAGGGCGAGCGTTCACTGGCCCGCCCGCTCGGCCAGTCCGGCGATCTCACTGGCGAACGGCGACCGCAGGATCGCGCTCGCCATCTTGGGATCCATCTCCGCGACAATCTTGGCGCGCTGGTCGTCGGGCAGAACGTAGAGAATTGCCGCCGCCTCGGACGCTTCGACCTGACCGAGCACCGCCGCCGCCCGCTTCGGCTTCATGTTTTGGTACACAGCCGCCGTCTTCTGGTTCCGCTGGTTGACATCCTCGGCGATCTTGTTCGCCAGCCGTTTGATCGCCGCATCTTTTTCCTTGATCGCCGCTTCGCGCTCGTCCAGCGCCTTGCGGCGCGCCGCCAAATCGGTCTCAACATCGTCGCGAATGGCTGCCTTTGCTCCTTCCAGATTCTTCTCGAACAGCGCAATCTTGCGCTCGAGCTCGGCTCGCGCCAACTCCAGCGTGCGCTCCCGCTCGGCTAGCTTACGTTCGCGAGTCTTGAGCTCTTGCGCCGTCTTGTAGGCGCGCCCGAGCACCTTGATCTGCTCCGGTGTCGCGTCCAGCGGATCGAAGTCTCCCACGTCGGAAATCGCGGCCAGAGGCGACGGCGGCACCTTGCGTTCGGCGTCGGCCATCCGTGGCGTGGTCGACGCGGCCTTGGCTTGCGGCGGCGCAGGCGTCGCCTCCTGAGCGGCGCTTGCCTGGGCCACCAGGGGTCGATTCTTGCCGACGGCGTCGGCCCCGAGCCAGGTTGCGACCGCCCCCAGCAAGGTGCTGACGACAAACGCCGGGACGAGCGCCCAGCGCAGCAGCTTCGCATTCATTTGAGCCTCGCCAACGGGCTGCCGTCGGCCTGGTCACGCGTCCGCTGAACGGTATCGTAAACGGCCAAACCTTCGCCGAAGCTGCCCTGACGCGCAACGGCGCCTCGGTCGGCGGACAAGGTGACCTTGCCGTCGGAATGCTGATCATTCGGCAGCTCGCAGACGTCACCGCGTCGTGGCGGCGCGCGATTCTTCTTGATGGCCTCGACGCCGGCGAGCACCTTGGGTAGCTCCTCCTGGGCTGTCGCAATGCTGACCCTCATATCGCGTACGGCCGACGTGCTCGCGTTGATCAGCCGCGCGAATTCATTCAGCCACACCTGCGCTTCGCCACGGGCATCGCGCAGCTCTTTCAGCTTGCCGCTGACCCTGAGCAGATAGGCAAGCACGGCGACCAGTAGGACCGTGTGAGCGATCTGCCAGGCGATGACAATTTCCGAACTGATCGTCATCACACTAGCCTTACTGCCAGATTGCCGCCGCGACGCCCCAGCTCGGCGCGGCCAATCGAGATATTGTCGACCCGGACATCAACAGGCGCGTTGATCTTCGTCTTCAGATCGATCCGCTGCCCCGGCCGCCAATTCATGATATCTCCGAGCGTCGACCGCACGGTATCGAGAATGACTTCGACGCCGACGTGCGTAACCAGCGTCTGCTGGTTGATCTGCGTGACCCACGACGAGTCGACCTCCGACGAATCGCCGAAAAACGGCTGGCTCAGGATGTCCCGCACCGGATGGAACAGCGCCGACGGAAAGCAGAAGAAGATCTTTCCGCCGCGGTCCTCCATGTAGAAACGCAGGATCGCAACGATCGACAATGCATCTGGCCGGGTCAAGCGCGCGAAACGAGGATTGATCTCCAGGCGGTCGAAAGCGAAGCCTGCTTCGGCCACCGCCTGGAACGTCGCCTCGAGGTCGCCGATGACGGCCTTCATCAGACGGGTCATCATTCTGCGTTCGATGGTCGTGAAGGTGCGCCCTTCCAGCGTACTCTTGTCGCCACCCCGGCGGCCGCCTAGAAGGACATCGACCACGGCGTAGATCAGCGGAGTTTCGAATACCATCAGCATGAAGCCTTGCCAGTTTGACGACCTGACAACGCCCAGCATCACTGGCGATGGCAGCTGGCTGAGAAACTCGCCGTACCGCGTCGTGTACATGTTGTCGAGGGAGATATCGACGTTCTCCGACGTGAAATTCCTCATCGAGGTGTTCAGCGCGCGCACGAAGCGATCGAGAATGATGTCGAGAACGGGAAGCCGGTCCTCGTCCTTGGTCTCTTGACCGAGCTTGGTAATGTATGCTCGGAGTCCCTGCTCGGCCTGATTGATCTGAACCTTGAGGATTTCGGCGATTTCCTTGCTCGACAACACGGACGTGCTGGCTGCCGCCTGGTCGGCGGCGGTGCCGGCGGGTGCCGGTGGCGGGCTATCCGCGCTAGAATCGGGCGGCATCGGCGATGTCCCGATACTCGGCCAGCATGGCGAAGGTACGGCGTCCGAAGTCGACCAGCTCACCGCCGACGAACGGACCGGTCAGCAACATGACAGCCAGCATGCCGAGCAACTTGGGCACGAACGTCAGCGTCATCTCGCTGATCTGCGTGATCGCCTGCAGCATCGAGAGGACCAGCCCGACGATCAGGGCAGCCGCCAGCGCAGGGGCCGAGATCTTGAGCGCCACAATCATGCTCTCGCGCGCCAGGGACAAGATGACGAGCTCATTCATCGGCGCTCACCGCCTCTAAAGCGGCGTTCTGACAAGATCGTTGTACACGCCGACGAGCTTGTCCCGGATGGTCACGAGCGTTTCCAGCATCAGCTCGGCGCGCGCCACCGCCGTGGAGATCTGGGTGAGATCCGCGCCGCCGAGCGCCGCGGCACCCGACGCCGTCTGCGCCCCCATCGCCACGCCCTTGATGTCCTCAGCGAGCCGGCTGAGCAGGTTGGAGAAATCCCCCGCTTCGCCGCTCGGCGCCGCGGCGCCGGACCCACCGAGGTTCGTTCGATCAACTTGCATCAGCTTCACCGCGACCTCCGTCCCGCTTGTCAGCGCATGATGTCCAACGCCGATCGGAGAATGCGCTTTGCGCTCTCGATCACCTGGAGATTGGCCTTATAACTCTTCTCGGCTTCGCGCAGATCCACCATTTCGATCAGCGGCGAGACGTTGGGATACAGCACGTATCCCTGCGCATCGGCCTTGGGATGGGACGGCTCGTATTTTTTGATCGGATCCGAATCGTCTTCGACGATATCGCTGACGCGAACGTAGGTTCCTCCCCCATGGCGCGCGACAACCGTTTCGAATATAGTCACCTTGCGGCGGTAGGGGTCCTCGCCGGCCGAGTTGACCGTTCCGGCGTTCGCCAGGTTTTCGGCGATCACGCGCATGCGGCGGCTCTCGGCCGACATGGCTGAGGAGGCTATTCCCAGGGTCTGGCCGAATTTCATCCTGATCGCTCCTAAGCCCTCGGCCCGCGCACGACGAGCTTGAGGAACTGCATGTTTTTCTTGTACATGGTCGATACGATCTGCGAGTTGGCATTGACCTCGGCGAGCGCCGCCATCTCGCTTTCCAGGTCGACACGGTTGCCCGCAATCTTTTCTTCGGTGTCGATCTCCGCCACCTCGACGGACCGCAGATTTCGGCCCATCAGGTGCCTTGCGTCGGTCGCCGCAACCGCGAGGGCTCCGGCCCTCGGCTGGCGTATGGCGTCAGCGAACGACCGCCTCATGTCGACCGGACGATAGCCGGGCGTATCGATCTGGCTCACGTTCTGGCCGATGAGATGATGGCGCTGCCCCAGCCATCGGAGCGCCTTCTCGAGCAGTTCGTTGGTGCCGATCCTCATACCGCGTTCTCTGCCCACAACTCGTTCCACAAGTCTGCCGATGGTATGAAATGCTTGAACGCTCCGCATCTCGGAATGGGTCCAATTCGGACACATCGTACGAGATCGGCGGAATGCCGAACTCTATGATCCACGCACGCTTGGTCCGTCGCCGGACGGACTTGGTCGCGCCCATCGGCCCGTGCCGCACTGAGAACCTGATCGATGACCGCGCGCTTCATCACCTGCCCGAGTTGCCGCCAGGAGGAGCCGCTCGGCGATCTCGAGGTGCCCGAGCGTGGCCGTCTCTATGCCTGCGGCACTTGCGACCATGTCTGGACCCTGCGGCGGGAGGCCATCGTTCAGGCCGCCGTGACGGAACAGGCCCCAGACGCCACGGCGGCGAATGTCGTGCTGCCGGCTGCGACGCGGCCCCGGCGCCGCTTCATCATCCTGCTCGCCGCGGCATCTGTGGCGGCCTGCTGCGTCGCCGGCGCCTGGCTTTACCTGCACGCAAGGGCGGCCGCCCCGGAGGTCTATCCAGAGCGCCCGCTGATGATCATCGATCCTACCATCGAAGCGAATGCGAGCGGCAATGCCGTAACGGTAGAGTTCCACGTCGAGAATCCGAACGCCCGGACCAAGACTTTCGAACAGGCGTGCGTAAGTCTGATCGACGAATCTGGACACTCCGCCTTCCGCTGGTGCTCCGACGGCACGCGCCGCGACCTGGGTGCGCATTCGCGCCTGTCGATATCGTTCGATGTCCTGAATCCGCCGGCGCGCGTGCGCAACCTCGAAATCCAGGTCAGGTAGGGCGTGCGGCCGGGTCAGACACAGCCCGAGCCAGTGTCTGCACCTGGCGGCAACCTGGTGCGCCCGCTCGCGGCGACCGCAGCCATCCAGGCTGCGGCATTTGCTATCCTGTATGCCCTGCCGCCCGGCTTGGCATCCGTTGGCGCCGCCACTTTGCCCGCCGCGGCGCTGGCTGTCAGCGCTCTCGCCATGGTCGCCGCTTCGAGGATCGGCGCGGGGTCGTGGGTCTGGACAGCCGTCAACGCGGCCATGCCGCTTTGCGGCCTGACCGTGGTCGCGTTCAAAGTGCCGGCGACCCCGTTTCTGGTCGCGGCCTTGTTCGCTCTGGCCATATTTGGCCCCGCCGCTGCTTACCGCGTGCCTCTATACCTCAGCGGCCGCTGCGCAGCCCGAGCGCTGCGCCTGCTCATGGCGGCTCGCAAGGCGCCGCTGGTGGCCGATCTTGGCTGCGGTGTCGGCACGATCCTCGTGGAAGCCAGCCGCCTCAAATCGTCGCGGGTCATCGGCGCAGAGGCCGCCTTGGTACCGTACCTGATCTGCCGCGCGCGCCTCTGGCTGGCCGGTGCCACGAACTGCGAAATCCGGTTCGGCGACCTCTTTGCCATGGACCTGCGCGGGGTCGATATCGCCTACGCCTTCTTGTCGCCGGCCCCAATGCCACGACTGATCGCCAAGGCTCGGCGCGAGATGCCCCGGGGCTCCCTGCTGGTCAGCAACACCTTCGGTTCAAGTGCCGACCCGCCCGATCGAATGATTCGACTGCCAGATGCCAAGCGTTCCTATCTTCTGGTCTGGATCATGCCGGGCGGCAGCTTGGTCAGGGCACCCGATCGATCGACATGATGTAGTTCTCGAGCTTGCCCAACGCGTGGTCGGTCAACCTGACGAAGACTCGACGCCGGTCGAACTGGTCAGGAAATTTTTCAACCAAGCCGCTCTTCTCCAGATCGTCGATCCGGCGCAGCGCAGTCGTCTGCGGGACGCCGGATGCGATGCAAAGGCTCGAGACGGATACGGTCTTGTCCGCGAGGCGGTGCGCCAGCAGGTCCAGCAACATGTCCCAGCAAGGATCGCTGAACAGCGCCTGGTCAAGGAACAGGGACCGTGCGTTGCGCGCCCGGATGATCTCCTTGATCCGCGCCTGCAGATCCTTTTCGCCCCCCGCCGGCGCGGCTGTACTTGCGCGGGGCGCAACCTTCGCCGGGACCTCGGGCGTCTTGCCGGCGCGGCCGTAATCCAGCCCATTGAGGGCCTCCAGCACGCGGTGCAACGCGCTCTCGCGCTGTTCATTGACCTTAATCTCCGCCATTTGCTCTGCATACCGCGTTACGGCTCGCCGAACCGCGTCGCGCAGCGCCGTCAACTCCAACGGCTTCAACAAGAAAGCGGTCGCCTGTCGGTCGATCGCCGTGACTGCGTATTCGAGCCTGCGATCACCCGTCACGAATACGACCTTGATGGCTGGCCGAGCCGACGACTGCAGACGCAAATTCTTGATAAACGTCAATCCGTCCATGCCGGGCATGACGATGTCGGTCACGATCACCGCCACGGAGCCGTGCTGTCTGACGAAGCGGAAGGCTTCGCTCGCGTTCGACACTCGGCTGCACGGGAACCCGGCCGCGCTCAGGCACTGGCTCATTTCGTCGGACGCGCATTCGTCGTCATCGACTATCAGGATCTCGTGTTTCGGCCAGTCCGGCACCCCGGTCGGCGTCGGCGCCGTTGCGGGGACGTGCCCGAGGTTTCCACCCGAATCCGACGCGTAGACTGAGTTTCCCATTGCTCCGGTTCCGCGCAGATCTGTCTGAACTGGATTAATGCTAGGCTGATTACCCCCGTATTGCGTTTTTATTTGCGCCATTTCGGACTGTCATCCCGCATCGTTATGTCGGAACGGACTGTTCGCATCCGAGCGGTCCGATCCAACCGGTATCTGGTCAAACTTGCCAGCATGGCGAAACTCTCTTGCCGCCTTGTTAAATGCCTTCGAATTGGTTTCGGTTAACCCAGCGAAATCGGACCAGGAGAGGCAGATTAGGATAGAAAACCTAAGAAGGTGTTAAGGGCTCCTCGACGTCGGAGTGGAATTGGGGTGCAACGGAAGTGTGGAGCGGACGCGGCTCAGTGGTCCTGCCGCCATGGTAGGAAAGGCGTGCGGCATTGCTCAGCACCTTGGAAAGCAACACTTTTCAGGCATCCATGACGATGGTCGGGTCGTTTGTGCACAGTGCACAGAAGGCTTCCGGCATTGAGTTCGCGGGGCGCGAAGAATACTTGGGCAGCGCGGTTTTGGACAAGCCGCGTGGGTGTGAGGTCTAGGCTTTTCACGCATCTTGGCCGCATGGTCAGTTCGCAGAGGGCATGTCTCCCCATTTCCACTTGGAACGTCGAGGAATCTTGAAAAATTTGCCCTCGCCTCCCCTGTCGCTTGGCGACCGGCTGAAAAAGCGGTGCTTCGAAGTGACGCCTCTGCTGCCTTTCAGGATGACTCCGTCAGCGTCGATCTAGACGGTCGTGGAACTCATTGACATCAACATGAATGTGCACGCCCGTCTGCGTAGCGACCAAGGGGAACCGTCGCGCCTGCTGGCCCTGGAAGCCGTCGCCCGACATTACGAACCGGCGACGAAACAGCTTGAGGCGATTTCGACAGAAATCACACGCTGGTAACGCGGCCGAAGCCGCCGCAACTGGCCGAAACGTAGTGGCGCGGGGGTGGGGACGCCGCGGCAAGGTCCGGAGCGATTCGTCCGTATTGGTGCATTCGGCGATTCCGCGCGGACGCCTGACGACATATTGGTGTCGTCATACCAATCGGTCGAATTGGCGGTCCACGCGCTTGAGCCGGTCGCCCAGACAGCGAGGATTGATATTTGGACAAATCATCTGGTCAATCCGTCGCTGGAGCCGTTAGCGACGCCGCCATGTTCTCCCGGGCTGCGGACACCGTCGAAACTCTGCTGGCGCGGATCGAGGCCAATGTTCTGGTCGGCGAAAAGCTGGAATTGGACGCCGCGCAGGGTGCCCTTGCCGACCTCGCCGGTTCAGTTCGACGCTTGGCTCCCGAGGATCAGGTCGCGTCGGTCGATCGTCTGTTGAATCTTGTCTCTGATTGCGACCGCCTGATCGCCAAGCTCAATCGCGATCTCGATTTGCTGCGAGGCGCCTCGGAAGCCGTGAACCGGCGCGCGGTCGGCGTCATCGCCTACGCCAAGGGTACGCATCGTTGAGCCGTCGGTCGTTGCCGTGACGACCCCATTCGAGCCCGTCCCCGACCACCCATGATGACGTCTCGGTCGGATTCTTCGGACGCCACAGGCGCTTGCATCCATCGATCAAGCTGCGGCGCCCTGCCAACCGTGACCGCGCGGGATCTCGGCGAAGAGGAGCGAGCGGACCCTGCGGCCGCTCGCCGCTCACGCCGCGCGCCGGCCCACCGGCACAATTGGCGCCATGCAATCCGCCCATGCGTCGGCGCCGTGGCAATCCTGCTGGCGGCGGATGCAACGGCCCAGACCGTCACGCTCGACCTCAGCGGCGGCGGCTCGCTCACGCGATCGCTCTTTCAACTCTTCATCCTCACGACGGTCCTCGCGCTCATGCCGACCGCCGCCGTCACTGTGACCTGCTTCACTCGGCTGATCATCGTGTTCTCGCTGATCCGCTCGGCAATCGGACTTCAACAAGCGCCGCCGAACATCGTTCTGACCAGCCTCGCGATCTTTCTCAGCTTGTTCATCATGGCGCCGACCTTCGACGATTGCTACAAGCAGGCCGTCGCACCCTATCTTTCCGAGCAGATCAACGAGACGGAAGCGTTGCAGCGGGGCATAGAGCCATTCAGGAGGTTCATGCTTCGCAATGTACGCGCCACCGAGCTCGATCTCATGGAGAGCGTGGCGCGCAAGAGGACCGGCCAGGGTGCCGCGGCGGCTTCCGGCGAGCCCGATTTGCGCGTGCTGATCCCAGCTTTCATGCTCAGCGAGCTGCGGGTTGCCTTCGAGATGGGCTTCCTGATCTTCCTGCCATTCCTCATCATCGACATTGTGGTCTCGGCCATTCTCATGGCAATGGGCATGATGATGGTTCCCCCGGTTCTCATCGCCCTGCCATTCAAGTTGATCTTCTTCGTTTATACCGACGGCTGGGTGATGCTCGTCGGCGCGCTGCTCGAAAGCTACCAAGTCTGATGTCGGCAAGCAGAATCATCCTGGCGCTATCGGCTGCGTCCTGCCTGACGCTCACGATCGTCTCGGCCCGTGACTCGTCCGCAGGTCAGGCGCCGTCGGTTTCGATTCGCGGCGCATTGTCGGGAGCGGCCGATCTGCTCGCCGGCCGGGAAACCCTGGCGGCCCAGCACCTATTGCACGGTGCCGTCGTGCTCCACGGGCGCAACGCCGGCCGATCGCCCTTCGCCTTCGATCTCGTATTCGCGCACGGACTCATCGGCGCGAGCCCGCAGGTGCTTCGGCCGTTCTCCGATCTGAGCGCACTCGCTGCCGGCATGCAATCACTGATGCGGAGCCTGGAGACCGGCTCCCCCATAGAGGTCAGCGGATGGTCAACCGGCCCGGACGCCGCCGGCCTGCTGTGCGACACTCTTTTCATCCGCAGCTATTTCGATCCATCCGCAGTGCGCGATGTCCTCATGTCGTCGCAAGCGACTCTGATGTCGGCTCTGCCCCGGGATTCGGCGCTGCTGCAGTGCCTCATGGCCGACGTCATCCCCTACATAGACTGGCCGGTCGGCATGGCGTCCCTGATCGAACGCTGGCTGACCGGCGTGCCATCGGAAGCGCTTGCCGGCGTATTGCGACGAAAGATCTTGGAGGGCCATTTCGGCGACGCGGTCGCCGTCACCTCTTTGTTGACGGATCAGCGACTTCGCTCGGAGCTAACCGAGGCGATCATTTCCGCGCGCCAGCTGGCATCGTTGAAGCTACCGGACGCCGATCGCCTCCAGAGTCTTGTCGCGAATTGGGAAGCCAGTCCGGCGGCCGCAGGCGGCATGTTCGGCTACCTTTTCCTGATGCAGGCCCCCGCTGCCGCGCTGGCCGCGTATCGCGACCGGATTGATCGTCTGACGGGCCAGTCATCTGACCGCAGGCTTGGCAGCCTCGCTCTGTTGGCCAGGCTCCACCGCGGCGGCGTCGAGGAGGCATCCGAGACAGGGCGGGCCGGTGGCTTTATTCCTCTGCGCGAGTTTCTCGGCGTCATGGAGCGCGCAGAGGCGGCGGCGAGAGTGAGGTTGCTGCACGACGCCCTCGGCCGCGCCGCCCTGGCTCCCGCCGCGCGCTGTCTTGCGCTTGCGCTTGCGGTGCCGGATATCGTGAAGCGCGACGGGCGTGACGCTGCCATCGCCATGACGACCGGACTCGTGCGCTCGATCGCATCGGGCCCCGTCGCGCCGGACACGTGGGCCGCCAGCGGCGCCCTCCTCGCTATTGAACAGATAGGTGCCCGCGCGCGATGAGCTCAACTCCGACACCTCGCGACCGGGTTACCGCTGGCGCCAGCGTGGCCCTGGCGGCGCGCGCTGCGCTTGTCCACGCGCCCCGGGCGGAGCGTCCGCTCGTCGGCGATCTCTCGTCGACCGCCCAGCGGTTCACCCGGCACGCGATCAATGCCGCGGCACGCCGCGACGCGCTCAAGCGTCTCGTAGCCGTTATTGCGATCTACACCGCCGTGGTCTGTGCCGCCGCAGGCGACGGTTGGTCCAGCGACGCCGTCGATCTGCCGGCTATGCGCTCCGCGGCCATTGCCGACCTGATATGCGCCGGCGATTTCGCCGCCGCGGCAGCCCAGTTGCAGCGCCGCGATGCCGGGCGTCCGGACGACGCGGCCGCATTGTTCATGCGCGCCTGGCTTGCACGTTTTTTCGGGGATCTCACCCGAGCGGGTCAGATTCTCGACCAGCTTGTCGCCCTTCAGCCGTCGGCGCCGATTCGCGATGCATGCACGCGCGAGATCGTCAACAGGGACTGGCTGACCCTTGCCGCACAGCTACGGAACGGCAGCGCCGACATTCCCCTGCCGCTTGCCGATGATGGCCCGCCGCAGCCGCCGAACCAGGGCCCAGCAGCGGTTGGCACCGGCAACTCCGTGGAGTCGGTCTGGACATCAGCGAGGATCCTGAAACCGGCAATCAGCGGCCAGGCCGAGGTCGCGTCGCGACACGCTGTGCTGGTCCAACTCGGAACCCTGCGCAGCGAAGCATCGGTAGAGCCGCTGATCGAGCGCGCGCTCCGCGCTGCGCCCGATTTGCTCGACCGGCAAAACCTCGAGCTGCTGCGGTCGGGCGGATCCAAGCAGCTGATCATCATTCGGTTTCGCGTTCGCGATGGCGAGCGGACCTGTGCTCTCTTGACCCAGGCCAAGCTCGATTGCCTGGTCGTGCCAGGACGTCAAGCTGGCTGATGAAGGTTGTGCTCGAGCCCGTCTCGGCTCCGAACCGCCATTATCGCCGATGGAATTTCGTGAACCTGACTTCCCGGGTCGCGTCGCCGTTGAAGAAGGCATTGACGGCATCTAGCAGGACATCACGCATGCGATCACGACCCGGCTGGTCGCTGGAATCGAGGAATTCGTACAGCGCGGCCTCGTACATCCGAAGCGACAGCTCCACTTTCTTCTGCCGCCCGAAATCGAGGGATGAGACGATCAACTCGAATTCCGGCGTGAACGCCAGGGCGACCTCGACCGTCAGACCGCGCCCGGGCTTCTTGAGCACGAACGGACCGAAGACGACATAGCCCAGATATGGCTGGGAGCTGCCTGTGTGGTTGTCGGCTGCCGAGGCCGGGCAGCCAACGCCCGCGACCAGCGCCGCGGTTAACATGAGCGGCGCCAGAAACCGCGCACGGCGCTTCATTCGACCACCGCGCGGCCAGGCCGACCGAGCTTTGCGAGCTGCACCGAAACCACCTGCTCGATTTCCCCACACACGGCCGCCAGTTCGTCGTCCGGGGCCTCCCGGCTGGCCGCCTTGAGACGGCGGACCAGCTCCTCTGCAAGGCGTGGGTCAATTCGATCGTCCAAATAGGACTGTTGCAGAGCGCCGAGGATGTCGAGTGTCCGTCTCTGACGTTCGACCAGCGCCCGACGCCTGGAACGGCCCCTATTTCCCGCCTCCCACAGGCCGAACGCGACTTCGTCGACTGCCTGCGCGGACGACACCTCGCCGCCCCCTGCCACCCCGGCTAGCCTATCGGCTGCGACCGCGAACGACTCCGTGCTGGCCTTGCCCGATCCGGTCTTCGACACGCCCGAACTCTTGCCCGTCCCCGAAACTCTCATCGTCCTCTCCAGATCGTGAGTTGGCCCGGCCGCAACGCTCGACAGGTGCCCAAAAACTTGCTGGCATACACCTTGCAGGATCCATGCCGCGGCAGGTCGACAAACGGATCGATTTTGGGGTTTTCCATGGCGAAACGAGCACGTCGAATCTTCGGAGGGGTTTGCTTCGTTCTGAACCTTTTTCTGGTGCTCGGAGGAGGCGCGCCGTCCTTCGGACAGGACTACAAGTCCCGGATCAAGGACATTGCCAATTTTGAGGGTGTGCGCGATAACATTCTCGTGGGATATGGCATTATCGTCGGTCTCAACGGCTCCGGCGACAAGCTCAGCAGCGCCGTTTTCACTCGCCACAGCCTGACGGGCATGCTCGAGCGGCTCGGCATCAATACCAAGAATGGCGGCCTCGACACCAAGAATGTCGCGGCTGTCATGGTGACCGCCACGCTGCCGCCCTTCGCACGGCCGGGCGGCCGGATCGATGTCATCGTGTCGGCGCTCGGTGACGCCAAGAGCCTCTTCGGCGGCGCCCTGGTCGTGACTCCTTTGCATGGCGCCGACGGCGAAGTCTATGCAGTTGCCCAGGGCCCGGTCATCGCCTCGGGGTTTGCAGCCGGTGGCGCCGCACAGACATTTGTGAAGGGCGTCCCGACCAGTGGCCGAATCCCCAATGGAGCGATCATCGAACGCAGCACCGATTTCCGCCTTCGCGACCAGTCGCGCATCATGGTGTCCCTCCGATCGCCGGATTTCACCACGGTCAAGCGCGTCGCCGAGATCATCAATGGTTCCATCGGCCAACTGATCAGCATGCCGATCGATTCGGGGACTGTCGAGATCACCGTTCCGCCGGGCTATCCGGGCGGGGTCGTGGCGCTGCTGACGGAAATCGAGCAGTTGTCCATCGTCCCCGATCAGTCCGCACGCGTCATGATCAACGAAGAAACGGGAACGGTGGTCATCAGCAAAGATGTCCGGATCGATCCGGTCGCCATTTCGCAGGGCGGCCTGACGGTCCGCGTCACCGAAACCCCGCAGGTCTCGCAACCCGGCGCCCTGTCGACGGGAGGTCAGACGAGGACCGTCGACCGCACCCAGGTCGACGTGACGGAAACCGGCACCGGCAAGGTCGCCCTATTTGCCCGGGGGGCGAGCCTGCAAGACTTGGTCAACGGCCTCAATTCCCTCGGCATATCGCCACGCGACCTGATCGCCGTGCTCCAGGCGCTCAAGGCGTCGGGCGCGCTGCGCGCCGAACTGACGGCAATGTAGCCATGATCAACCGGCCTGTTTCCGCTGTAGCCAACTTCTCCGCCGACGCGGTCGCCGGCGACCGGTGGGCCGGTGCGCGGTTGCGCGCCGCCCGCAGCGCGCGCGATTTTCAAGCCTCTGCCATTGCGTCTCTGCTCAAGCCGCTCGCGCCGGCCCTCATGGGCCAGAGTTCGACCGACCCGTCGGATGGTTTTTCTCGAGAGTTCTTCGGCTTCCTGCTGATTGAGAATCTGGCACGCCAAATGGCCGACGGCGACGCGCTCCGCATCAATGTCCGCCTCAAGGAAGGGATGGAGCGGACAGTGGCAAGCCCCACCCCGGACGGAGCCCAATCGTGAACAGCGCCGCCACCGAGCCCGATGACGTCGGCATTCTCGACCTCGTGATTCGCCTCGCCGCGGCCACCAAGGGCGCGGCGCGAGATAGATCGAACCGGACCGCGCCGATCAGGGAGCTGACCCATATCTGTGCCGAGATCGAGACCCGCTTGCGTCGACGCCAAGCGCGCGCGGCGGCGGAAGCGGAAATAGGCCCCACCCTCGGACTAGTCCGTCGTGAACTGGATCGCGCGATGACGGATTTGCGTGCGCATATGAAGGCCATCGATCTCGCCGTGCGTGCTTACCGTCGCGCGGCGTCCGGCCCACCCGGCGCCGTGCTCGGCTATTGCGGCGACGGACGCAGCGCGAGCTTTCGCGATTTTGCCCTCAGCAGAACGGTAGTTTAGCCGCGTGCCATCGTTCCGCTCGCCTCGACTACCGGCGGTCGCTGACCGGACCAACGATCGGCCGCGACGCATGTTGACCGCGACCGGCCTCGGCGGCGGGGCACAGCGACGCGGCCGTGCCGTCGGCGTCCTAACGGCGGCGCGCGGCTACGGCGCCGCCTGATCTCACCATGTCTTCGGACCAAAAGGATCGGGACGACAAGACCGAGGAGCCGACCCAGCGGCGCCTCGACAAGGCGCATGACGAAGGCGAACTGCAAATCGCCAGCGACCCATTCCTGCTGGCGGTCATGCTCGTCGGCGTCGGATTGCTGCTCGCCGTACCGCTCTGGTTCGCTTCACTCAAAGGCCTGCTCGGCTACTTCTACGATACCTACCCGCAGACCGGCGACGGCCTCGCATCGTCGCACAGCCTGCTGCCCCTGTTGAGCAGGGGCCAGCTCTGGACCTTGGCGATCCTGACGATTGCCGGCGGCGCATTCATTGCCGTCGTGCTCGCCGGCGCCGCGGCCCTTCGCCGGTTCCGCGTGCCGTTCAGGCCGATCAAGCCGGACTTGGCCAATGTTTCGCCGGGCCGGGGTATCCACCGGATTTACGGTCGCGAAGGCCTCACCCGCAGCGCGCTCAACTGCGCGAAGGTCTTGGCTACCCTGGCCTGCCTGAGCGTCGTGGCGTACAACGTCGTTCTTCCCCGGCTCATGCATTTTTCGTTTGAAGACCGCAGCGCGCTGGTAGCGACGCTGGTCAACGCCCTCATCCCGCTGCTCGCTGCCGCGCTCGCCTTGCTTGCACTTTTCGCCGCGGGCGATGTCGTGTTGCGGTATTTTCAGAATCGGCGCCGAATGCTCATGTCGCACCAGGACATCCGCGATGAAATGAAGGAACAAGAGGGCGACCCGCACATCCGGGCTCGCCTGAAGAAGATCAGGCGCGAGCGTCGCCGAAAGAGCCGCTATGCCCTGGCCGACGCAGACGCCCTGATCACCAATCCGACGCACTATGCTGTCGGCGTAAAATATGTCCTGGCTGAACGGCGGGCTCCTTTTCTGATCGACAAGGGCGCGGGCATTGCTGCCCTAAGGCTGATCCGAGCGTCGCGCCGGGCGAACGTCCCGATCCTGAGATACCCAAGCGTCGCCAGAAATCTCTTTTTCAATGTAGCGATCGACGAGGAGATACCCGAGTCGCTCTATGAAGACGTCGCGCGCATTCTTCTGGTCGTCTACCAGATCAAGGAGCGTCGGCGAAAACCGCATTGATCCCCGTCGCCAACTCCCAGCGCCCCGCCCTCAGTGGGGTCAGTTCGATGATGCTGAACACCGACGGGATCGTGGCAGGCAAGATCGGCTCCTCAACGTTTGAAGTGGAATTTGGGGCAGAACGGCAAGGCGGAGCGGATGGCGCCGACCGGGCGAGTGGCGGCCGGGCTCCTGGCATGCTGCCCAGTGCACGTGTATTTCCGCACCACAACGGAGCGGAAGCAGCAGTTCCAGCTCTGCCCGCCATGGTACGCTGCAGCGTAGATGGAAGACTTGTGTTGCGCCTTCTGGACACAAACGAGGAGGATTTTCCTTGCGATTCGCGATCTCCTTGGCCGGCTGGCCTAGCCTTTCCCATTCACGGTCTCCGTGAATAGGCGACTTTACCGCTGCATGTTGCGAATGCGACTGCCACAGGCTGAAAAGGCCCGGAATCAATGGACTCCGCATGTTCATTGCGCGCGATGTGATTGACCCTCGATGGGTATGGATAGGCCAAGCCAAATGGTCATGCTAGCTCCATGCAAAGCCACCCGCTCGTCTCGGACGATGAGGTGGCGTCGCCGCGCGATGCTGGCGGTGATCGCAGCAATTCTCGTGGCGCCGATCGCAACCATGGCTCAGGAGATCGGCGCCGCGCAAAAGGTGGTCCGCGATGTGTGGGGCGGTGGCCTGGCTTGGCGCATGAAACCGGAACAGAAGCTGCGCTTCCGCGAGCATATCAATGTCGGAAAGGAAAGCGGTCTGGACGTCCGCCTCGCCGATGGCACCGGCCTGAGCGTCGGCGAGAATGCCGAGATCCGTCTTGACGAGTTCGTCTACAACCCGGCGACCAACGTCGTCGACGGCACCATCAAGTTCACGAAGGGCGCCATGCGTTTTGTCGGGTCAAAGGCGCAAAAGAACGTGACGATCGAGGTGCCGGCGGGTACGGTCGGTATTCGCGGCACGGCGTTCAATCTTCTGGTCGACCGCACCCGGTTCGAGATCGAGGTCGTGTCGGGCGCGGTGGAGATTGCAATCGCCGGCGCGCGCCAAACGCTCGCTGCAGGCGAGTCCGCCACAGCGGATGGTGGCGCCATCCGGGTGGCCCCGCCGTCGCCGGCTTTCCGCCGCGCGATGGCTCAAATCACCAGCGCGCTGGGCCCGCCGGCCGCCGCTTCTTCCATCGGACTGGTCGAGGTGCGCAACAGCGCCGGCCGCCTGACGGGCTATCTGCTCACGCATCCCGACGGCCGTACCGATGCCCTCGATCCGCAGCGGCGACTCCTTGGCTGGTTCGACCCGCGCAGCAAGGCGACATTCGCCGCCGACGGCCGTCGCCTCGCCGACGGCGACCGGACGCCGGGCCTGGCGCGCGGCGAGCGATGACCCCCAAGCGGCGAGGCCCCGTTCGCGGCCTTTGAGAAGTCCTCGGCGCGGACCAACACGGGCGCACGGGGCGTCAGGCTCGGCGAGATCAAGCGAACCGACACGGTCGCGCACTGGCTCGGCGAGTTCGAGAAGGCGGACGAATTCAAGACCCTCGCGCCCAAGACACAGCGCGGCTACCTGCAATGCGCCAAGTTGGTCACGAAATGGGTGGGCGACCTTCGCCCAGGGCAGATCACCAAGAAATCGGCGAAGGCTTGGTACAAGAAACTACGCAAGGCCACGCCGGCCAAGGCGAACGCCGTCATTCGCTTCCTGCGCCTCTGGCTGAACTGGTGCGTCGACGAGGAGGTCCTGGAGAAGAACGTCGTGGCCAAGCCGCGACTGATCGGCATACCCGGGCGCACGAGGGTGTGGACCGACGAGGAGCTTCGCCTGTTCTGCGCCAAGGCTGACGAGGTCGGCCGGGCCTCGATGATGCTCGCCGTGCTCCTGGCGGCCAACCTCGGTCAGCGAGAGGGCGACATCCTCGCTCTGTCGCGCGCGGCCTATTTGAATAAGGGCTTTCAGATTCGCCAGCATAAGACAGGCGTTCTAATCTGAACTTTGCCCCATTTTCGAGCTAAGCAATTGAAAGTGCGGGGATTTTGGCTTTGACAGTAGTCATGTAATTTGTTTGAGGTGCTCGACAGGCTGGTTGTGCCGTGATTCAAGCTGCACATGTACGTCGCGATCGTTCCGAACCGCGGATCACCGCCAGCCATTCTGCTGCGGGAGAGCTACCGTGACGGGACCAAGGTCAAGAACCGC
>Ga0194131_10002222_pt1 | contig 32123 bp, 23 predicted proteins | sample TA2KigO120mmetaG_FD_148631 | JGI IMG/M metagenome (GOLD analysis project Ga0194131, IMG submission 148631) | Freshwater microbial communities from Lake Tanganyika, Tanzania - TA2015053 Kigoma Offshore 120m | ecosystem: Environmental > Aquatic > Freshwater > Lake | place: Tanzania: Lake...
TTCCCCGTATCGGAAACAGTCCACGGTGTGGTCGTTGACCAGCCCTGCCGACTGCATGAACGCGTAGCAGATGGTCGGGCCGACGAACCGGAACCCCCGCTTCAGCAGATCCTTGCTCATCGCATCCGCCTCCGCCGTTTTCGCCGGAATGTCGCCCATCGCCCGCCGCCCGTTCACCTTCGGCCTGCCGCCCACGAAGCCCCAGATGTAGGCGTCGAAGCTGCCCTGCTCCTTCCGCACCGCGAGAGAGGCCTGCGCGTTGGTGATGGCAGCATTCACCTTCAGCCGGTTGCGCACGATCCCAGGGTTCGCCAGCAACTCGGCGAGCTTCGCTTCGCCGTACGTCGCCACCCGTTCCGGCTGAAAGCCATCGAGGGCCTTCCGGAACGCCTCGCGCTTGTTCAGGATGGTCTGCCAGCTCAGCCCTGCCTGCATCCCTTCGAGTATCAGCATCTCGAACAGCGCCCGGTCGTCGTGCAGCGGCACTCCCCACTCTTTGTCGTGGTAGACCGTCATCAACGGGTCGCTCGTCCCCCACGCGCAGCGGTTCACCCCTTCTTCCTCGCCTCCCGGCTCGCCTTCGGCTTGGCGGCCCCGTCGTCGAACGGCAGCACTCCGTGCCGGAAGCAGCCTACGTAGTGGTCGTTCACTAGGCCCACCGACTGGATGTACGCATAGACGATCGTCGGCCCAACGAACTTGAAGCCACGCCCAATCATGTCCCTGCTCATGCGCTCGGCCAGCGGCGTGACCGCCGGCAGTTTTACGTTCTGCCGCCAGCCGTTGACCATCGGCTTGCCGTCCACGAAACCCCACAGGTAGTCCGCGAAGCTCCCGTGCTCGGCCCGCACCCGCTGGATGGCCTCGGCGTTGCCGATGATGGCTCCCATCTTCGCCCTGTTGCGGATGAGGCTCGCGTCCGCGAGCAGCGCCGCCAGCTTGGCGTCGCCGTAATGCGCCACCTTCGCCGGATCGAACCCGTCGAAGGTCTTACGGTACGCCTCGCGCCGACGCCAGACGCCCCACCAGTTCAGCCCCGCCTGCACACCGCTGAGCGCCAGGAACTCGAACAGCCGCTTGTCGTCCCTCGTCGGCGTCCCCCACTCCCGGTCGTGGTACTCCAGCTTCATCGGGTCGTCCGGCGGCACGTCCCAGCACCGCTGCAGCCCGTCGTGATAGGTCATTTCGCCTCCCTTATTCAAACCCGGATAGTCTCGGCTGTAAGGGATACTCCTGCACGGCCTCCCCCTCGAAGCCCGACACGCCCACGCCCACAAGACGAAACAGCCGCCCCGGCTGCATCTCCGTCCTTAGGATCGCCTTAGCCGCCTGCGCCAGCGACTCCGCCGACTCCACCGGCTCCGGCAGCGTCTCCTGCCGCGTGAACGTCGTGAAATCCGACAGCCGCAGCTTCATCTTCACCGTGTGCCCCTGCAGCCCGGTCCCTTCCAGCCGCCGCCATACCCGCTGGCTCAGCCGCGTCACCAGCTCCTCCAACTCCTCCGCGTCGCCCGAATACCGCGCCAGCGTCGTCTCCGCGCTCACCGACTTCGTCTCGTGCTCCACCACCACAGGCCGGTCATCCTCGCCCAACGCCAGGTCTAGCATGAACGGGCCCACCTTGCCGAAGTGCGCCCGCATCCACGCCGCATCTTTCGCCGCCAGGTCCCCGATGATGCGCACGCCCTCCTCGGCCAAGCGCGCCGCCGTCTTCGGGCCGACACCCCACAGCTTGTCCACCGGCAGCGGCGCCAAGAACGCCTGCTCCGTCCCCGGCGGCACCACCGTCAGCCCGTCCGGCTTCTCCAAGCCCGACGCTACCTTCGCCACCGACTTGCTCGTCGCCACGCCGATGGAAATCGTCAGCTTGGTCTCCGCCTTGACCCGCCGCTTGATCTCCGCCGCAATCATCCTCGGCGTGTTCTCGAGCGTCACCAGCGCCGTCACGTCCAGGTACGCCTCGTCCAGCGACATCGGCTCCACCAGCGGCGTGTACCCGTGGAAGACGGCCATCACCTGCTCGGAGACCTCGTGATAGACGTCGAACCGCGGCGGCACGCGGACGGCCTGTGGACACAGCCGCATCGCCGTGAACATCGGCATCGCCGACCGCACCCCGAACTTCCGCACCTCGTACGACGCCGCAGCGACGACACCCCGGCCCTCAGGAGACCCACCGACTACCACAGGCTTCCCCCGCAGCGCCGGGTTATCCCGCTGCTCCACCGAGGCGTAGAACGCATCCATGTCCGCGTGCAGGACGTGGCGAACCAAAGCTAAGTTTGTGCCGAGGGATTCTCGGCTTCATCGTTTACAACAGAGGATGGGATCCGGAGCGTAGTCGAAATTGTCTCAATCTCTGGGATGGCTTTCTTGGTTGGTGAGACGCCCAGTTCTTTGAATTTACGTGCCGATGGAAGTACCATCCTCTCCAAGGATCCGATACCCTCGTTAAAAGTTTCTACTGCTTTTTCTAGAGACCTGCGATGGTTGCCAAGGTGCTCTGCCCAGGTTGCGAGCCTGTCGTACAGCTCTCTGCCTAAGTCGCTAATTCTTCTTGCATTCTCAGTTAGTTGCTCTTGCCGCCAACCGTATGCGACGGCATAGAGCAGAGAGATTAGAGTTGAGGGCGTGGCTACTACGACCCGAGCTTTCATACCCTCCTCTAGCAAGTTTGGCTCGTGCTCGAGTGCTGGAGTGAGGAAGAACTCTCCTGGCAAGAAGAGCACGACGAACTCAGGGGTATAGCCAAGGGAATCCCAGTAGGATTTAGCAGAGAGCTCTCTAATACGATCACGGAGTTGTTTTGCATGGCGTTCGAGAGCTGCTCGTCGCTGGTCATCGCCCTGAGCCTCAATAGCTTGTAAGTAGGCATCGAGGGGAGTTTTCGCGTCCACGGCTATTCGCCGCTCGCTCGGGAGGTAGATGACCATGTCTGGGCGCAACAGGCCGTCGGCACTACTTATTGTTTGCTGCTCGACAAAGTCACAGCGCTCAACCATTCCTGACAACTCCGCAACTCTGCGAAGCGTTAGTTCCCCCCAGCGTCCACGCGCCTGTGGGTGTTTTAGCGCTTGGACTAGGCGACTTGTTTCTGAGGTAAGCTGTTGCTGACCTTTGGTGACGTCCTCCAGTTGCTGCCTCAGCGCACCGTAAGCCTCCTTGCGGCTCTTCTCGACTTCTGACAGTGCGTCGCCCAGTGGTCTTACCAAACCTTCAACAGCCATGAATCTCAACTCCAAATCGCCCCTGGCTTTTTTGATTCGGCTGTCGAGCGACTAGGTAGCAAGCTGTAGAAAGAGTTAGCTGTTCTTATGAAGCGCGTCGGTGGCTAGCGAGGCGAACACGTGGGAGATTTGCTGCTCGTCCGCCAGACGCTCGCGCTTGATTTCTTCAATACGCTCCTCAGCCAGTCTGAGCTTGGTGGTTAACTCAATTCCTTCTGAGGTAGCTTTTAACTTGAACCTTGCCCAGGCCGCAACCCCTGCTATGGCAGCGCCAACGGCTGTACCTATGACAAACCAAAGGACGTCCATTTACCCCTCCTCGACCGAAGAGTTCGATGGGCCGATATCGGGATGGATACAGAATCCATCCCGATATCGGTGCCCTAGAAACTTCTTGAAGGGTCTGGGGGACTTCTTCCGGGCAGAAGAAGTCCCCCAGGGTTCTCAGAGTGAGCCGTCTATGACGACGTCGAGGACGGCGGGTTTCTTTGAGGCGAGGGCCTTTTTCAGTTCGGGGCCAATCTCGCGCGGGTCCTCGATGCGTTTTCCATAGACCCCCATCGCCTGCGCCATGCCCGCGATGTCCAGCCGAGTGGGGAAGTCCATCCCGATGTACTTGCTCGGCGACTTGTCCTTGATGACCATGTTCTTATAGACGTTCATGTTCAGCTTCAGCACGCGGTACGTGCTGTTGTTGCAGATGACATAGACCGTCGGGATGTTCTCGTTGGCCGCGGTCCAGAACCCCTGCACCGTCATCATCGCGCTGCCGTCGCCCACGATGGCCACCACCGGCTTGTCGGGGTTCGCCAGCTTCGCGCCCAGGCCCGCGCCCATCCCCCAGCCGATGGCCCCGCCGCGTTCGCCGAACCAGCCGCCCGGCGTGCTGAACTCAATCGCGCCCATCACCGACGTCCGCGTCGTCACCGAATCGTCCACCACCACCGTCCCCGGCGGCAGCGCCGCCGCCACCTCCGTCATCATCCGCTCGGTGGACATCGGCTTCATGTCCCACCGCTCCTTGAGCCGCTTTTCCCACGCCGCCTGCTGCGCCGCCTTCTCTTTCGCGATTGCAACGATGCGTCCCTTCGCCGCCTCCTTCGCCGACCCCGACATCTCCGCCTCCAGCGCTTCCGCCAGCGCCGCCATCGCCATCTTCGGGTCGGCCGTCATGCCCACGTCCGTCGGCTCACTCTTGCCCACGTTGCGCCCCGGCACGTCCAAGTGGACGATCTTCGTGCTCGCCGGCAGCGTCCGCCCGCCCATAGTGTCGAAGAACCAGTAGCTCGTGAACACGTTCCCCACCGCCAGCAACCCGTCCGCCGCGGACAGCACCTTCGTCGGCTCAGGGAAGCCGTAGAACATGCGCCCCAGGAACTGCTGGTGGCCGGTCGGGAAGTTGAACTCCGATACCGACGCCGCGTAGACCTTCGCACCCAGCGCCTCCGCCAGCCTCACCGCCTCCTTGCTCGCATTCGACTGGGCGACGCGGTCGCCGATGAGCATGATGGGGTTTTTGGCCTTCGCCAGCAGCTTGACCGCCTCCTCCACCGCGCGCCGATCCGGCTCGACCCGGTGGTAGCCCGTCGTGGACGGCACGATCTCCACGTCCGCCTCGCCGTCCATCGAGTTCGCAGAGAAGCCGACGTACACCGGCCCCGTCGGCGGCGTCTTCGCCTCGTTGAACGCCCGCCGGATCGCCCCCGGCACCTGGTCCGGGTGGCTCAATTCCACGCTCCACTTCGTGAACAGCTTGACCATGTCGGCCAACTCCGTCCGCCCCTCCACCAACTTGCGCATGTCCTTGTTGCCCGACGTCAGCACCAGCGGCGTCCCGCCCTCGTTGGCGTTGTTCAGCAGGCTGATGCCGTTGGCCAGACCCGTCTCGATGTGCAGGTTCACGAACGCGGGCCGCTGGGTGGCTCGGGCGTAGGCGTCGGCGGCGCCCATCGCCACCCCTTCCTGCGTCACCAGCACGTACTTCAGATCCGGGTAGCGCTCCAATTCGTCCATGATGGCGCTCTCGCTCGTCCCCGGGTTCCCGAAGATGTACTTCACCCCCTCGGCCCGGAGCTGCTCCATCAGCGCCCGACTCCCCTTCATGCGTACCATCGTTCACTCACTCCGCGCAAAATATCTCCTCTCCCCTTGCGGGAGAGGCCTATGGACGTGCCTGGCACGTCTATAGGGTGAGGGGTATCTTATTACACCTTCGCTAGTATCGCGTCCAGCGCCTCCGCCCGGAACCGCTCCATGTCCTCCGAGTCCTTGATGATGGCCCCCAGCGTCTGCTCCACCGTCTGCTTGTCCAGGTGGTCATGGTGCAGCACCACCATCGCCCGCGCCCAGTCAAGCGTCTCCGACACCCCGGGCGCCTTGTCCAGCTCCAGCTTCCGGATCTCCTCCACGAACCTGCACACCTGCCCCGCCAGCCGCTCGTCTATCCCCGGCACCTTCGCCCGCACGATGCGCAGCTCCTTGTCCAGGTCTGGATAGTCTATCCAGAGATAGAGGCACCGCCGCCGCAGCGCGTCCGAAAGCTCCCGCGACCGGTTCGACGTCAGGATGACCAGCGGCCTGTGCTTGGCCTTGATGGTCCCGATCTCCGGGATGGTCACCTGGAACTCGGCCAGCGCCTCCAGCAGGAACGCTTCGAACTCCTCGTCCGCGCGGTCCACCTCGTCTATCAGCAGCACCGGCGGCTTGTCCGGCTGCGTCAGCGCCGCCAGCAGTGGCCTCTGTAGCAGGAACGCCTCGCTGAAGATCTCGCGCTCCCGCACGTCCGCCGGCCTTCCGTCCTGCTCGTCCAGCTTGATGCGCAGGAGCTGCTTGGGGTAGTTCCACTCGTACAGCGCCGTCGTGACGTCCAGCCCCTCGTAGCACTGCAGACGGATGAGCCGCGTGTCCAGCAGGCGTGCCATCACGTTGGCCACCTCCGTCTTCCCCACGCCGGCCCGCCCCTCGATGAGCAGCGGCCGCTCCAGCGACTGTGCCAGGTAGATGGACGTCGCGATGGCCGGGTCGGCGATGTAGCTCGCCTCCTCCAGCCGCTCCAAGATGTTCCTGATGGGGTCTGCCGCTGCCTTCTGCTTAGCCATGCCTGGCTATTCTACCGTTTTCTAGAAGCAACATCGCCATCAACACTAACCCAATAGCGTGCGGGGAATGTTTGAACTTCTGATTCGCCTAAAGCAGGCGTGGTACAGCGCTGGTCATTGGAAAAAGAAGGAAATCGAAACCGATGTGAAAGGCAAATGCCCAATGCCAGTATTTCCCACGCCATGGCTTAATAGGGATTATCCCTGTGATGACATCTCCCACCATGTTTTCCAAAGTGCTGGTCCAAGCAATGTCTTTAGTCGAGCGTACATCGCGGAGACGGAATCAGCCTGTCCTGGTCACCTTCAACGAGGCGCCAGGAAAGACTCGGCATTTCCCAAGCCTGCGCATTCAGTTGCACCATGGAGCCTGGGATATCCCTGCAAACGCATTGGCTGGAAACGATACCCGCATTGACAACCCGCCGCAGCCATGGGAAGCTACTATCAATAATCGGACCCCCGTTCTTTTCCAAAGCGCCACCCTCGGATGTCTAGGTGGACAAAAGTGGGCAAATCACGCCGAAAAGCCCGTCTCGACGCCTCCCACGTAGCCACTCCGCCGGTTCACGAAGCCGTCGCGAGAAACTGACCGGCCCCTAAAGACTGGTGGACCTCCGGATGCTGAGGGGTGGTTGTCCGGTGTGTTGCGCGGTGGACTCGTGGTCGAACACGGGCCATGCTGCTGCAAGACCGAAGGCGATGACCATGCCAAGGGGGGGCGTTCAACCCCCCCGCCCCGTGAGGGGAGAGGGCCTTCGTTCTATGGGCCGAAGGGGTGAGGGCAGGGCACATCCTTGCCCAAAAAACACCTCACCCCGACTGGATGGCCCCAGGACAGGGTGAGCGAGCCAGAGTCCCTAACTTCGCTCCACGCCTTGCCTGCTGCAAGGCAGGCACCTTTACAAACTCTCCTCCCCCTCGAGGGGGGGACCAAGAGCCTGCCCCGAGCCTGTCGAAGGGTGGGGGTAAAGCCCCGCCTCGCTTACCTCTTCGCCGCCTGCATCAGCCGCCACACCTTCTCCGGCTTGGCCGGCATGTTCAGGTGCTTGACCCCGAACGGCGCCAGCGCGTCCACCACCGCGTTGATGACCGCGGGCGACGAGGCGATGGTCGCCGTCTCCCCCGCGCCCTTCACGCCCAGCGGGTTGGCGGGCGAAGGTGTCTCCGTCCGCGCCGTCTCGTAGTTCGGGAAGTCCTCGGCGGTGGGCACCGCGTAGTCCAGCATGCTGCCCGTCAGGAGCTGCCCGTCCTCGCCGTACACCGCCTCCTCCTGCAGCGCCTGGCCCACCCCCTGGGCGATGCCCCCGTGCACCATCCCGTCCACAATCATGGGATTGATGACCCGGCCCACGTCGTCCACGCACACGTAGCGCTTCAGCTTCACCAGGCCCGTATCCCCGTCCACCTCCACCACCGCGATGTGCGTGCCGAAGGGCCAGGTGAAGTTCTTCGGGTCGAAGATGCTCATCGCCTCCAGCCCCGGCTCCGTGCCCTCGGGCAGACTGGCATACCAGTACGAGGCCAGCGCCACCTCCTGGAAGGTCTTCGCCTTGGCCGGCGCGCCCTTCACGAAGAACTTGCCGTTCTCGAAGACGACGTCGGCGGCGGCGGCCTCCAATAGGTTTGCCGCGATCTTCTTGGCCTTGTCCTTGATCTTCTCGGCGCTCATGTGCAAGGCCGTCCCGCCCACCACGGCGCTGCGGCTACCGAACGTACCCGTGCCCATCTGTACCTTGTCCGTGTCGCCGTGAACGACCTCGACGTCGTCCATCGGGATACCGAACTCCGAGGCCGCCAACTGCGCGAACGTCGTCTCGTGCCCCTGGCCGTGGCCCGACGAACCGGTAAACACCGTCACCTTGCCCGTGGGGTGCACGCGCACCAGCGAACTCTCCCACACGCCCGCGCGGGCGCCCAGCGCGTAGGCCACCGCCGACGGGGCCACGCCGCAGATCTCGACGTAGCTCGACAGGCCGATGCCCAGGTACTTGCCCTTCTTGCGGGCCTCCGCCTGCTCCTTGCGGAACTGCTTGTAGCCCACCATGTTCAGGGCCTTGTCCAATGCGGGCTCGTAGTTGCCGCTGTCGTAGCTGACGTTGGTGGTGACGGCCTGACCGTCCTTGAACGGCGGCAGGAAGTTCTTGCGCCGAACCTCCGCCGGGTCCATACCGATTTCGGCCGCGAACCGATCCACCATCCGCTCGATGAGGTACGTCGCCTCGGGTCGCCCAGCGCCGCGGTACGCGTCCACCGGCGTCGTGCTCGTGAAGACCCCGGTAACCTTGCAGTAGATGTTGGGCGTCTTGTACGGGCCGGACAGCATCAGGCCGAACAGGTAGGTCGGGATGGCCGGCGCAAATGTGGACAGGTATGCGCCCATGTTGGCGTAGATGTTGGCCCGCAGGCCGGTGATGGTGCCGTCCTTGTTGCCCACCATCTCGACGTCGCCGATGTGGTCGCGCCCGTGCGTCGTCGCCATGTAGTTCTCCTGGCGCTGCTCGATCCACTTGACCGGGCGGCCCAGCGTCTTGGCGATGGTGAAGGCGATGACCTCCTCGGAGTAAAGGTACAGCTTGCTGCCGAAGCCGCCGCCGACCTCCGGCGCGATGACCCGTATCTGGTGCTCCGGGTGGCCCGTAACCAGCGCTAACAGGAGCCGGACGAGGTGCGGGATCTGGGTCGAGGTCCAGACGGTGACCTGGTTGGTGCCTGGGTTGTAGTCGGCCACGACCCCGCGCGTCTCCATAGCGTTAGGGATGAGCCGCTGATTCACGATGCGCTCCTTGACCCTGACCTGGGCGGACTTGACGGCCGCGTCGGCGTCGCCGCCCTTGACCTCCCACACGAAGGCGACGTTGTTGGGCGCGCCGTCGTGAAGCTGGGCCGCGCCGGGCTTGATAGCCTTCTCCATGTCCACCACGGCGGGCAGAACCTCGTAGTCCACGTCAACTGCGGCGGCGGCGTCTGCGGCCGCCTCGCGGGTGGTGGCCACGACTGCGGCGACGGGGTCCCCGACCGTGCGGACCTTCTCGTAGGCGATGGGCGGGTGGGGGACCTCTTTGGTGTCGGGGACGACCCAGCCGCAGGGCACCGAGCCGAGCTTGTCCTTCAGGTCGGCGCCGGTATAGACCGCCACCACGCCGGGCATCTTCTTGGCCGCGGTGACGTTGATCCGCTTGATCTTAGCGTGGGCATGGGGGCTGCGCACCAGGAACAGGTGCAGCAGGCCCACCAGCCGGACGTCGTCAACATAGGTGCCCCTGCCGGTGATGAGGCGGGGGTCTTCGCGGCGCTTGATGCTGGAGCCGAACAGCGTCGTCGTCATCGTCTCCTCCTCGTGTCGTGGGGGCCGCGGCGTGAGTTGCCACAGCTTCACCCGAAAGTGGCCTGTACTTTACCCCAGCCGCCCAACCCTGACAAGGGCAGAGGCCTTCTTTGCCGACCTTTCAAACGTACGTCGCATCGCGTCCGCCTTCTCCGCTGTGAACCCTGCGACGTCCATCGCCAGTTGCACCATTTGATCTTGAAAAAGCGCAGCTCCCAGGGTTCTAGACAAAGCTGACAGTTCCAGGCGGTGATCGAAGGTCACTCGCTCTACCCCCTTCCGCCGCTGTAAGAAGCTCCGTATGCCACCACTGCCGCGTACACCGGGGAGACCGACACTGATTCCATGAGCTACGTCTGTCAATGTCCTAGGCATCGACTCTCGGAAGACCTGCCGATAGGCCGAGGAGCCAACTTGGAAAACACCGACCATGCTCGGACTACCGTTGTCTCTCGGAATGGGTACTCGTTTAAGCCATTGTCCTGTTGACCGCAGACGGTCCCATCGCATGGTATCGCACTTCCCAGACTGAAGCGTCACATGATAGGCGTGGAGCGAGTCGTCCGGCTCCTCTAGGCCCACTTCATAGCCAATTAGTGACGCGATAGTTCCGACATGCCCCTTCCACGCCCCGCCTGTGATATGCACGATTTGGTCACGCTGGCAAACGCATTTGTGGTCAACCAAAGCACCGGTCGGTGGCACAGTGTAATGTGAGGTGTAGTCCCACGTAGGAGCATTCCTGCCTCCTTGCAGACTACTAAATGCACTGGTGTTCTCATTCCAGTCCTGTTCTGTCAAGTGTTCATGGGGGGATTGCTCTTTGTCTAAGGTGCCGTGTTCCATCACGACTTTTTGGTACAGGGCCACACCCTCCTTCGGGGTGAGCATGTTGATACCCATGTGGGGCCGCACGGTGTTATAACCTGAGAGGGAGCGCTGGAAGGACCGTTGCAGGTTATCTCAATCCTCGGCAGGTTCAGCCAGCAGCAGGAAGAACTCGTCTTCATCCGTCCGGAAGCTGCGTTCGATGACGGCGTTTTTATTGGGACTGCTCTTGTGGATGTAGTAGTGCTGGATGCCCACTTCCTCGGATACCTGGTGGAAATGCCGCTGGAACTCCCACCCGTTGTCCGTCTGGATGTAGCGGAGGGGGAAGGGACAGGTCTGCACGGCATGACGCAGGGTCAGGATAGCTCCCGCCTTGTCCTGCACGGGGAGCACCAGCGCGACCTTGTAGCGGAAGAGGATATCGATCACGGCATACGCATAGCACGTGATACACCAGGCTCGTACATGATTGCCGCTGAGCAGGAGGGCGGCGGCTTCGGCTCCGCAATCGTGGTCCTTCCGTCGGCCACCACTGCCACCCCGATCCCAGCGCGGACATGCACCTGACCCATGAGAGGTCTGCCGCTTTGACGTAGCTTCGCGGCGCTGCCTATAATGGCCGCGTCGGGCGTCTCGCCTCACGGCAGACTGCGTCCGGCGCGGAGGGTACGTTCCTTGGGAGACGGGAACCCCGATATCGCCACCCTCAAGTCCCCTGCCAACAAGGTCGGTGCCATCCGACTGGACGCGCCGCGCATGCTGGCGATGTACACCCAGATGGTGCGCTCGCGCACGCTGGACGAGCGGGTGTGGCTGCTCAACCGGCAGGGGAAGGTGGCCCTCATGTCCTCGGCCCAGGGCCACGAGGCGGCGCAGATCGCCACCGTCCACGCGTTAAGGCCGGGGCAGGACTGGTTCTACACCTACTACCGCGACCTAGCCGTGGTAGTGGCCCTAGGCGTCCCTTTTAAGGAAATCATGCTGGGGTACATGGCCAAGGCGGGTGAACCGTTCAGCGGCGCACGGCAGTTCCCGTGCCATGGCGCATACCCCAAATACCATATCGTCAACCCCTCTAACGTCGTGGGCACGCGGATCCCGCAGGCGGTCGGCGCGGCTTTGGCCGCGAAGATGCGCCGCGAGGGTACGGTAGTCATCGTGTATTTCGGTGACGGAGCAGCAAGCACGGGCGACTGCCACGAGGGGATGAACTTCGCAGCTATCCACAAGCTGCCGGTCGTCTTCTTCTGCGAGAACAACCGGTACGCCATCTCGGTGCCGCTGTCCAAGCAGATAGCAGTATCCAATGTGGCAGCACGGGCCGAGGGGTACGGGATGCCGGGCCTCACGGTGGACGGGACGGACGTCGCGGCGGCGTACGAGGCAACGGCGGAGGCGGCGGCCAAGGCGCGGGCGGGGCATGGCCCGACGCTCATCGAGGCGATGGTCGAGCGCGCTCTCCCGCACACGAGCGACGACGACGACCGCAAGTACCGCTCCCGCGAGGAGATGGAGGAGGTCAAGAGGCGCGACCCGCTCCCCATCCTCAAGCGTCAGCTCGAAGCGATCGGCGTGCTGAACGTGGAATTGGATGCGCGGATATGCGAGGCGGCGAAGCGCGAGGTGGATGAGGCCACCGAGTTCGGCGAGGCTGCACCCTACCCCACTACCGAAGGCTTCTATGACCATGTGTACGCACCGCAGGGAGGTGCACCATCGCCGTAAAGAACGTCCTGGAAGCGGTGCGCGACGCCATGCGCGAGGAGATGGAACGCGACGAGCGGGTCTTCGTCATGGGGGAGGACATCGGCACGCGCGGCGGAGTGTTCCTGGCAACGGACGGCTTCCTGCAGAAGTTCGGGGCCGAGCGAGTGATAGACACGCCGCTGGCGGAGTCGTCCATCGCCGGCATCGCATTGGGCGCGGCAACGAGCGGGATGCGCCCCATCGCTGAGATGGAGTTCGCGGACTTCATCTGGCCGGTGTTCAATCAGATCGTGGGCGAGGCGGCCCGCGTGCGTTACGGCACGAACGGTGGGCTACATGTGCCGCTGGTGCTGCGCGCGCCATACGGTGGCGGTGTCCGAGGAGGGCTATACCACTCGCAGAGTGTCGAGTCGTTCTTCGCCCACGTGCCAGGCCTCAAGGTCGTGGTGCCAGCCACGCCGTACGACGCCAAGGGACTGTTGAAGTCAGCGATACGCGACGACGACCCCGTGGTGTTCCTCGAACACAAGCGGACGTACCGGCTGGTGCGCGGCGAGGTGCCAGACGAAGAGTACACGCTGCCCATCGGTGTCGCAGACGTGAAGCTGGAGGGCAGCGACATCAGCGTCATCACCTACGGGCTGATGCTGCACCACTGCATCGAGGCGGCGAGAGAGCTGGCGAAGGAGGGCATCAGCGTCGAGGTGGTGGACCTGCGCACGCTGCGGCCCCTGGATGAGGCGACGGTGCTGGTGTCGGTGAGGAAGACGGGCAAGGCGTTGGTGGTGCATGAGGACACACGGGCCGTGGGCATCGGCGCGGAGGTGGCAGCCACCATCGCGGAGAAGGCGTTTGACCGCCTCGACGGACCAGTGACGCGGCTGGCCGGGCCGGACGTGCCTGCCATGCCCTTCAGCCCGCCGCTGGAGGAGATGTTCATGCTGGACAGCAAGAACATCGCCGATGCCGTCCGCACCCTGGCGCGGTACTAGCCGATGAAGATCGAGCTGCCCCAGGTCGGGCAGTCGGTTACTGAGGGCACCATCGGGCGGTGGTTGAAGCAGGTGGGCCAGCGGGTGGAGAAGTACGCCCCGCTGGTGGAGGTGCTGACCGACAAGGTGAACATGGAGATGCCCTCCCCTGTAGCCGGGGTGCTGACGCGCATCGTGGCACAAGAGGGGGAGACCGTGCCGATGGGCGCGGTCATCGCAGAGATCGCGGTTGCGGAAGAAGAGCAGGTAATCACACCGCCGTCCGCCGCCAAGTCGGGCCAAATGCCAGCCGACCGCATCGGAACCCTCCTGAAGAATGTGGCGCCGATGGGGCCGACCGGCTCCGGCGGCCCGCTGATGGAGACGGCGCCTTCCCAAGCAGCTCCGGCATCGGCAGCACCACCGCTTCCGCCCGCACCAACGGCTCCCGAGGACGGCCCGACTGCGCCCGGGCGGTACTCGCCGGTGGTGCAGCGGTTGGCCGCCGAGCACAGGGTGGACCTCTCGAAGGTCAAGGGCACGGGCATCGGCGGGCGCGTCACACGCAAAGATGTGGAGGACGCCATCCAGGTCAAGGGCGGCGCGGCGCCACCGGGGGAAGCGCGGCCCGTGGCAGCGGACGAGGAGCGCATGCCGCTCTCGCCAATGCGGCGCATCATCGCCGAGCACATGGTCAAGAGCGCCACACAGATCCCGCATGTGTGGTCGCTGGTGGAAGCGGACGTCACGGAGTTAGCGATGCGGCGCGAGGCGCTTAAAGAGGGGTTCCGTGCCGCGAGGGGCTTTCCCCTTACCTACCTGGCGTTCGTCCTCCAGGCGGTGGCCGAGTCGCTGAAAGAGCACCCCCTGCTGAACTCGTCCTGGGGCGGAGATGCCATCATCCTCAAGAAACGCGTCAGCATCGGCATCGCGGTGGCAGCGCCCTCCGGCTTGGTTGTGCCGGTGATACGGGATGCCGACACGAAGGGCATCGCCGCGCTGGCGCAGGAGGTTGACTCCCTGACGCAGAAGGCCCGCAAGGGGTTTCTGGCGCTGCAAGACGTGCAGGGCGGCACGTTCACAGTGAACAATACGGGCGCGCTAGGCTCGGTGGCATCGAATCCGCTCATCAACTACCCACAGGCGGCCATCTTGACCACCGAGGCCATCGTGAAGCGGCCCGTGGTGGTTAACGACACCGTCGCGGTCCGCTCGATGATGAACCTGGTACTTGGGTTCGACCACCGCATCATGGACGGCGCCGAGGCGGGTGCGTTCCTCCAAGCGGTCAAACGAAGGCTGGAGGCGATGGGGCCGGAGACGGCGGTCGGGTGACGGCCGTGGCATGACAAGGTGCCTGACAGTCCAGCTTGGGCGCATGGAGTACATGGCGGCCTGGGAGCTGCAGCGCAGCCTGGCGCAGCGCGTGGCCGACGCGGAGTTGCCGGGAGTACTGCTCCTGCTGGAGCATCCGCACGTGTACACCCTGGGGCGGCGCGGCAAGATGGCGGACATCCTCGCTGGCCCGGAGCGGCTGCGCGAACTGGGGATCGAGGTACACGCAACGGACCGCGGCGGCGAGGTGACGTACCACGGCCCAGGCCAGCTGGTGGGCTACCCAATCGTGGACATCAGGCCACTGGGCGGGCCGCTGGCGTTCGTGCATGGCCTCGAGGCGGCCATCGTAGCGATGCTCGCCGAGTTCGGCATCACGGCGGAGCGCGGCGCCAAGCCGACGGGCGTGTGGGTCGGGGACGCGAAAATCGCGGCCATCGGTCTAAAGGTCAGCCGGGGCGTCTCGATGCACGGCTTCGCCCTGAACATAGCTCCTGACCTATCGTACTTCGACCACATCGTGCCGTGCGGGATGCCGGGCGGTAAGGTCACTTCGATGGAGTGTGAGGTGTGCATCGCGGACATGGCGGGGGTCGTACCCGTCCTTGTGCGGCATCTGTCCAAGACATTCGGGTGGCAGCCCGAATGGGCATCGTTAGAGAGCATCGGAGCAGCTGGGCCGAGTGTGCTGACACCTTCGGGACGGTAGGGTTGGAGATGGGCAGGCTATGGTGGGCATCGCTGGCGCTGCTAGCCGTCGTGGCCGCGTGCGGCGACAGGCCCAAGCCGGCGCCACAGCCCATACGCGACCCGGCCATCGAGGCGCGGATGGAGGCGGTGCTGACCGCCGCAGCCGAAAAGCTGTCGCCCGAGCCTAAGGCGCAAGGCCAGGACTACGAATCGGCCAACGCCGTCCTGTCCAGCAGTCCTTCTCCGACGCCCGTGCCGCAGGTGCGGCTCCAGTGGGGCTCCACAGGGCCACCCGCTGGCCGCGAGGTCGTGGTGGCGCGGGTCGTGGACGGCGACACGATTGACGTTGAGTTCCCCAACGGGGCCTTCGAGCGGATACGGCTGTTGGGTGTGGACACGCCGGAGGCGGACGGCGGCAACAGGCCACGGGAGTTCGGCAATATCGTGGATATCTCATGCCTGAACGAGTGGGGTGCCTTGGCCTCCGAGTTCACGCGGGACGCCCTGGTGGACCAAGCCATCCTGTTGACGTACGACGAACGGGCCTCGGGCCGGGACGGGTTCGGAAGGCTGCTGGCCTACGTGGAGATTGCAGGTGTGGACTTCAACGCGGAGCTGGTGGCGAGGGGCTACGCTAGAGTGTTCACCCGGTTCGGCGGCAGCCGGGAGTCCAGCCACCTCGCGCTTCAAGACCAGGCGCGGCAGGAGCGGGTGGGACTGTGGGATTGCCAACCACAGCCCCGGGTCGTAGTCACGCGTCGACCAGGACTTGAGGCGACCATCCAGGCGAAGCTAGCCGACCGGATCGCTGACCGCGGGCGAGCTATCGGCACGGCGATAGATGTGGCCGTTGAGTACTTCGCGCTCACCGAGGCGCTATCGCCTACGCCGGAACGGCTCGATCCGGCGAGCGGGCTGCGGCAGGAGGTAGTCATCGAGTGCATCGCTTACGACGGAGCGGTGCCGCAGACCGAGTCGGACGAGTACGTGCAGATCACGAACATAGGGGTCGAACCGGTGGACCTCTCAGGATGGCACCTAGCGGCGGGGGATGGCAGGGCCGACTTCATCTTTCCGAGTTACCTCCTGATGCCGGGGCGCTTCGTCCGTGTGTACACGAACGAGCGCCACCCCGAGACCGGCGGCTTCGCCTTCGGGTCAGCGCAAGCTCTGTGGGGCAATGACCAACCCAGAACTGCCAAGCTCCTAGACGAGTCCGGTGCAGTGGTCTCCATGAAGAACTACCCACCGGGATGCTAGGTGCGATGGGCCTTTACCAAGCCGCGTTCGGACTGCTCCTGGGCCGGCGGATGCCGAGGACATCTGGGACGCTCGCGGCACCAGGACTGAAGGGTGTGGTCGTCATCAGGCGCGACCGGTACGGCATCCCGCACATCGAGGCCGAGAGCGACGAGGATGCTTGGTACGGACTCGGGTTCTGCCACGGGCAGGACAGGGCGTTCCAGCTCGAAATCAGCCTGCGGGTAGCGCGCGGGACGGTGTCCGAGCTGGTGGGCAAAGCTGGACTCCCCACCGACCTATTGGCACGCCGTATCGGATTCAACCATTCTGCAGCGCGACAGTGGGCCGCCCTTGACCCGGACGTCAGCCAGGCGCTGGAAGCATATGCTAAGGGGGTCACGGACGGGGCCACGTTAGGGTCGCCCCGCCGCGCGCACGAGTTCGCGCTGCTCAAGATACGGCCGACGCCCTACACCGGCGTGGACGCGCTGGCGGTGGCCAAGGTGTACGCCTTCGGCCTTTCCTCCAACTGGAGCGCCGAGCTGGCCCGCTACCATGTCCTGCAGGGAGACGGGCCGGAGGCGCTGCGCGCTGTTGACCCGTCGTACCCCGAGTGGCTCCCCGTGACGATGCCTGACGGTGGCGATGCGGGTACACCTGTGGACCGGCTGTCGGGCGACCTAGCGCTGCTGGCAGCGGCGGCTGGTGTCAGCGGGGGGTCGAACAATTGGGTGCTGGCCGCCTCCCGGACAGCGACGGGGCGGCCTATCCTCGCTAACGACCCGCACCTGCCGGCCGAGCTTCCTCCCTACTGGTATCTGGCACACGTACGGACGCGTGAATGGGCGGTGGCGGGCGCCACGCTGGCCGGCACGCCCGCATTCGCAGCGGGGCACAACGGCCACGCGGCCTGGGGCGTAACCGCGGGCATGGCGGACAACACCGACCTGTTTATCGAGGAGGTCGGGCCCGATGGCGTCACCATCCGCGCAGGCGATGCATCCCAAGTTTGCGTAGTCCGCAAGGAGGTTATCGCGGTCAAGGGCGGCGAGCCGGTCGTCGAGAACGTACTGGTGACGCCGCGCGGACCAATCATCGCTCCGCCGCAGAAGGGCGAGACGAAGGGCCTTTCGCTGGCGGCGGTCTGGCTGGAGCCAAGGCCGGCGGCGGGCCTGCTGCGCATCCACCGGGTACGGAGCTTCGAGGAGTTCCGGCAGGCCTTCGCGCAGTGGCCGCTGATGTCTCTCAACATGGTCTATGCCGATGTGTCCAGCAGCATCGGCTGGCAGCTCGTGGGAGAAGTGCCGGTGAGACGGGATGGCTATGGCACGATGCCACTACCCGGCTGGGGCAGCCGGCCCGGGTGGGAAGATTCACCTGTCCCCTTCGGCGCCATGCCCTACGCGGCGAACCCGGCATGCGGCTTCCTGGTCACATCCAACGCCAAGCCCGTCAGGGACGACAGCGGCCCGTTCTTTGGGGTGGACTGGATAGACGGGTACCGCCAAGCGCGCATCACAGAGCAGCTCGCGACACGTAGCGACTGGGATGTGGCCTCAACCCTTCGGCTCCAGACGGACACGCTCTCCATCCCTTGGCGGGAGGTGCGCAACGCTGTCTTGGCGATGCAAACGGGAGACAGCGATGCGAAACGCGGGTTGACGTTGTTGCAAGCATGGGATGGCGTCTTGGCGGGTGAATCACCCGCCGCCTCCGTCTTCGTGCGGTTCGTTGCGGAGATGACGCGCCGAGTCGTTGAGGCGAAGGCACCGAACTCGGTGGCATGGGCACTGGGCAAGAGCGACACGCCGGTGATGGAGTACACGGTGTTCGTCCTGCGGCGGGTGGGATACCTGTCACGGCTCTTGCGGCAGCAGCCGGATGGCTGGTTCGCGGGAGGCTGGCCAGCCGAGATGGCAGACGCGCTCGCAGCAGCGGTGCGGGACCTGCGTTTCAAATACGGTGCCAGCACAGATTCCTGGGCTTGGGGAAAGGTGAGGCCGCTCGTGCTCAAGCACCGGGTCGGGGAGCGCAAGCCGTTGGACAAGGTGTTCAACCGCGGTCCATTCCCCATCGGTGGGGACACCGACACGGTGGCGCAGGCTTCATGCGACCCGCTGAACCCGTACGGCAACCCGCTGTTTGTCGCCTCGATGCGAATGGTGGTGGACGTGGGCAACTGGGAGGCCAGCCAGTTCTCCCTCCCAGGCGGCCAGTCGGGCAACCCGCTGTCGCCCCACTACGACGACTTACTCCGCCTCTGGTTGCGGGGCGACGGCGTACCCATGGCCTGGTCACAGGACAGCGTGGCCCGCGCGACAAGGCGGACGTTGCGGCTGGTGCCATCGCCGCCGACATCCGCATCCTGAAGCCGCGCGTAGTCCCATTCGACGCCAGGCCATTACCCGTTGCTGCTGCTGCTATAATCCCGCCCACTGATACGGCCCAGGCAGTTGGGGGTACCCTCGATAGTCTATAGCGTACGCTACGTCCGGGGCACGGGGAGGCGGTCCACTAGGAAGTCATGCAACCTCTGACCCTTCAGAAGCTTGTCCTGAAGCGCTTGATGGACAACTGGCGCCTGATGCTCTGCATCTTCCTCGGCATCCTCGTGGCGACCAGCCTGGTGGCCGGGGCGCCGACCTACATGCGGGCGCTGGAGCGGCTAGGCCTCCACACCTCCATCGAGCGGGCGCCCGACACCGTGCTCAACAGCCACGTCTTTTCGCCCAACATCCCTCTGACGGCGTCTGGGCTGCAGCAAAGTCAGGGAGTCCTGGATGATGCGATAGAACGGTACATCGCCCCCATCTATCTCAACCAGCGGCGCTTCATCCGCAGCGACACCTACCTCGCGGGCTTGTCGGCCACCGCTTTGCACCCACAAGCAGGACTGGGCGGCCGCGTGGGGCGCGGCTACATCCAGTTCATGACCGATATCGAACACCACATCCGGTTCGTTGACGGCCGGATGGCCACCGATGCCATCTCGGTGGAGCCGGAAGGCACGGTGGTGGAGGTCATCGTCGGCACGCCGTCGCTCGAGGTCTTCCCGCTTCACGTCGGCGACGAAATCGTGATGACGCCGTTCCTAGCGCACCCAACCAGGGTCATCGCGCGCCTGGTCGGCATCTTCGAACCGACTGACCCCACAGAGGCGTACTGGCGGCACAACGCCAACATCTTCCTCAGACCTGCCCCTCCTCAAGAGGTGCCGGAGACGGCGGTGCGGGTCGCGCCGAACGAGCCTCCCCTGCCCTTCTTCACGACGGAGACGGCCATGCTGGAGGGGGTCGGCAAGACCTTCCCGGGCAGCCTCGTGTACTCGACCTGGCTCATCTTCGTGGACAGGCAGAACCTGAAGGCGTGGTCCATCGCCGAGGGCAGCGAGCGGCTGACCGGGTTCGAGAAGGCCATCACGGACAGCTTGCCAGGGTCGGCCGTCCTCTCCGGGGTGCAGGGACTGTTCACCGAGCACGAGCGGCGGAGCCTGTTCACCGGTATCCCGCTGGCGCTGTTGCTGGCCCTGATGGTGGTGACGGTGCTCTACTACCTGCTCATGATGGTCTCGTACCTGGTCCAGAGCAGAGAGGGGGATGTGGCCCGCTTCAAGACCAGGGGCGTGGGCACGTGGCAGATACTGAAGCTTTATGCGGGCGAGAGCGCGGTGTTGACGGCCGTGGCCGTGGTGGCCGCGCCATTTATCGCGGCAGGAGGCGTGGCGCTAGCGGGGAAGCTGCCCTATTTCAGAGACATCACCGGCGGTGGGATGCTGCCGGCGAGGGTCGAAGGCCTGGCGTTCATCATCGCCGTGGGCGTCGGCCTCGCCTGTCTTGCGATCTACGTGTTGCCGGGTGTGCTCGGAGCGCGCACTGGGCTCATCGTACACAGGCTCCGCTCCTCCCGTCCGCCGACGACCCCCGTGTTCCAGCGTTACTACCTGGACGTGGCCCTGCTCGCGCTAGGCGGGCTGGTCTTCTGGGAGCTCTATACGCGAGGCAACATCGCTTCCGGTGGGCTTTTCAGCAACGTACAGGTTAACGAAACGCTGCTTCTGGCTCCGGTACTGTTCCTTGTAGCCGTAGCGCTGGTGTTCATGCGCTTCTTCCCGCTTTTGGTCAAGTACGTGAGTGGCGAATCGGCAGGGCTTCTTCATCTCGTGGTAGCCGCGACCACGATAGTTCTCTCGGCAGGCGTGGGGATAGAACAAACGCTCGATGGAGGCGGATTCGGCTGGGCCGGTCCGGCTGTACTTGTGCTGGCCTTAGGCAGCGCCTACTGGATGACCCAGTATGCCCGGAAACCCTACCCGTTATGGCTCGGCCTGGCCGTTCAGGCGGGCCTGGTGGCAGGATACATCTTATGGGAGCCGCTGCAGAAGGGCGAACTGTTCTACGCGGCCAAGGCGGCGGTCATCGCCATCGTACCGGGTCAAGTCCTCTTCCTCGGTCTCAAGGCTGCTATGAACAGGACACCCGTGTGGGCTTCGATGGGCCTGTGGCACATGGCCCGTAATCCCCTCCAATACAGCTGGCTTGTCCTTCTGCTGGTCTTAGTGACCGGCCTGGGGATCCTGGCCACCACGGTGGGAGGGACGCTCGACCGCAGCTATCAAGACCGCATCAACTATGAGACTGCCACCGACATCCGTGTGAGCAATATCCCCGGCAACATCGCCAGGGGCAGGACCGCGCTGAAAGAGCGATACCAGACCATCCCTGGAGTGACGTCGGTTTCCCTTGCACTGCGTGGAGGAGGAGGAACCGGGAGCACAGGCGGTGGGGTGCACTTCCAGGCACTTGCCGTCGAATCAGAAGTGTTCCCCTACATGGCGTGGTACCGGGAGGACTTCTCCGACCAGCCGCTGAACGTGGTCCTGCGGACGCTCCAAACAGGGCCACTGGCCCTGCCGCTATCCATACCCGATGACGCCGTGGAGCTAGGGGTGTACGTGAAGACCAGCGAAGTGTTCTCCAATATCTTCCTCTGGATGGTCGTGGAGGACCAGCGCGGCGTCGTGTCTACGATCACCTTCGGCTCTGCCGGTCCGCCGCAGTGGCACCTGCTCCGGGCCGACCTGCCGAAACGGCTTGTGCCGCCCTTCCGCCTGCTGTCCATCCAACTCTACGAGCCTGCTTTCGGACCTGCCGGGACTCCGGGCTCCATCCTCATTGACGACGTCCATGCCGTCACTGCCAGCGGCGAGACCGTGGTCCTGGAAGATTTCGAGGGGCAGATGCGGTGGACTCCCCTGCCGACGTCCGAGCTTGCCTCCAACTCATTGGACGCGCAGGAGTCGGATGTGTTCGCCGGAACGCGGTCCGGGGCCTTCACGTTCGGCAAGGATACGGACCGCGGCATCCGTGGCTTCTACCACAGCCCTTCCGGTGGACCGGTGCCGGTCATCATCAGTGAGAACCTCTCCGTGGCGGCTGGCCTAGCGGTCGGCGACACCCTCATCGTGAACGCCCTCGGCGGCCTGATGCCCGTCGTCATCAGCGGCGTGGTGGAATACTTCCCGACGCTCGACCCGACCGCAGCTCCCTTCCTCGTCCTGGACCTGGAGGCCGCCGTCAGGCACCTGGAACTCCTCGCCCCCACAACCTCGATCACGCCCAATGAGATGTTCCTCTCGCATGCGCCAGGTGCCGAGACCACGGTCACCGACGTCCTTTGGGAAAGCCTGGGGCGCATCCAGCCCATCAAGATATATGGGCGCGAGGCGCAGCTCGAGGCCGTACGCCTTGACCCGCTTATCACCGCGGGATGGAAGGCGATGGTCCTCATGGCCCTAGGAGTCATCGTCCTCACGGCGGCATTGGGCTACACGACTTATCTCCTCTCCTTCGCAGGCAGAAGCCGGGCGGAGATGGGGTTCCTGCAAACCCTCGGACTTTCGAGCCGCCAACTCCTTGCATTACTGGGCCTGGAACACTTGGTCATCGCATTGTTCGGGCTGGGGTTGGGGACATGGGCGGGCTTCCAGATGAGCGATATCATGGTGCGCTCCGTCTCCGTCACGGAGCGTGGCTTCGAGGTGGTGCCGCCGTTCGTGGTCATCACCGACTGGAGTTTCATGGGGCCCATCTACGTTATCTTAGTGGCTATCTTCGTTGTGGCGGCCTGGGTGCTGCATCACGGCGTCGCTCACCTCGACCTCCACACCGTCGCGCGCGGCGAGGCGGTGTGATGTGCTGCTGACGCGTCTTGCTTCGGCTTGGGTCATGGTGATCAAGCGCGCGCTGGCGCACTGGCGACTCCTGTCGGCGGTCATCATCGGCGTGGTGCTGGCATGCGCCATCATGGCCGGAACGATCGTCTATTTCGAGTCGCTGCGCGAGCTTGCGCTGAAGAACGCTCTGGGCCGGATACCCGCCGAGGACTTAAATATCATCATCAAGGCGGAACGCGGCCCCACGACGCCGGCGGAGCGGGACAAGGTCGTGAATGCCACCGAGGTCCAGGTGAACTCAAGGGTGGCCTGGTTCCTCAGAGACCGGAGCGTCGTTGGCCGCTCCGCCACGTTCTTCATGACGGAGCCAGGGAACGAGGGTCAGGCCGGCCTCGACAACAACCGGGCTTACTTCGTGTACCTGCCTGATTTCGGCGAAGTGGCGTCCATCGCGCCGGGCGGGAGCGCGCCGCGTGACCAGACGGTGGCCGCCCCCGGAGGGACGCTGACCCTCGAAGCGCTGGTTCCAGAGAGCGAGGCTCTCCAGTATGGGATCGAGATCGGAGAGGCCTTCTCTGTAGTCCCCTACTGGGACGATGCTACCCCCGTTGCTTCAGTCGTGGTGACGGGCCTTGTCCGGAAGAATGACCCAGCCGACGAGTTCTGGGACCTCGAGGAGACCGTGCTGGAGGCGCCAACCGGGCCGAGCTTCCAGACGGTGCCCTTCTACATCTCCGAAGAGACGTACTTCGGCGCTTTGGGCGTGGCCTTCAGGAAGATGGACTCGACCTACGGATGGCTGCTGGCCGTGAACCAGGGTCGCATAGATGCGCGCAACGCCGCCACGGTCCGCCTCAAGACCTTGGAGCTGAAAGACCGGCTAGGCTCCCAACTCTTCGGCTACCAGCAGTTCACCGAACTCGACAAGGTGCTCGCCGACTATGACCAGCGGCTATTCTTCACCAAACTCCCTATGATTATCGTCCTGATCCTCATCGCTGTGGTCATCCTGTACTACGTGGTCATCCTCTCCTCACTGCTGGTGGAGCAACAGCGAGGAGAGATCGCCTTACTGCGCGGCCGCGGCGCCGGGCCTTTCCATCTGCTTGCCGTGTTCGCGCTGGAAGGCGGTACCATCGCCGTGCTGGGCGCGGTCTTGGGCCCGCTTATCGCCTCCGGCATCATCAGCGTGGCCGGTTTCTCTCCCGCCTTCTCGGACCTGACAGACGGGGGCCTTAAGACGCACATCTCGGCCACCGCCTACGGCCTGAGCGCGGTTGGAGGACTGTTCAGCTTCATGGCCCTGATGGTACCCGCCATCCAGGCGTCGCGGAAGAGCGTGACCCGCCACCGGCAGGAGGCGGCCAGGCCGACGGCCTTGCCCTTCTTCCAACGCTACTACCTGGATGTCTTGCTCCTCGCGGGCTGCATCGTGCTCTTCCGGCAGCTTTCGGAGCAGGGCTCGGTGGTGGCGACGCGGGTCTTCGGAGAGTACGCGGTCAACCAGATGCTGCTGGCCGTACCCGCGCTGACGCTCCTGGCTGTGGCGATGGTGCTTCTGCGCCTCTTCCCGATGGCGTTGAGCCTGATGAGCCGCCTGTTCTCGCGCTGGCTGCCCGCGGGGCTGGTGCTGGCGGTATGGCAGATGGCGCGCAATCCCACCCACTACGCCAGACTGTCGCTGCTGCTCATCCTCACGGCGGGCCTGGGTATGTTCGCCGCCAGCTTCGGAGGAACGCTGGAGCGCAACTTCAAGGAGCGGGCGCTGTATGCTTCGGGCGGAGATGTCCGGCTGCAGGGCATGACGCTGAACAACTTCGGCGAGTCGTTGGCGGTGGCTCCCAGCTATCAATCCCTCCCAGGCGTGGACCGCGTCGCCGTGGCATACCGTGGCGACGGCTACGATGCCTCGAAGCTCACCGGCGAAGACTTCGTCATGTTCTCTGTGGAAGGCAAGGAGTTGGCCGAGTTCACCTGGACTCGCGAGGACTTCGCATCCCAGCCTGTGGCCGATCTGATGGGCAAGCTAGAGTCCGCCACCATGCCCGTCGGACTTGTACTGCCGAAGGACGCCACAGCGTTGCGGGCTACGATCAAGCCGGACAGGCCACAGCCCACGGTCCTACTGGTCGCCCGCCTTCGGGACGCACGAGACCGGTGGTTCGCCTACGATCTGGGCACCCTGGCTTCGGGCGAGTGGACCAACCTCGAAGCCTCCCTGTCCAGGATAAGCGTCGGAAGGAGACGTCAGGGCCTCCAACCCGTAGCGCCGTTGACGCTGATGTCCATCGCCGTCGTGCAGACCGATGCGCAGCGGCCGTTGCAGGCGGGGTCAGTCCTCATTGACGGGATTGACGTAGTGACCCCAAGCCAGGGAGCAGTGCCTCTGGAGACTTTCGAAGACCTCGAGGGCTGGACGCTGCTCAAGGTGGTACCCGCTGCGGCAACGGACTCGATGGCCTTGGCCGAGCCGGAGAGCGAAGACCGGTCCTCCGCCGTGAGGTTCACCTGGTTCGAGGGGCCGCCATTCGCTGCGAGGGGCATCTACGCCGGCCCGCTGCTGGAGCCTCTTCCAGCCCTCGCGAACGATAAGTTCTTCGAGGCCACCAGCCACCGGCACGGGGATGTCTTCGAAATCGTCGCCGGGAACCAGCGGGTCCCCGTTCAGCTCGTCGGCGACTTCGATTTCTTCCCTAGCTTGGACACGGAAAACGAGCGGTTCCTCATCACCGACCTCGACTCGCTGCTCACCTATGCCAACCTCGATCCGTCCGACGCGGAGCTGAAGCCGAACGAGGTCTGGCTGAAGACGTCCGCAACAGGCGAGGAAAGGCAGGCGCTTGTCGAAAGCTTGAATAACCGGCCCTTCACCGTCTGGCGGGTGTACGACCGTGAGCAGCTCTTAGGACAACATCAGGTTGACCCGCTGATGCGAGCCGGCTGGCGCGCGCTGCTGTTCATCGCCTTCGGCGCGGTGCTTATCCTGAGCTGCGTGGGCTTCTCGGTCCATGCATACGTCTCCTTCCGTAACCGCCAGGTGCAGTTCGCGCTGTTGCGGACGGTGGGGTTATCGTCGTGGCAGATGACCACCGTTGTGCTTGTGGAACAAGTGCTCATCATCGGTGCCGGGATGGCGCTGGGAGCCTGGATGGGCGAACGGCTGGGGGCTATCATCATGCCGTTCCTCGCCACCGACGACCGCGGAAGCCAGGTCCTCCCGCCCTTCGCCCTCGAAGTGAACTGGCCCGTGCTTTTGATAACCTATGGCGTCATGGTGCTCATCTTCGCGGTTATCACGGCTGGGGTTATCCTCTTCGTGCGCCGCGCTTCCGTGACCCGTACGCTGCGGATAGGAGAGTTATAAAGACAACGTGGTGTCACAAGCGAACCAACCATATGTCCTCTGCGAGGACGTGTTCAAGATTTACAAGGTCGCTGACCTCGAAGTCGTCGCCCTGCGCGGCCTTGACCTGCATGTGGACAAGGGCGAGGTGGTGGCCATCGTCGGCGCCAGCGGCAGTGGCAAGAGCACCCTGCTGAGCGTCCTGGCGGGCTATGATGCACCGTCAGCCGGCCAGGTGGTCATCGGAGGGAAGGACCTGCTTCGAGCCTCCACCCGCGAGATGGAGGAGTACCGGCGCAACGAGGTGGGCTTCATCTGGCAACAGACTAGCCGCAACCTGTTCCCATACCTGACTGCGTTAGAGAATGTGGCTCTGCCCATGATGCTCACCGACGCCGGGGACAAGCAGCGCCGGGCCGCCGAGCTGCTTGAACTCGTCGGCCTGACCCACAGGGCGCACCACACCCACGACAAGCTCTCCGGCGGCGAGCAACAGCGCGTCGCCATCGCCGTGGCCCTGGCCAACCGCCCGCCCCTACTCCTGGCCGACGAGCCGACCGGCGAACTGGACGACGCCACCGCCAGCGAGATCCTCGACCTCTTCGGCACTATCAATAAGGACATGGACACGACCATCCTCATCGTCACCCACGACCCGCAGATCGCATACAAGGTGGGCCGCGTGGTGATGATCCGCGACGGCAAGATGGCCACCGAGATACGTCGTAAGATCACGTACCAGCGCATCACCAGCGAGGCCGAAACGGACGCGCAGCTCGAGGAGTTCACGCTTGTGGACGGGAGCGGCCGCGTCCAGATCCCCCGAGACCTGCTCGACCGCCTCAACATCAGGGACCGAGCCAGGGTGAACATCGCGAACGGCTCCATCGTCCTGACGCCGGATGAGAAGACGCCATGACCAGAGTGCAACGGCTCCTCGCCACCGTTGACCTGACCCGCAGCTACCGGCTGGGTTCGCAGGAGATCACCGCGCTCCGCCAGGTGAACATGAATGTCCTGCCCGGCCAGTTCATCGCGGTCGTCGGCCGCTCAGGATCGGGAAAGACCACGCTGCTGAACCTCCTCGCGGGCCTGGACAAGCCTTCCTCGGGCCAGGTAATCCTGGAAGAGAAGGATGTGGCGGCCATGAGTGAGGATGCGCGGACGAGGCTGCGGCGCACCAAGCTGGGGTTCGTGTTCCAGTCCTTCGGTCTGCTGCCGCTGCTCTCCGCTTTCGAAAACGTGGAGCTGCCCCTGCGCATAGCCGGCGTGAAGCCGAAGGAGCGTGAACAGCGGGCCAAGGATGCGCTGCAGATGGTCGGCCTCACCCGGCGCTCCCACCACCGGCCGTACGAGTTATCGGGCGGCGAGCAGCAGCGCATCGCCATCGCCAGGGCCATCGTCCACCATCCATCGCTCATCCTGGCCGACGAACCCACGGGCGAACTGGACTCGGTCAACGCCCGCTCCATCTTCGGCCTGTTCAAGGAGATGGTGCGCAACCAGGGCATCAGCGTCGTCGCGGCAACCCACGACTCGACGCTGCTGGCCATGGCCGACCAGGTCCTGGAGTTGCACGACGGGAAGCTCTCGACCAGGGAGCGCGAGAGCCACCGCTACAGGGACTAGCCAGGCCATCTCCGCGAATCTCGTCCGCCCTCCACGAATGAGACGGCATTTCCATTGACGTTTTCCCGAACAATCCATAACATTTGCTCCGAATCTTTGTTCAGTCCCGTACCGCCTGAACATCCGTCACGGAACAGATGGATACCTCCAACCTCGCCACGAGGCCTCTCGATGACTATCTGGCCCAGCGGGTCCCGCCGTCCGCCAGCAGTGTCGCGCCGCTGTATCGCGAGACCGCCGTCTGCCACGCGTACATGTGCGTCTATGCCTACGGGTGTAGCCAAAAGACGCAGCGCCCAGCCCAGGTGATGAAGCGCCGCTGCATGCGCTATCTGCCCGAAGGGATGCGCGTCGAGCCGGGACTGTCGGACATGGCCCTCGACGTACTCGCACGGCAGCGGCAGCAGGGGCACCGCCTCTCCTCTACCGTGTTGGTCATCATGGACAAGATGCGCCCCAACGGCCCGCTACGGCGAAGTTAAGCCCAGCTTGCAGGCCCTTCCGCCCTGATATACCATCGGGCAAACCTCATCCCATTCGCTGGAGTCCTTCGCATTGTACGACCTCATGCTGAAAGGCGGACGCGTCTTCGACGCCGCGCAGGGCATCGCCGGCAAGCGCATGGACGTGGCCGTCAGCGGCGGTATCATCGCTAAGGTCGCGCCGGACATCGCCGAGTCTGCTGCCAGGGTACTGGACGTCTCCGGCAAGATCGTTGCACCGGGGCTGATAGACCTCCACTGCCACGTGTACGAGGGCGTGAACCAGACCGGTGTTGACCCCGACCTGGTCGGCGTACGCTCCGGCGTGACGACGGTCGTGGACGGCGGCAGCGCCGGTTTCGCGAACTTCGGCGGCTTTCCGGCCCACGTCGCTCCCAAGGCAAAGACACGCGTCTTGTGCTTCGTCCACATCGCCCGCAACGGCCTCTCGACGATGCCCGAGATCGGCGGGCGTGGGGACATCGACGTCGAGGAGACGGTCAAGGTCGTCCGCGCCAACAAGCCGCTGGTGCAGGGCGTCAAGGTGCGGGCCATCGGCCCGGCGGTGCCCAGCCTGGGCGTCGAGATGGTCAAGCTGGCCCTCCAGGCGGCGTCCCAGGGCGGCGTGCGGCTCATGGTCCACATCGGCGATTTGTACATCAGGGAGGGACCGACCCTCACCCAGCAACTCCTGCCGCTGCTGCGCAAGGGCGACATCCTGACCCACACCTTCACCGGCAACCTGGGGCGCATCGTGGACGCGAAAGATAACGTGCTGCCGGAGCTATTTGCGGCCCAGGAGCGCGGGGTGACGCTGGATACAGCGATGGGCCGGTTCAACTTCAGCTTCGAGGTGGCACGACGGGCGCTGGACCAGGGTGTGAAGCCCAAAACACTGGCGACGGACATCACGGTGCCTGGGCGCCTCAACACCGTTCATAGCATGACCGAGATGATGACCAGGTTCCTCGCCCTCGGCTCCACCGTTGCCGATGTCATCGCCATGGCGACGGCCAACCCCGCGGCGGCGCTGGGCATGGAGGCCACCCTGGGCAGCCTGGCGCCGGGCCGCGTGGCCGACATCACCGTCCTCAACGAGGTCAGCGGCAAGTGGCGGCTCCGCGACACCGTGGGCAGCAGCCTGACCAGCGACAAGGCCCTCGCGCCTGCCAGCACCGTCCGAGCGGGCGAGGTCATCATGCCCGACTGGGGACCGCACCCCTGGGGCTGGCTTCCGGAGCAGGCATGACGGACGAAATCCTCCTCGAAAAGCGCGACGGCGTCGCCACCATCACTATCAACCGGCCCACCCAGCGAAACGCCATCAACTACCCAGGCTGGCTGGAGCTGCACCGCATCGCCGTGGACCTTGAGCATGACCCGGACACCAAGGTGGTGGTGCTGACCGGCGCGGGCGACGCGGCATTCTCCTCCGGCGCCGACATCAAGGACTTCGAGCTCTACCGCAACAGCGCGGCCAAGGCGAAGATGTACGCCGCCGCCTTCGAGGGAGCCATGGACGCCGTTGAGGCGCTGTCCAAGCCCACCATCTGCCTCATCAAGGGCTTCTGCGTGGGCGGCGGCTGCGAGCTGACGCTGGCGGCGGACATCCGCATCGCCGCCGACAACTCTAAGTTCGGCATCCCCGTCGCCAAGCTGGGCATCCTGGTCGGGTACAGCGAGATGCGCCGCCTGGTCAACCTAGTCGGCCCAGGCAACGCCTCCTATATCCTCCTCACGGGCCGCATGTGGGACACCGCCGAGGCGCTGCGCGTCGGGCTCGTTAGCCTCGTCGTCCCCCTGGCCCAAGCCCACGACTTCACCTATGGCTTGGCCAACGAGATGACCAAACTAGCGCCGCTGTCCCAGGGCCGCCACAAGCGCATCATGCGGACCGTGCTGAGCAACCCTTCCTTGGAGGGGCTGACCCCGGAGGAAAAGGCCCTGCCCTTGACCAACTTCGACAGCGAGGACTTCCACGAGGGGCGGCGGGCTTTCGTGGAGCGCCGCCCACCGCAGTTCAAAGGGCGGTAACCCCTCGCGTCCCTCGTCCCTTCGACAACCTCGCTTCAAACGGGCAAAATAGAGGCTCATTCTCTGGTGGCTAAGGACTAACATCGCATGACCAACAAGATGCCCCTGGACGGCGTGAAGGTGCTGGACTGCACAGCCATCCTGGCTGGGCCGTTCTGCACGATGCTGCTGGCGGACATGGGCGCCGACGTCGTGAAGGTCGAGCGCCCCGGCGGCGGCGACGACACCCGGCGCATGGGGCCACCATTCCTGGGTGGCGACGCCGTCTCATTCCTCATGGTGAACCGCAACAAGCGTGGCATCGTTCTCGACCTGAAGTCCGAGGACGGCGCCGCCCTTTTCCGAAAGATGGCCGCCCGCTCCGACATCGTCGTGGAGAACCTCCGGCCAGGCGCCATGGCCTCGCTCGGCCTCGGCTACGAGGACCTGCGGCGCGATAACCCCGCGCTCATCTACTGCTCCATCTCCGGCTTTGGAGGCTCCGGCCCGTACAAGGACCGCACCGGCTTCGACCTCGTCGCTCAGGGTATGAGCGGCCTTATGAGCATCACCGGCCACCCCGGCGCGCCGCCGGCCAAGGTCGGCGTGCCTATCTCCGACCTGAACGCGGGCATGTACGCCACCTACGGCATCCTCTCCGCTTACATCAACCGTCTCAAGACAGGCCAGGGTCAGCTCGTGGACACCTCGCTGTTGGAGGGGGCTATCGCCTACACCGTCTGGGAGTCGGCCACCTACTTCTCCACGGGAACCACGCCGCTGCCTGTGGGTTCGGCCCACCGCATGACGGCGCCGTACCAGGCCTTCCGCACCGCCGATGGCTACATCAACATCGGCGCCGCCAACCAGTCCACATGGGAGCGGCTGTGCAAGGCCATCGGACGCGAAGACCTGCTCTCCGAACCGCGCTACTCCACCAACGCCAACCGCGTCGTGAACATCAAGGACCTGGCGGCGACGCTGGAAGAGACGCTGCGGAAGAAGCCGATGGCCCACTGGCTGCCGCTGCTGGAGAAGAACGGCGTGCCCTCCGGCCCCATCAACGACATGGCCGCGGTCTATGCCGACCCACACGTCCAGGCGCGCAACATGATGGTTACCATGCAGCACCCAAAGGCTGGCCAACTCAAGACGATCGGCATCCCAGTCAAGCTCTCCGACACGCCCGGCACCATCCGCCGCCCGGCCCCGACCCTGGGCCAGCACACCGACGAGGTTCTGCGCGAGATGGGGTTATCCGCGGAGGAGATTGCTCGCCTACGCAAAGCGGGCGTGGTGGCTTGACCGTTCTAGGCCTGTCAGAAATCGCCATGATGACTGCGGACGATGTCCTTCGGGTACTCGACCTCCTAGAAGGGGCTGGAATACACGTATGGCTCGATGGTGGTTGGGGCATCGATGCGCTATTGGAAGAACAGACTCGGCTTCACAACGACCTGGATATCGCGCTGAATTGCGAAGACTTGCCGGGCTTCATGCAGGTGATGGAGCAGGCGGGGTTCCGACCCGTTGAAGGTGGTGAACCAAAGAACTTTGTGGTGGCGGATGGCCAAGGCCGCCAAGTGGACGTCCACCTGGTAGATGCCAACATCGCCAGGCTAGATGACCGCGGAACTGAGGCGTATGGGCCGAACGGCTTGGCCTACCCCATTGGTTCTCTGGACAGATATGGAGTAGTCCTCGGAAGGAAGGTGAGATGCGTTACCGCTGAATTCCAAGTCGAGTCACATACGTGGTATGAGCCCAGTGAGAAAGATTTCCAAGACGTTCTAGCTCTTTGTAATCGCTTCGAGCTTCCGCTGCCACCTGCTTTCAATTCGAGGGCTTGAACTGACCCCTCTACCCACAGATACAGCGGTGCGTGGGACGTAGTGACGATGGATGCCCAGCAGTTACAGGCCCTGGTCGCCGAGTTCGTGCACAAGCACGGCTTGGATGCCGACATTGAGGCACGGCTGCTGGACCTCGTCTCCGAGGTCGGCGAACTGTCCAAGGAGGCGCTAAGGGGGTCGGCTTACGGTGGCAAGGAGTTCC
>Ga0194131_10002223_pt1 | contig 32122 bp, 20 predicted proteins | sample TA2KigO120mmetaG_FD_148631 | JGI IMG/M metagenome (GOLD analysis project Ga0194131, IMG submission 148631) | Freshwater microbial communities from Lake Tanganyika, Tanzania - TA2015053 Kigoma Offshore 120m | ecosystem: Environmental > Aquatic > Freshwater > Lake | place: Tanzania: Lake...
CGCACGCACAACACCACAATCTCCGCGTCGAAATGGCGGCCAGCGAACAACTCTTCAACCGGAACGAAGGAGGGCATTACGTCATTTTCTCTCATCTCGGCCGGTTTGCACCAGAGCCCTTCTGGTATGTTTGCCATGTCCTTTCAGGTCACTCCGCTTTTAAGGGATCTCCCCTTTACCGAGGCCCAGCTTGGACCCGTGATAGACCCGGTACACAATAACCCGCTTGGCTGTCGGGTCAACTCGAAAGATGATCCGATGCGAGAAGTAGAGGAGATGCCGAATCTCAAACGAAAACTCCGCTTGTTCTGGAATGACCGGACAGCGCTCTGGCAACTCCTCCAACGAATAGATGGCGTGGACGAGCCCACGAAACCACCGCTCTGCGACTTCCGGTTCCTTCCGCACGTCGCGGATAAACCGTACGTAGTCTTCAGCATCCGCAAGCGCCGGGCCGGGTGATGTCAACCTGAAATGCCAAGTTTCTCCTGCAGCACCGCCAGTGCCTTTCGCGCCGGCTTCGAGCGTCCTTCCTCTGCGGCGGCAATACCGACCTTGATCGCCGCGACCGCTTCGAGCCGGTCCAACCGGTCGAGAATCTGCCGATAGCTCTCCGCGTCCTGAAGCACCACTGGCCGACGCGTCTTCTTCATCTGGTTCATGAAGTCGCTCATGTTGCGCTTGAAGTCGGTAAGGGGGTGGATGCTATCACGGCGAGCCGATCTTGGGAAGTGCAGCACTTGGCAAAAGAGCCGGGGCCTCGCGGTCCCGGCTCGAGTGTTGCGGAACAGATCAGATTCTAGAAGATGAACTTCATCGAATACTGGAACTCGCGGCCGCGGGTTTCAGGATTCTTCACGAAGCTGCGGCCAAACTGGGAGGTCCCCAGAGCGCCCGCGCCCATGTTCGGGTTGCCCCACCAAAAGCTGTTGGTCAAATTGTAGGACTCCATCTTGAACTCGAGCTTCTTCGACTCGGTGAGCTTGAATTCCTTCGCCAGCGTCGAATCGAGCAGCCAGTATCCAGGGCCAGTGATGCCCTCGTATTGGAAGGGGTTCGAACGTGGAGTGAAGGCAGGCAGCGGCCGGAACGCAGCTTGGTTCAGCCAGGCACGGGGGCCGGGGTTGGACACCTTGGGGTCACCTTCTACCAGCGCCGCCGGGAAGCGCAGGAATGGGCCGGACCGGAAGTAATAGATGTTGCTTGTGGACCAGCCTCCGACGACGGCGTTCAGCACGGGATGCAGATTCGTGCCAAACCGGCGGCCCTTGCCGAGCGGCAGATCGTAGGTGCCGGACAGCGTGAGCCGGTGCCGCGGATTGTCCGAATTGAGCCAGGTGAACTTGTCGGCGTACTGGTCAATATCGTTAAAGAAGAAAGTGTTCCGCTCGCGGTTGTAGTTGAACGCCATCAGGAAGCTGAATCCGTTGGTGTAGGCACGTTGCATCCGGAGCTGGAGGGCCTTGTAGTTGTTGAGGATCCCGGGGGTGAACTGCTGCTGGATCGAGGAGTACTGCGGATAGGGCCGGAGCAGGCTGATCCGCGAGACGTTGGCCTGGCTGCGAAGCTGGCCGGGGAAGTTCGCCGCAGTTGAGTAGTTGAAGAAAGGATTCGGAACCGCCTGGCTCAGGAACGGCGCCTGCGAACCGTACCGGAACTGCGGATTGATCTGGTTCAGATCGCGCGTGTACTCGAGATCGCGGCCGAGGTTCATGAAGAACGTGAGGTCGCCCTTGAAGTTGAACGGCAGTTCCCGCTGCACCGTGAAGTTGAACCGGTCATTGATGCCCGGCTTGTAAGCCTGCTGCGCGAACGTCGCGGCGCCGCCGAGGTTGGTATTGACGCCGAATCCCTTGCCGACCACCGGGATGAGCGGATTGCGGCCGGCAGGGAACGGATCGGAGAAGCTGGTCTGCGGAACGCCGTTGACCTGCGGCAAGCCAGTGGTGGAGGCGCTGAATCCGTCAAAGTTGGCGATGCGGCTGATGGTGACGGCGGTAGTCTGCGGCGGCACCATGTACCGGCCCCATCCGATGTTGACCGCGGTGCGGTCGTTCAACCGGATAGCGGTTCCCAGGCGGGGCAGGAACACTCGCCTGCTCGGATTGAACCAGCGGGTTCCCTCGTCGTCGCCAAAAATCCAGCGGCCGTTGAAGTTGGGCCGGTTGAGCGCGACCAAATCAGCCGGGAAGTTCGGCGGGCTGTTCTGCAGCACGGGATTCGGCTGGTTCAGGTCGAGGAATCGTGACAGGCGCGGCTGCTCATCGCGGGCGCCCTGCTCATATTCCCACCGGATTCCGGCGTTGAGGGTAATGTTCCGGGTGAGCCGGATGTCGTCGTGGAGGAACAGCGAGTAGAAGTTCAAGCGCAGGTGCTGCAGCGGCTGGCTCGACACCGCGGAGGAGTTGTCCATAGTACCGAGCAGGAACGTGGCATGGCCGTCGCCGCTGAGCGGGTCGTTGACCAGATGCTGGCTCGACGTGTGCCCTTGTCCGAAGTTGAAGTTCATGAAATTGAACGACTGCCCATGCGCTTCGTGCATGCGGAAGTCGGACCCGGCCTTCCAGTAGTGCTTGCCATGGAACTTCGACATCTTGCCGGAGAAGTTCTTCGACGAGGGTTCCTGGAACCAGTATCCTGCCTTGCCGTACGACGAGGACCCTCCGACGGTGCTGATGTTGACGCCGGGATAGTAGATAGCCGGCTGTTCACCGGTGTAGTTGGCATACCAGGCGTTGCCGGGCCAGAACGCGTCCAGCCCCTTGAGCCCAACTGCCTGGGCGGGGGCGTTGTAGTTGTCCTGGAATTCCGTGAAGCTGCCACGGAAGTTGATCACCGTCCGCGCGCTCATCGTGTAGACCAGCTCGCCGGCGATGTTACGCGAGTTCATGACGCCGCCGTTGTCGTTGGGCATGGCGGCCGAATTGTTTGGCGTGTAATTGATCTGGTCGAGGGTGGTCTTGAACTGGGAGTACCGGCCGAAGAACTTCAGCTTGTCGCTCAAGTTGTAGTCGGTGCGGTTGGAGAAGTTCCAGTTGTTGACGAACCAGAAGTAGCCAAGGCGGAAATTGTTGATACCCGTCGCGTCGTCGCCGGGATTGTTCGGCTGCCAGATGTCCTGCATGATCCGGGCGGCGGTGCGGTCAATGCGGCTGGCGGGGATGATGTTGCCCGGGAACGGAGTGCGCTGTGCAGCCGCGCCGTTGTTGATCAACTGCGTGGTGATCGGATCGTAGATGGTCCGGAGCCCGCCGCGGTTGTTGCGGGAGGCGGAAAAGTTGCCGGTGCGCTCGAGATCAGTCGGAAGGGTGCGGATCGCGTTCAGCGGCTCCTTGGTGCGCCAGCCTTCAAACACTGCGAACGTGAACAGCTTGTTCTTCTTGATGGGGGCGCCGATGGTGCCGCCGTAAATGTGGTTCCGGATCAGATTGGGGCGGCGGGCGAGCGGATCGGTGACGGCGTTCAGCTTGGGGTTGCGTCCGAAGTAGGACGCGGTGCCGTGAATGTCATTCGTGCCGGACTTCATCGACACGCTGAGGATGCCGCCGGCCGAGTGTCCGAACTCGGCGTCGACTGAATTCTGCTGGACGGAGAATTCCTGTACGGCGTCCATGGGCGGAGCGTAGGACCCTTTGGGTCCCACCTGGACGGGCGCGCCATCGAGCAGCAGATCGTTCTTGCGCGAGGTGTTGCCGCCCACGTCGATCGACGACGAGGACCACATGAAGTACGGATTGCGGTCGAACCCGATGTACCGGTTGACGACCGCCGGATCCAGCAGCGCAAGCGTGAACGGGTTGCGCGCCTTCACCGGGAGGTCAGTGAGCTGCTTGCGGTCAATCGTCAATTCGCGCGTCGACGTGTTGAACTGCAGTTGGACCGCGGTCGTGGTGACATTGACCGATTCCACCACGGCGCCAGGCTTGATCGAAAAGTCGACCGTAACGTCTGCGCGGGTCTGCACCAGGACGTTCTCCTTGGTGACCTTGGCAAAGCCGGGCATCTCGACGCTGACAGTATAGGTTCCCGGCTCAACGAAATCGAACAGGAAATGGCCATTTGCCGTGCTTTCCTTGACCGATTCGATGCCAGTGTTGATGTTCCGCAGCGTGACCTTGGCGCCACCGACGGTGGCCTCGGTGGGGTCAGTAACGGTGCCCTGAACGCGCGCGCGGTAGTCCTGCGCGAAAGCGATGCTGCCAGCAAGGAGACAGATCGAGCTAAAGCAGATGGATTTCAAGTTGACCTCCTGGTGTGCAACTGTATCCGGCAGTATACCACCCCTGTGTGGCGTGTGGAGCGTCAGGCGCCGGGGCTGTCCCAGATCGGTTCCAGGACGAGTTCGAACCCGGCGACCGGGCCGTCGCCGGCGAGGGAGTGCGGATTCGAGATGGTCTCAGGCGTGAGGCCGGGCCGGTACACGGTGACGGTCCGCTCGAAGGGGTCGATCAGCCAGCCGAGTGGAACGCCGTTGCTGATCCACTCGATCATTTTTTCGTGCAGCCGCGCCTGGGTGTCGAACTGGGAGCGCAGTTCGGCGACGAAGTCCGGAACGACGGTCCAGATCACTGGCTCTGGATCGCCGGGGCGAGGGAGCCGGCCGTTGCGGATCCAGGCGGCGTCCGGTGAGCGGCGGGCGCCGTTGGGGAGCCGGAAGCCGGTGCTTGAATCGAAGCTCTGGCCGGATTTTGAAGTGCGGTTCCAAAGCCAGAGTTGGCCGGACAGCTCGGAGTTCCGGGCACCCGTGCGTGTCCCTGCGACAGGCATGATCTCGATCTCTCCTCTAGAATTCGTCTCAAGATCGAGATCCTCATGTTCGTGGCAGAACAGGAGGAATTCCTCGTCGGTCATCGCCGGCCCGTGCAACGTGACGGGGACGTGCTGCTCCAAATGGTCCAGAATCAGTTGCATCTGTCTGTCATTATAGACGTCTACGCCGCGACTTGATGCAGAACGTACGGCAGGATTCCGCCGAACCGGTAGTAATCCACTTCCTTCGGCGTATCGATCCGGACCTTCACGTCAAACTCCACCCCCGATCCATCCGCCTTGACGGCGCGCACCCGGGCCATCTTCGATCCCGCCAGCGCCGCCGCGACTCCGGTGATGCTGTACGTCTCGCTGCCATCCAACCCGAGCGTCTCGCGGTTCTGCCCGCCCGTGAACTCGGTGGGGAGCACGCCCATCCCAACCAGGTTCGACCGGTGGATCCGTTCGTAACTCTCCGCGATCACCGCGCGCACACCCAACAGCGCAACACCCTTAGCCGCCCAGTCGCGTGAAGAGCCAGAGCCGTACTCCTTGCCCGCGACAATCAGCGTTCCCACGCCAGCGGCCTGATACTTCATCGCTGCGTCGTAAATGAACGTCTTCTCGGCCGACGAGGGATGTATCGTGTAACCGCCCTCGACACCCGGAACCATCAGATTCTTGAGACGTACGTTGGCGAGCGTCCCACGGACCATTACCTCGTGATTCCCACGCCGCGCGCCATAGGAGTTGAAGTCCGCGGGCTTGACTCCGAGGCTGATCAGGTACTGGCCCGCGGGGGAATCAACCGCGATGTTCCCGGCGGGAGAAATGTGGTCCGTCGTGATGCTGTCGCCGAGGACGGCAAGAGCCCGGAGTCCGGCGAAGTCCCCGACTGAAGCCGAAGGATCCACCATCGCGTCGAAATAAGGCGGACGCTTGATGTAAGTGGATGCGCCGTCCCACTGGTAAATGTCACCCGCTGGGACCTGGATGGCGTTCCAGCGCGCGTCGCCCTGGAACACCGCGCCGTACTGCGAGGCGAACATGTCCTGCCGGACGTGTTTTTCGAGCACTTCCACCACTTCCTGGGCGCTCGGCCAAATCTCGCGGAGGTAAACCGGCGAGCCGTCCGTTCCCTGCCCCAAAGGCTCGGTGGCGAGGTCAATGTCGACCCGGCCGGCGATCGCATACGCGACCACCAATGGCGGCGAGGCCAGGTAGTTCGACCTCACCAGCGAATGCACGCGGCCCTCGAAATTCCGGTTGCCTGACAACACCGCGGCGACGTTCAGCTTGTTTGACTTGATCTCGGCACTGATCTCATCAGGCAGCGGACCCGAGTTCCCGATGCACGTCGTGCAGCCGTACCCGACAAGGTGGAAGTTGAGCTTTTCGAGATCCGTGAGGAGCCCGGAATCGGTCAGATACTCGGTGACCACCTTGGATCCGGGCGCGAGCGACGTCTTCACCCATGGCTTGGAGGCCAGCCCCCGGGCGGCCGCCTTCCGGGCTAGCAGTCCGGCGGCGACGAGCACCGAAGGATTGGAGGTATTCGTGCAGCTTGTGATCGCGGCGATCACAACGGATCCGTCGCGCAGTTGCGCGCCGGACTTAGGGTCGGCGCCGAGACCGGTCAGGAAGTTCGACTTCACGTCGGTGAGGTTGATCCGGTCCTGGGGGCGCTTGGGTCCGGCAAGCGAGGGGACCACGGTGGCCAGGTCCAGAGACAGGGTGTCGCTGAACACCGGATCGGGAGTCGCGTCCGTCCGGAACAGCCCCTGCTCCTTGGAATACGCTTCCACCAACGCGATCAGCTCCCCTGGGCGATTGGTCAGACGCAGATAGTCGAGAGTCAAATGGTCGACCGGGAAAAATCCGATCGTGGCGCCATACTCCGGCGCCATATTGGCGATCGTCGCGCGATCAGCGAGCGGCAGCGAGGACAGCCCCGGCCCGTAGAACTCGACGAACTTGCCCACCACGCCCTTCTTGCGCAGCATCTGCGTCACGGTCAGAACCAGGTCCGTCGCGGTCGCACCGGGCGGCAGCGCGCCGTAGAGCTTGAAGCCCACCGTGGGCGGCAAGAGCATCGACACCGGCTGGCCTAACATGCAGGCCTCGGCTTCGATCCCACCCACGCCCCAGCCGACCACTCCCAATCCGTTAATCATCGTGGTGTGGGAGTCCGTACCGACCACCGTGTCCGGGTAGGCGGCTCCGTCCGCACTCCGGAAAACAACCTTCGCCAGATACTCGAGATTCACCTGGTGCACGATGCCGGTCTCGGGCGGCACGACACTGAAGTTCCGAAATGCCGACTGCCCCCAGCGCAGGAAGGCATAGCGCTCGCCGTTGCGATGATATTCGAGCATCGAGTTGAGGTCGAACGCATTGGGCTTACCGTAGTGATCCACTTGCACGGAGTGGTCAATCACTAAGTCGGCGGGGAGCAGCGGATTCGCGCGCCTGGGATCCTTCCCCATGCTCTGGAGCGCCTCCCTCATGGCCGCCAGATCCACCACGCAGGGGACGCCGGTGAAATCCTGCAACAGCACGCGCGCCGGCATGAAGCTGATCTCGCGCTCACCGGGCTGTCCATTCCAGCCCGCGACGAATTCGATATCCGAGGCGCGGACCTGTGATCCGTCCTCCTGGCGCAAGAGATTTTCAAGCAGAATCCGGATCGAGACCGGGATCCGGGACATCGCGCCGAAACCAGCCGATTCGAGCGCGGACAAACGGTAGATTTTGTGAGTTGCGCCGCCCGCGGACAGACTTCCAGCGGCACCGAAGGAGTTGGAATTGGGCATGTGAAAAGAGAGGCGGGAATTCTATTTTAGCGTTTCGAGACCTGCTCCCGCGCGGCGCGCTGCGCGAGCTCGTCGCACCGGTTATTCTCCTCGTCGGAGGCGTGGCCCTTGGTCCAAGTCCAATGGGTCTTGTGCTTGCCGGTGAGATTCAGCAGTTCCTTCCACAGGTCGCTATTCTTCACTGGCTCTCCGGTGGCGGTCCGCCAGCCTTTGCGGATCCATCCCTCGGACCACTTGGTGATGCCGTTCTTCAGGTACTCCGAGTCGGTGACGACCGTCACCTCGCACGGCTCCTTCAGCGCGCGCAGACCCTCGATCGCCGCCTGCATCTCCATGCGGTTGTTTGTGGTCTCCGGCGCGAAACCAAACATCTCCTTCACGTGGTGGTTGTACTTCAGGACGCACGCCCATCCGCCCGGCCCCGGATTCCCCTTACAGGACCCGTCTGTAATCAAGCGGACCGTCTTCATGCAGCCGCTAGCGCGAACTCCGAATCGAAAAACGCGTCGACCAGGCCGATGATCTGCTGTGCGGTGGCGGCGTGGTAGATGTTCTGCCGCAGACGCGCGCCGTTGCGAACTCCATGAGTGAAATAGGTGGCGAACTGCTTCATCTTGCCCACGGTCTCGGGGTCCGGCGACGCAGCCAGCATGCCGTAGTAGTGCTTCATGAGCCGGTGCCGGTCCTGTTCGCCCGGAATCGAATACCGGCCGGTGGCGCCGAACTCAGCGATCTGACGGAAGATCCAGGGATTGGCGGACGCGGTGCGGCCGATCATCACGGCGTCACAACCGGTTTGCCGGACCATCGCGGCGGCGTCTTCCGGCGTCACGATGTCGCCGTTGCCGATCACGGGGATGTGGACGGCGGCCTTCACTTCGGCAATGCGGGTCCAGTCGGCCTTGCCCGAATAGCCCTGCTCGCGCGTGCGCGGATGCAGCGCGATCGCCTGCAAGCCGCAGTCCTCGGCGAGGCGGGCCATCCGGACATGCACCAGTTCCTGGTCATTCCATCCGGAGCGGAACTTCATCGTCAGCGGGATCGTAATCGCCGCGCGGACCTTCCGCAGCAGCTCCTCGACCAGCGGGAGATTCCGCAGCAGCCCAGACCCGCCGTTACACCGGACGACCTTCTTCACCGGGCATCCGAAGTTGATATCGACGGCGTCGAAGCCGTGATCCTGGCACACGCGGGCGGCGTCCGCCATCACATCCGGATCTGCGCCAAAGAGCTGGGCCGTGATCGGATGCTCCTCGGGCTCGAAGTACAAGTACTTGCCGATCCGGCCGAGTCCCACGCGGTTGGCGTTGGCTACTACGCCGTGTGAGCTGGTGAATTCAGTCATGATCAGTCCGCATCCGCCTTGGTCGCGGATCAGACGGCGGAAGACGGTATCGGTTACCCCCGCCATCGGCGCCAGGACCGTGGCCGGGCAAATCTCGATCGCGCCGATGCGGAAACTCGCCGGAATCACCATTCCTCTTCCATCGTAGCGTGAACCCGGCGATACTGAAAGAAGTGAAGCAGTATCACTGCCTCGACGCAGCGCAGGCGCTCGTTGAGCTTGAGACCCACACCAGCGGACTCACCGCCGCCGAAGCCTCGGAGCGGCTCTCCCGGCATGGTCCGAACGAGATCGAGAGCGCCGCTCACCGGACGGCTTTGTCGATATTGCTGTCCCAGTTTCGTTCAGCGATGGCGGCGCTGCTCGGCGCCGGCGCGGTGGCATCGGTGGCGCTCGGCGATTGGGGCGACGCGATCGCGATCCTGGCGATCCTGCTGCTGAACGGGATTCTCGGGTTCGTTCAGGAATACCGCGCCGAGCGGGCCGTCGAGCATTTGCGGCAGCTTGCAAGTCCGGCGGCACGGGTCCGGCGCGGGGGACAGGTTGCGGAGCTTGAGTCCAGGCTGGTGGTTCCGGGCGACGTGGTACTGCTGGAGGCGGGCCAGGTGATTCCGGCCGATGGGCGGCTGATCGAATCCGCCAATCTCGAAGCCCAGGAGGCCGTGCTAACGGGCGAGTCGCATCCGGTCGCCAAGGATGCCGGCGCGATTCTTGCACAAGAGACGGACCTGGCCGAGCGCGTGAACCTGGTGTTCGCCGGGACTGCGATAACCCGCGGACGCGGAGCCATGGCCGTCACGGCCACAGCGATGAAGACGGAGATGGGCCGGATCGCCGCGCTGCTCCACGAGACGCACCAGGAAGAGACTCCGCTGCAGAAGCGGCTGGATCAACTCGGCAAGCGCCTGGCGGCGGTCGCGGTACTGCTGGTGTGCCTGCTGGCGGTGATCGGGTATGTGAACGGCGAGCACCCGCGGGTGCTGCTGCTGACGGCGATCAGCGTAGCCGTAGCCGCCGTGCCCGAAGGGCTGCCCGTAGCGGTGACCATCGCCCTGGCCCTGGGCGCCCGGCGCATGTACGCGCGCAAGGCGCTCATCCGCAAGCTGGCAGCGGTGGAAACGCTGGGATCAGTGGACGTGATCTGCTCCGACAAGACCGGGACGATCACGGAGAACCGCATGACTGTGGTCGAGGCGTGGGCCGCTGGCGGAACCCTGGCGCTGGACGCCAAACCCGGGGCGGAGCTTCGCGCCTTGCTAACGCCCGCGGTGCTGTGCAATGACGCCGAGGCGGCCGTGCGGGGCTGGTCCGGCGATCCGACTGAAGTCGCGCTGGTGGAGGCGGCGGCGCGATGCGGCGTGGATCCTGCCGCGGTGCGGGCTCAGTGGCCGCGCGTGGCCGAGATCCCGTTCAGCTCGGAGACCAAGTGGATGTTTACGCTCCATTCCGGTGACGCCCGCAGCATGGGGTTTCTTAAGGGAGCTTCGAGCGCGGTCCTCGAACGGTGCCGGAGTGTTCCGGCGGGCGCCTTGCAAGCGCATGACGAGATGGCAGCCAAGGGGCTGCGCGTACTCGCGTTCGCGTCGCTCGAGACGGATGCCGTGGCCGCGCCCCAGCAGGCGGAGTTTCTCGGATTCCTTGGGCTTCAGGATCCGCCGCGCGTCGAAGTCCGCGAGGCGATCGCGTTGTGCCAGTCGGCGGGCATCCGCGCGGTGATGATCACGGGCGATCATCCGTTGACCGCATCGCACATTGCGGGAACCATCGGGATTCCGAATCACCGCGTGGCGACGGGGCGCGAGCTGGCGGGGCTCACGGCGGACCAATTCCGCGAGGCAGCTCTTCAGGTTTCCGTCCATGCGCGCGTGGCGCCGGAGCAGAAGCTGCGGCTGGTGGAGGTCCTGCGCCAAAACGGACACACGGTGGCGATGACGGGCGATGGAGTCAATGACGCGCCCGCGCTGAAGCGGGCCGACATCGGAGTCGCGATGGGGCTGGGCGGAACCGATGTCGCGCGCCAGGCCTCGGGGATGATCCTGCTCGACAACAGCTTCGCGACCATTGTGGCGGCGGTGCGCGAGGGCCGCGTGATCTTTGCGAATCTCCGTAAGTTCGTGCTGTTTCTGCTCGCCTGCAACGCCGGAGAGCTGTGGGTGATGCTGTTGGGTCCGGTGGCCGGAATGCCGCTTCCGCTGCTTCCGCTGCAGATCCTGTGGATGAACCTGGTGACCGACGGGCTGCCCGCGCTCGCGCTCGGCATGGAAGCCGCGGAGGAGGGTGTGATGCGCCAACCCCCGCGCCGTGCCGGCACAGCGATCGTCAGTGGGCCCTTGGCGTGGATGGTGGCGGGCACGGGCGCGGCACTCGGGATGCTGGCGCTCGGCGCGGGTTACTGGTGGTGGGACCGGAATATCGAGTCGTGGCAGACCGTGGTGTTCACGGCACTGACCCTGTCACAGCTCACACTGGCCCTCGGCATGCGAACGGAGACCAAGCCAGTGTGGGCGTCTGATCCCCGGGAGAACCCGTATCTGCTGGGCGCCATCGGGATCACCGTGGCGATGCACATGGCGGTCATCTACGCCCCACCGCTCCAGGCCCTGTTCCGGACCGTGCCTCTCGGCCTGAACGAGTGGACCGCGTGCCTGGCTGTCTCACTTCTCTCCCTGGCCGCCTTCGAGGGGGCCAAGGCTTTGCGCCAGAAATCCGAGCAACGTGGCGGTAGTGGAAACGATCGCCGGGCCCAGGAAAATACCTGAGATTCCGAAGGCCTGTACGCCGCCCAGGAGTCCAAAAAGTACGAGGAGCGGATTCGAGCCCGCCCGTCCGCTCACCACCCAGGGGCGGACGATGTTGTCGACCTGAGCCACAACGGCGGCTCCCCAGACCGCCAGCAGCAGCCCCTTGCCCCAGGAGCCTTGGAGAACCAGCATCAAGGCGGCGGGCCCCCAGACCAGTCCGGATCCGAACAGCGGAATCAACGAGAGCGCCGCCGTCACGATGCTCCAAAGCACCGGCGACGGGATTCCAAAGGCCCAAAGCGCGATCCCGGTGAGCACGCCTTGAGCGGCGCCAACGGCGATCACCCCAAGCATGCTCGCCATGATCGAGTCGTGCAACTGGCTGAGCAGCAGCCGGATCTGGACTTGGCGGAGCGGGGAGTAGCTGATGATCGCATCACGGATCCGGGTGCCGTCGCGGAACAGGAAGAACAGGGTTACGAACGCGATGATCCACTGGAAAATCGTGCTGCCGGCGCCGGTCACGAGCGTCCGCCCCACGCTCAGGATACGGGTGGCGTATTGCCCCATCTCGCTAACCGCCCAGTGCCTCATCTCCTCCACCGGTACGCCGCTCCGCGCCGAGATCCATTCGGCCGCGCGGTCGGGATTCCAGTTGCGGACGTGGCGGTAGGCTTCCCGCAATTCGCCCACCGCGACCCAAAGCGCGAGCGTCAGGGGAAGGATGACGCAGACCACCACCATGAGAGTGGCGGCGAAGGCCGCCAGCCCGTCGGACCGCAAGACGGAACGAGAACGGCTGTAGAGCGGCCGGAAGACGACCGATAAGATGGTGGCCATCGTAATGGCCGTGAGAAATGGCTGGACGACGAGGAATGTCAGATAAAGTGCCACACCCGCAAATGCGGCTAAAGCGAGCGTCCGTCCGTTCACACAAAAATTGTACAAGCAGCACACGGTCGTAAAATGTCAACCTGTCGAGTCGCGCTCCTGTTTCTGCTGGCGTCCGGACTAGAGGCCGAGCGTCCCACCCTGGGTCCTGCGCCATTGGCGCCTGAAGGCGGCGACGCCGAATACCGTGCGAAGGCGGCTGGAATCAGAGCCGCGATCGGCGGATGGCACGACACACAGAACCGCGACCTCGTCCGTACCACGTACCTTTCCGAGATCGTGGGTACGCGCTCGCTGGCCATGGGCTGGAACGGAGCAGTGGCGGGCTGCAATGCAGGCACGACCGACCAGACTTACCGCGACGCGGTAATCAGGCGGGTGAACTGGTTCCGGTCGATGGCGGGAGTCCCAGGATCGGTCGGGCTCGACTTGGCGCTGAACGCGAAGTCTCAGCCCGCGGCCCTGATGATGAGCGCACAGAGGGCGTTGAGCCACACGCCTCCTTCTTCCTGGGGATGCTATTCCGCGGCCGGGGCGGAGGCAGCGGGCAGTTCGAACCTTTGCCTGGCCTGGGGGTCGAGCGCTGACACCGGCTGCATTGAGGGCTACATGGAGGATCCGGGCTCAAACAACTCACCCGTTGGACACCGGCGCTGGATCCTGTATCCGCAGACCGAATTCATGGGCACTGGTGATGTTCCGCAGACCGGAAGCTATCCGTCCGGGAACCCGTTCACCAACGCTCTCTGGGTGGTGCCCTCGAACTACTTCGCGCCGAGGCCGTCGACGCGCGACGAGTTTGTCTCGTGGCCACCCCGGGGATACCTGCCGTATGAGATGGTGCCGCCGCGCTGGTCGTTCTCCTACCCGTCAGCGAACTTCTCGACCGCGACGGTGACCATGACCCGGGGCGGAGCCGCTGTGCCCGTTCAGCTCGAGCCGATCCAGCAAGGCTACGGTGAAAACGCGATTGTGTGGATCGCGGATGGCCTGGACCCGAGCAACGGATCCTGGCCGAGGCCGTCCTCAGACCAGACCATCACGGTGACGATTGGCGGAGTCGCCGTGGGCGGGTCCACCCGGTCCTTCACCTACAACGTGATCATTATCGATCCGGCCACGGGAGGCTCGTCGCTACCGTCCACGCCGGGCGGTCCGTCGCCTGCGAGCGGCGCCAACGGGGTGAGCACGAATATGAGCCTGTCGTGGGCGGCTTCAACAGGCGCCCAGACCTACGACGTTCACTTCGGGACCGCGGCCAGTCCGCCCTTAATAACCAACACGGCGGGGACATCCTATGCTCCGGCTGCCCTCGCCAACTCAACCACGTACTACTGGAGGATCGTGGCGAAGAACGCGACCGGCTCGTCATCCTCGGCCGTGTGGAGCTTCACAACCGCGGCGGCTGGCGTGCCATCCCCGGGCACGCCGGTGCTGACCTCTCCCACCAACGGTGGAACGGCGGCGGCCACGGGACTAAGCCTGGCGTGGGGCGCCGCCGCCAACGCCGCAGCCTACGATGTCTATTTCGGAACTGCATCCAACCCTCCGCTCCTGCAGGGCAACGTGACCTCAACGAGCCACGCGTTGAGCGCACTTACGGCCGCCACGCAGTACTTCTGGCGCGTGGTGGCGAAGAACGCTAGTGGAACCGCGGCGTCGGCCATCTGGAGCTTCACCACTACGGCGCCAGCGGGTACCGCGCCTACAATCACGGCTCCTCCGGCTGGAGCGGCGTTGATCACGCGGGGCGTCACTTTTCAGTGGCAGGCGCTCCCCGCCGCGGGCGGGTTCGAGATCGTGATCCGGAACAGCTCGAATAGCATCGTGTTTACCGGACAAATCAGCGGCGGGACCTCGACGGAGGCGCTCATCAGCCTTCCGGTGGGAAGCTTCACGTTCAGCATCCGCTCGTGCGGCAACGGATGGGGCGACGCGAACTGTGGACCGTATTCCCAGCGCCAGTTCACGATCCAGGTTTCAGCGCCGTCATCCTCACCGTCAATCACCGCGCCTGCACAGGGCGCTGTGCTCACCAGCTCGACCACGGCGTTCTCCTGGTCGGCAGTGGGGGGGGCCGAGTATTACGAGGTCGTGCTCGACAACATCGCCGCTGGGCAGACCGACCTGACAACGGGCGTTCCGGCGCCGGCGACATCGGTGGCACACTCGATGCGCGGGTCCACGCAGTACCGGCTGCGGGTACGGGCGTGCACGGCGGCGTGCGGTCCATGGTCCGCGGCGGTTACATTCGCCGCCAATCTCGCGCCGGCTCCAGCGTCCGCCCCGGTGATCACATCAACTCAGCTCCTCAATTCGCTGCTTCATCTGACCTGGTCGGCGGTTGCTGGAGCGGATCTGTACGACATCGCGGTGATCCAGCCCGGCGCTGGTCCTGGAGGCGGAGCGTTGACGGTGGCATCCAAGCGCGTGGCGGGAACTACGAACTCGATCACCGTGCCAGCCGGAGACGCGTTTGTATTGGTCACTGGGTGCAACGGAAACGGGTGCGGACCTCAAAGTGCGGCGTCCCAAGTCAACTCGCCGGGTCCGAACCAGCATGGACCAACGCTGGCGAGTCCCGTCTCAGGCACCGCGGTCAATGGACCGGTGGTGGTCTTCACCTGGCCGAGAGCACCGGGCGACAACGGGAGCAACACTGTGTACCGGCTTTACGTCCAGGATCAGGCGAGGCAGGCGGCGGCCCTGGACGTGTGGACCTCGCAGAACTACTACGCGGCCTATTTGAAAGCGGAAGGGACGCGTTATGACGCGCTGGTGGTGTACAGTCCGGACACGGGGAACGCGGTCCAGGGCCCGGCGAGCGCGTTTCTGGTGTGGGGATCCAGCGCCCGTGCTCCGTCCATGACGCAGCCCGCGCATAACAGCGCTGTGGCGCAGGGGAATGTTCCACTTGCGTGGTCTCCGGTACCTGGCGCGACGCTGTACGAGTACTACGTGGCGGGCGGAGGGCAAAATCCGGCGCTGAGGGGAGTAACACCGGATCTTACGGTCCGGGTCCCGTTGCGGGCGGTAAATGGCGCTGCCACGGCTTACAGCGGAATTGTGCGTGCGTGTCCGGCGGGGGCGTCCTGCTCGCCGGGTTCGGAAACCGGATGGGGGCCGTGGTCGGCGACGGAGGGCGGCGGGACAGCGTTCCAGGTGCTTCCGTAACCGGCGTGGGGCGTCAGCAGGGTGGGATCAGGGGGATGCAGCGCAGCGCCAATTCGAAGCGATGAACCGCTTCATCCGTCCGGTTCAACCAGTGCGCGGTAGATGCGGACGGCTTCTTGGGCTGCCTCCGACGCCTCCTCGTGACGTCCGAGTCCGCTGAGTGTAGTGGCCCAGTTGTTCAGCGAAGTGGCGAGATCCGGCAGGAACGCGTCCGGCCGGGCCGCCGCGAGTGTGCGGTAGATGTGGACGGCTTCTTCGGCGGCCTCGAGCGCCTCCTCGCGGCGCCCGAGTTCACCGAGGATAGCGGTCCAACCGTTCAGCGACCGGGCGAAATCGGGCAGAAACTCATCCGGCCGCTGCTCCGCTAGCCTACGGTAAATTCGTGCCGCGTTTCGACCGTATTGCTCAGCTTCGTCCCTCCTCCCTCTTGCCCGAAGAGCAGCGCTGATTCTCCCCATCAGCTTGGCCTCCTGCCCGGCGCCCCGGTGACCCTCCGGAAGCAAAGCCAGCGCGGAAAGAGCGAGGTCGAGGTCCGGCGCATCTCGCTCCGGATCAGGGGATGGCGGCTCCGGAATCTGTCCTTCCCCTTCGACTTTCACAGGCGGACTGATCCGCACGACTGCGCTTCGATAGGACCACAAATCCGGCGCCGAATCCCGCATCAACGGAACAAGCCACGGCGCACCGGTGAGAATCACGGGGACAGGGTAACGGCGCTCCATCGGATTGCGGTACTCGTTGAGCCGTGACAGTCCTTCCTTCCAAGCATCCCTCCACGCCGGGAAGTCGGGGGCAGCTTCATCCACGGCCTTGCCCAACCACACCGCTCCCGCGCCCTCGGGGAGATCCAGAGCCGCAATCGAGCTCGCAATCTTCTGCACCTCCTCCTTGGTACTGGCTGGAATCCGGAACAGCGTCTTGCCCGTAAGCCGCAATTCGCCCTCCAGCGCCAGCCGGCAGATCTCCTCGCCGTACCCGTCCGGCACAGTCATCACGATCAGCGAGAATCCCTTGGTGAGGTCGAGGTGACGGCGCAGGATCCGCCATGGTTCAGACTCCAGGACTCCGTAACTGGCAATCCGGTCCAGAGAGGAGTCCATGCGCGCTAGTCCGCCGGTTCGGGATTCCGGCTGACAATCCCGGCGGCTTCATCACGAATGAGCGGATGAAGGTCGTACCAGGGCTCCCCGTTCTTAATGAACAGCACGAAATGCGTGTCAAGGAAGCGAGTAAGCCGTGAGACGGTCCGCGGCTCTGGAGAGGGTAACGGATCGCGCCGCGTCTGGCCGATCCGATGGAGCCAACGGGCATCCTCGACAGCGATCGGAAGGAACTGCTCGCGAACCGAGCTGATCGCGCTCTCGACTGCCTGATCCGTTGCCGGGAGATCGTCGAGCCGGAGAATCAAAGCCCGGACGAGCCGGAACAGATCCCTAAAATGGCCTCCGCAGACCGAGAGCAGTTGTTCAAGCTGCCCGGGATGCGCGAACAGCTTTCCCTGGCCCTCGGCGGTGAGTCTTCGCCCGATCACTCCGCGCAGCACGCTCCAGCCGGGTTCGTGGGGCGTCCTCGGCGGATCGTTGTTCCACTGCCGGATGCTCGGAAGGAGCGTGACAGGCGCCGTGTTTGGCATGACGAACTGAAGCCAGGGTGGCACTGTGTAGACGACATGCACGTAGGGAAGCTCGAGAAGGCGCAAGTGATTGGCGAAAACCTGCTGGACGCTCCGGATCACGTCGGTCTCCGTGAAAATCGAGCCGCGGATCTGTTCGAGCGAGTCAAAAAGAAACACGATGCGCCGCGAGTCCCCGGATTTGGCACGGATTTTCTTGACGCCCTCTTCAATGAACTGGTCTACGTCCCGCTTCACTTCGGCCAGGCGTCCGGAGAGGACTTTGTGGAGCTGCTGCTTGAATGACGGCGTCGTGCGGAGCGCGGCCTTAAAGTCGATACCTTCGAGCTTGAACCCCGCACTGTCAACCGTAACCTCGGTACGATTGAGGTAGTTCACGAGCCGCCGCCAATACGACTCACCCGCCAGATCCACGCCGATCTCCCGTTCCAGGGAGTCGCTGAAGGCGCCCGCAATCACCAGCAGCAGAGCCGCGATGTCCAATGGCTCAGAGGGGTTGACATAGTCGAGGGCATCGGCGTAGAGCACGGTGAAGCCCGCGTCCTGAAGGGAGTCCCGTAGCCGGAACAACTGCGTGGTCTTCCCGGATCCACGGAATCCGGAGAACATCTGAATGCTTTCGGTGTGCGCTCGCCGGATCGCCGCGGTCAGCATGCGCACCGGATCCTCGGCTCCCATGGTCTCGTAGACCGGCTCATAAAGCGGGTCGTCCGGCTCGATGGCGGGACGCTCCAACGCCTGATAGCACCGGGTCAACAGTTCATCTTGCTCAACCGTCAGGGGCATGGTTGTTCATCTATGGTAGCCGGTCTGCGTGAGCCCTAAGCCTTCTGCACCCCCAACCGCCCGTTCTCCAACACGAAGCTCGCCCGGGTCGCCACGGGAGCACCCAACCTCGCCACGTACTCAACGGTCCTGTAGTCCGTACGCCACTGTCCGGGAGTGACATCGCACCGCACATAGCCGCGCCTCCGGTTGTGGAACTTCACATGCGGATTCTCGGCCAGCGTCGACTCCCAATCCCCTGGCGCATCCGACCCATCACCGCCAGAGGAAATCGACGTGCCCACAAACTCACTGGCCACCACCGCATCATTCTCGCCGAACCCGCCGGCCTTGAGATCGTTGCACCAGTTGGTATGGATGTCGCCGGTGAGCACGACAGGATTCGAGGGCTTCCGGTCACCAAGGAATCCCGTCAGCCTGCGGCGCGCCGCTTCGTAGCCGCTCCACTGATCCATGGAGTACTGCTCGCCTGGCCCGCTCTTGCGGTCGACCTTGGCGACCATCACCTGTTGCGCCAGCACGTTCCACCGTGCGCGGGAGTCCGCCAGTCCACCCGTCAGCCACCGCTCCTGATCCATGCCGAGGATCGTCGCGGACTCATCCAGCGCGGCGGGACACTGTTCCTTGTTGCCATCGCCGCACGGCTGATCGGTGCGGTACTGGCGCGAGTCGAGCACGAAGAACTCCGCCAGGCCGCCGAAGCTGACCCGCCGGTAGAGCCGCATCCGCGAGCCGGACGGGATCGAAGCGCGGCGTAGCGGCATGTGTTCGTAGTAGGCCTGGTAGGCGTTGGCGCGCCGTTCCAGGAACTCGGCGCGGGTCTGCTTATCTTCGGGGATGTCACCCGCGTAGTTGTTGTCGAGTTCGTGGTCGTCCCAGGTGACGATCCACGGCGCCAGTGCGTGCATCCGGCGCAGGTGCTCATCAGACCTGTAGAGAGCATACCGGTTCCGGTAGTCACTCAGCGTGACGATCTCCGGACTGTTGTGGCGACGCACCAGGTTCGGCCGCGGCGGCCCCTCGTAGATGTAGTCGCCCAAGTGAACCACCAGGTCCGGATTCTCCTCAGCCATGTGTTGATAGGCAGTGAAGTAGCCCTGCTCAAAGTGCTGGCACGAAGCGAAGGTGAAACGGAACTTCTCCGGAAGCGAGCCAGCCGATGGCATCGTGCGCGTGCGGCCCACAGGACTCTCATGTGGCCCGATGCGGAAGCGGTACCAATACCAGCGGTCCGGCTGAAGTCCGTTGACTTCGACGTGCACGGAGTGCCCGAGTCCGGGCGTGGCCACCGTCCGGCCCTTCTTGGCGATCTTGCGGAACTGCTCATCCTCGGCCGCCTCCCAGGTCACGCGGAGATTGCCGGCCCCAGTCTCCGGAGTCAAACGGGTCCATAGGACGACACCGTTGGCCGTCGGGTCACCGGATGCGACGCCGAGGTCAAAAGGGTCTTTGGACTGGGGCGGGAGCGCCCGCACCGGAGCAGCGGCCGACGCCATTGCGGCGAGGAAGATTCTGCGGTTCATTCCTTCTGTGTAACACGCCGCCGCAGCAGAATTCCCGCCGGTCCCGCGGCAGCCAGCGCGAAGGTGCTGGTGCAACGGCATAAATGCCGTTCTTACCACTGTAACCGCAGTTGATACCGCACCACACGCCCGCCACCGTCGGCGAACTGCGGCTGCAGGAACCTCCCCGCCGGAGAAGTAAACACGTTCGCGGACACGCCTTGTTGGCCCGGCGAAAATGGACTGATGCTCGGAGAGCCGTACTGCGGGTTGTTGAAGAAGTTGTAGAACTCCGCCCGGAACGACACGCGCATCCCTTCGGTGACCACCACTGACTTTTCAAAGTTGACGTCGAAGTTGTTGATGCCGGGTGTGAGATGAGTGTTGCGCCCAAGATTGCCGGTCGGCGCCACGGCGGCGCCGGTGTTGGCAAGGATCCCAATGTACATCGCGGTCGAAGGATTGATCACCGCGTTGCCCGCGTCCGGATTGAGATAGGTGCCGTTTGGCAGTGGCACGGCGCGCACACCCGGTGTGCCGTTCGGATTGTACAGTGGGCGGTCGAGGTTGCCGCCCAAACCATCCGCGTCCTGCCCGTTGAGGATCGTCAACGGCACTCCGCTCTCAAAGGTAGTGACGCCAGCCACTTCCCAGCCACCCAGGACCCGGCCGGTCACGCCCTTCTGCGCCTTGAACATGGGTAACTGGTAGACGTAGGAGAACACGGCGCGGTGGCGGCGGTCGAAGAGCGATACGGCCCGCTCGGGCTTTAGTCCGCCGAATATGGACGGAACCGCGCTTTGCTGTGGCGAATTCGTAGCGGCGACGCCAAACACTTCGCTCGAGTTATCAATGTTCTTCGACCAGGTGTATGCTGCCTTGACGAACAGGCCGCCCGAGAACCGCCGCTGGACGTCGGCCTGCAGTGAGTTGTAGTTGGATCCCCCGCCGTTGGTACGGATGAGACGCGATCCCTGCAGCGCATCGAGCCGGAGGGTTTGCCGCGCGGCGGGAATGTTGGGATTCGGCAGAATGCGCAGACTCGCGGGGACGACCGGGTTCAGGTCCTCATTGATGAACAGACGCGTGCCCTTTGATCCGACATACGACACATCCACGACGAGCTCGCCCGGCAGGGTCCGCTGAACACCGAACGACCAGCGCTGATAATAAGGGTTTCTCAAGTTCTGGAGCATCAGGGTCTGCGAATCGATCGCCGCGGGCGCGGTAGCGACGGAAGGCAGCAGCCGGCTGATATTGGCGAATCCGCGCGGCTCGGTGGCGGAGACACGCGAGTTCACCAAAGTGGCGATGACATTCGGAGTAGCGACCGCGGCATTCGACGCGATGTTGTTGAAGAACGAGTCGTAACCGATTTGATAGCCAGTGCGGATCACCGTCGCCTTCTGGCCAAAGAGACGCCCGGAGGGAGTCCAGGCCACGCCGACCGTGGGAGAGAAGTTGTTTAAATCCCGGCCGACCTTGTTGGGCTCGAGGAACGGACCGGTGAACGAGTTAGGATCCACGTTGAACAGCCCCGAGAAGGCCGGCTTCTTCAGCGTGTTCATCGGAGTCCCGAAGTCCTCCCACCGCACGCCCAGTGTAAGCGTAAGCGACGAAGTGGCGCGCCACCGGTCCTGGAAGAAGAACGCGGTGCGCGTCATTTCCGGATAGTACGCCGCGCTGCCAAAGTCGCGCTGTGCGGCTCCCGCGCTGCCGCCGAAGTCGTCGACGAAGTTGGCGAAGTTGGTGAATCCTCCGCCGGTGGTGTACGTGATCTCACCGCGCTCACGGATCGGCGCGAACTGGCGCGACCGCTGGACCAGGATGTCGAGACCCATACGGAAGCTGTGCACGCCGCGCACATAGCTCAATGTATCCTGCACAACGTAGTTGTTCGCGATCCGCCCTTGCGGCAGATTGGTCGGAAGGCCGAGCGAGGTGAGGCTGCCCCCGATGGCGTAGCGCGGGAGCGACTTGGCGATCGGATTCGCCGGATCGGCCGGAAAGTCGAGCGTGATCCGGTTGTAGGGGAGGCGCAACTCGTTCGTCAGCGACGGCGAGAAGATGTGCGTCTCCGTAATCGCCGCGTTCTGGTAGCGGTTGGTCTGGCTGGTGGACAGGCCTGGGAAGAAGTCGACGTAGCCCCCCTGCGGACTTGGCTGGTGGGAGATGATGTAGCGGCCGGAGATCTGGTCACGGTCACTGATCTTGTGGTCGATCCGCGTCAGCCACTGGCGGTCGAGGAACTTCTGGCCGAACGGGCTGATCGAGGTGCCGAATTCGATCGCGGGCCGGTTGTTTCCCAACTCGACCGGAAACGGCCGCGAATCCGCAGTCGCGCCGCTGGTGATCTCGTTGTAGAGGTCGACACGCGGATTCGTCCCGCGCGGAAACACCCGGTTGAGAGTCTCACGGCCGCCGGCGGTGAGCGTGGTCAGCGTGTTGGTCGACGTGGACGACTGGCGCTGCTCCTGATAGGAGCCGAAGTAAAAGGTCCGGTCGCGGATGATGCGCCCGCCGATGGTTCCGCCGTACCACTGCTCGGTGCCGGGGAACGGCTTGCCCCGTGCGGCGATCTCGCGGTTGAGCGATTGCGTATTGGTGATGGCATCGTCGTTGGTGACGTCGAGCAGGTAGTGCAGCGTCCCGTGGAGCTTGTTGGTGCCGGACTTGGTGATCGTGTTCACCACCGCGCCGCCCGCCCGTCCGAACTCGGCGTCGAAGTTCGAGGTCTGCACCGACACCTCCATCACTGCGTCGGGATTGCGGATCTGCATCGCTTGTCCGGCGACAGAGATGTCGTTGTTCTCCGTGCCGTCAATGAGGAAGTTGTTCGAGCGGCCGCGCGATCCGTTCACCGGGAAGGTCGACACGCCGAATCCGTAACGGTTGGTGGTGACACCAGGGACCGTGAGCGCGAGCGCCACGGCGTTCCGGCCCGAGACCGGTAAATGGACGGCCTGCAGGTTCGACACGGTGCCCCCGCGCAAAGGGGTTTCAGTCTGCAATAGTCCCTCAGCTTGTGCCGTGACCTCCGTAACCGTAGCGGTGGTACCGACCTCCAGACGCACGTCAATGGACACCGTTTGGCCTCCGGCAACCGGGACACGGCGTGCAGCGTACTCGTTGAAGCCCGCCATCTTGACGGTCAAGTCGTAGGTTCCAAGTTCGACCGCGTCAAACCGGTAGACGCCGCTCTCGTTCGTTTTCGTCGACCGCGTGATTCCGGTGTCGACGTTGCGAGCTTCAACCGCGGCGTTGGCGATCACAGCCGCCGTCGCATCGGAAACGATACCCGTGAGCGTGCCCCGGCTGGTTTGCGCCTGCCCGGCGTGCACGCACAGAAATAGAGCGGCAACTCCAACCATCCTGTTCATGATGTCCCTTCCCTTCTTGAGGGAATGGTATCACTTTTGGATCAACGGTACTTGCGCAAAACCGCCAGCAGCTTGCCTTGGACTTCGACGTCCGCCTCCGGAACACGGATGGGCGCCATGCCTGCGTTGGCCGGCTGCAGGCGCACCGTTCCATCAGACTCCCGATAGAAGCGCTTCAGAGTCGTCTCAGATCCCCGTACCATCGCCACCACCACGTCCCCGTTCCGCACTTGGCTGGTGCGCTCGATCAGCACGAAGTCTCCATCACAGATGTGATCTTCGATCATCGACTCGCCGCGAACCTCCAACGCGTAGGTGCCCGAGCCGTCCGAAAAACCAGGGATCGTCACGGTCTCGCCAGCTCCGTACGTCTCGACCGGCGACCCGGCGGCGATGCGGCCTTCCAACGGAATCTCCCAAACCGGCGCCCGTCCCTGCGAGGGACCTGTCTCGCGAAAATAGCGCGGCGCGAGCTCGATCGACCGGCTGTGGTTGAACGAGCGCTTCAAGTACTCCTTCGACTCTAGCGCGGAGATGTGCTTGTGAACGGTGGCGAGCGATGCCAGCTCGAGCCCCTGTGCGATCTCCTCATAGCTTGGGCAGTACCCGCGATCATTGACGAACCCGGCGACGAAGTCCAGGACGTCCTTTTGCCGTGGAGTCAGAGCCATGCCCTATTGTGGGCGAATAAAAAGAGAAAGTCAATAGGAGATTGGCGGAAGCTGGTCCTTCAAGAAAAGAAGCGGCGCTCCCGCCGCATGAACGCCGGGATATCCAGATCATCCTCGGCCATCTCCTTCCGCGACTTCGCCACCGGCTGCGGTGCCTGATCCCGGTCCGCCACCGGCGCGTCCATCGGCGGAGGCTCCGGCAGGGGCGGAGGAAGCACAGATACCGGCTCCGGCTCCGGATCCGGCGTGGCGGCCACAGGTTCGGACGAGGGCGGAGGTGGAGCTACAATCACCGGAACTGGCTCGGGCGCCGGAGCTGGCGCCGCCACCCGGCGTGCCGGACGCGGTACAGGAGCCTCCACCGGCTCACCCACCAAATCCCCGTCAAATCCGGTGGCAATCACCGTGACCTTCACTTCATCGGACTGGCCCTCGGTCAGCACGACCCCAAACGACATCTGGACATCAGCGTTCCCGGTCGCCTCGCTCACCAACGTGCACGCCTCGTCGATATCCTTCATCCGCAGGCTCTTCGGACCCGTCACATTGATCAACAGCCCGCGCGCGCCCTTCACGCCGTTCTCATCCAACAGTGGACAAGTGATCGCCTTGCGCGCCGCCTCCACCACCGCCTTGGGACCCTGCGCCGACGCCGTGCTCAGAATCGCGTGGCCCATGCCCGCCATGATCGCGCGGATATCGGCAAAGTCACGATTGATCAATCCCGGCGTCATGATGATGTCGCCGATCCCGCGCACGGCCTGCAGCAGGACATCATCGGCCATCTGGAACGCCTCAACGAAGCTGGTATCGTCGGCGGCGACATCGAGCAGCCGCTGATTCGGAATGCTGATCACTGTGTCGACGGTCGCGGCCAGCTCGGCCAGCCCGCGCTCGGCCACCTTCCGGCGCCGCGCACCTTCGAAATCGAACGGACGCGTGACCACGGCCACGGTGAGCGCGTTCAGCTCCTTGGCCAGGGAAGCGATGATGGGCGCGGCTCCGGTGCCCGTGCCTCCGCCCAACCCAGCGGTGATGAACACCATGTCGGCGCCTTCAAGCACCTCGATGATCTTCTCGGTGTCTTCGAGCGCGGCCTGGCGTCCGATCTCCGGATTCGAGCCCGCGCCCAGTCCGCCGGTGAGCTTTGAGCCCAACGGCAGCTTGTTCGGAACCGGCGAGGCCAGCAGCGCCTGGCGGTCCGTGTTGAGGACGTAGAACTCGATACCAGTGATGCCGGACTGCATCATGCGGGCTACGGCGTTACCGCCGCCGCCACCAATCCCGAGCACCTTGATGTGGGTTCCCGCGGCTGTGTCGTCCGCGATTTCGAACCGGGTGGAATCTTCAATGTTCAACATGAGATCTCTTCCTCCGTTAACTTACCATCCCAGAAATCCGAGCAGCCCGGGCGAGCGTCCGCCGCCCCGGCGTTTCAGCCGCGCCGAGTACAAGGCCAGCCCGGAGGCCACTGTCCAGGCCTGATCCTGGAATCCGGGCGGCCAATCCTGAATCCCCTGCGTGAGACCGTAGCGGGCTGGACAATTCAGCACGCGCTCGGCCATGTCGAGGATCCCTTCCAGGCGCGCGCCGCCGCCGGTGAGGAACACGCCTTCGAGCAAATTCTGCTCCATACCGATACTCGCCAAATAGTCGCGGATGTAGGCGAACAGCTCGTCCGCGCGAGCCTCAAGAATCGCGTTGATCTGCATCCGGCTAAACTCGCGTGACGACCGCCCGTCGGCCGAGGGGACCTCGACCACCACGTTGTCGGCCGTGAGTCCGCGAAGCGCGCAGCCGTATTCGCACTTCAGCGTCTCGGCGTCCTCCGGCGAGATCGGATGCTGGTAGGCGTGATGGAAGCCCATCACCAGGTCACGCGTGAAGTGCTCTCCAGCAACGGCCAGCGACGCAACGCCCGCGGCCGAGTCGCCGTCATAGACCACCACACTGGTCGAGTGCAGCCCGATGTCGATCAGCGCCGCTCCGTTCTGGCGGTCGCGCGGCAGGACCCCGGAGTACGCCGCCGCCACGGCCTCGGCAGCCGTCTCTTCCACCGCCAGATGCGCCTGGTGCGCGGCCGCGACCAGCGCCTCGTGCTCCTTGACGGAATAGGTCACCAGCAGGACATTCGCCTCCAGCCGCGAACAGGGCACGCCAGCGGGCGACCGATATCCCGCCTTGCCGTCCAGCGTGAACTGCTGCGGGAACACGTGCAGCAGCATCTGATCCTCTTCGAGTCCACGCCGTGCGGCGAGCTCGATCGCGTACTTCATGTCGTCGGGCGTCACCGGACGTGTGCGTCCAAACTCGTACACGCCGCGCGAGGAAATCGATCCCAGCGCCGGACCACCCATCCCCAGCACCACCGACTCGATCTCGATCCCTGCGCGTTCTTCCGCTTCGCGCACTGCCGCCTGGATCGACTCCGCGATCTGCGCAACATCCTGCACGCGGCCACGCTGCCAGCCTCTCGACGGCGCAGTGCCCGCGCCGGTGAACCTGAGCCGCTGATCCTCCACCACTCCGGCGACACACCGCACGCGCCGGCTTCCGACGTCCAGTCCAGCCGCCTGCGATCGCGTGGACTTACCCGGCACGCTGGGTTTCCTTCGCCTCCTCAGACCCGGCCCGCTGCGGCTCTTCGAATCCAACCGCGTTGATCCTGCCGTCGATCCGCAGGTCGAGCTTGACGGCGCGCGGCATGCGCTTTTCAACTTCCGGCCAGTTGGCGAGGAACTTGAGCAGGCGCTGCCGCCACGCGGTGTCGCCCACCACCAGAGTGATCACGCGTTCCTTGCCTTGCGACTGGACCGGGTAGACCAGCTTCACGTTGTCGACATCGCTGACATCGATCTCGGTGACAGCCCGTCCTTCGCTGCCCAGTTCTTCGATCACGCGGCCCATGAGCCGCACACGGTCGGCGACCTCGCGCTGCTCCATCCCGGTGTGGATGCCGGACATGACCGGGGTCTTGCTGAGATCTCCGTGGTCAACATTCGGAAGCAGCTTGCCCTCACCGTCCACCGTCGCCAGGCGCGTGATCCCACGGCGCCGCAGCGATGCCAGCTCGACGCGGTAGACCGGCATCCGCTCCTCGACGTCCACGGCGATCCGGTTGGGCCAAAGGCGCTGGACCGAGGCGTCCTTAATCCATTCCAATTGGCGCAGCCGCTGGCGCCGCTCCTCGAGCGGCAGCAGGTAGACGCTCTTCCCTTCGTCGGCGGCAAACGCCCGCCGGACCTCGGCGACGTTGGTGTGGCGGATGCCCTTCACCGCCAGATCCGGCGAATGCTCCTGCCCGAAATCGGCGCGCCGCATGAGGAACCGTGGATCATTGCTGAAGAAACGGTCGAAGCGCTGCCAGGCCACCAACGCCGACAGCACCACGAACGTGACCAGCAACACCGGCAGGACGTACGGGCGAAGCTCCGCCAGCACCTCCAGAATTCCCGCCTGTTGCGTCGGTTTCGCTTCCCTCTTCTTTGCCATGCTACTTCTCCCTGATCAAGCTCAGAATCCGTTCTCCCGCCTGGGACACGCTGCCCGCGCCCAGGGTTAACACCAGGTCGCCGGGACCAGCCGCGGCAGCCACGGCGGCCGCGCCAGCGTCAAGGCCGCCCACATAGGAAGCGCCGCGATGGCCGAACTCCGCCAGCCGCGCGGCCAACGCCTGTCCGCTCACGCCCTCGATCGGCGGTTCGGAGGCGGCATAGACGTCGAGCACCCACACGCGGTCGGCCGCGTGGAATGAGCGCGCGAACTCGTCGAGCAGCATCTGTGTGCGTGTATACCGGTGCGGCTGGAACAGCACCAGCACGCGTTCGAACCCGCCGAGCCGGACCGCATCCAGAGTCGCGCGGACCTCGGTCGGATGGTGTCCGTAGTCGTCCATCACCGTCACTCCATTGGCCACGCCGCGCACTTGCATGCGCCGGTCGACACCAGCGTATGCGGCGAGACCGCGCTGGATATCGGATACGGGCGCCTCCAACTCCCGCGCCACCGCGATGGCGGCGGTCGCGTTCAGGACGTTGTGGGCGCCCGCGACGTTCAGACGGTAGCCTGCCGCGTCCGCGCCCCGAGGGCGCAATTCGAATTCGCTGCCGGTCGATCCGTAGCGGGCTTGGGCGATTCGAATGTCGGCCTGTGCGCTGGTCCCGTAGGTGATGGTGCGGCGGCGGATATGGGGGAGGATCCGCTGCACGTTGGGATCGTCCAGGCACAGGATGGCGGCTCCGTAGAACGGAACTCTATTGACGAACTCGGCGAAGGCGTCGAGCACGCGTTCAAAACTCTTGTAGTGGTCCAGGTGTTCGTGGTCGATGTTGGTGACCACGGCGATAATGGGCGCAAGCTTGAGAAACGATCCGTCGCTCTCGTCGGACTCAACCAACAGGAAGTCGCTCCTGCCCACGCGCGCATTCGAGCCGCCCATCGTCTTGACGCGCCCGCCGACCACCACCGTTGGATCGAATCCGGCGCTGCTCAGGATCGAGGCGGTCATCGAGGTCGTGGTTGTCTTGCCGTGGCTGCCTCCGATGGCGATGCCGAATTTCAGGCGCATCAACTCGGCGAGCAGCTCTCCGCGCGGAATCACGGGGATCTGGCGGCGGCGGGCCTCAATCAGCTCGGGGTTGTCATCCTTGACGGCGGAGGTGATCACCAGCGCGCGCGCGTCACCGACGTTTTCCGCGTGATGGCCCTCGAACACACGTGCACCCAGAGCGGCCAGGCGATCGGTGATCGGGCCCAGTTTCAGGTCGGATCCACTGACTGTGTAGCCCAGGTTGAGCAGAACCTCGGCGATCCCGCTCATGCCGATGCCCCCGATCCCGGTGAAGTGCAGGTGCTGGGGCTTAAAAAACATTTTTTCTTAGTATTGTTTCCGCTTAGTGAAGCGAGTGTCAACCTCCTTTCTGCGCGATTTGTTCCAGGATCCCGGCCGCGCGCGCCGCCGCACCCGGCCTGGCGAGCGATTTCGCCGCCCAAGCCATCCGTGCGCGCACTTGAGGATCCGCGAGCGCGCGTACTTCGGCCAACAGCCGCGGCCCGTTCATCTCGCCGTCCGGCACGATTCGCGCCGCGCCCGCCCGCGCCAGCACCTCCGCGTTGCGCGTCTGATGGTCATCGGCGGCATGCGGATACGGAACCAGGATCGACGGGCGTCCCGCCGCCGCGATCTCGGCCACCGATCCGGCGCCCGCGCGCGCGACGATCACCGAAGCTTCGGCAAAGGCCGCGGGCATGTCGCCGATGAAGGCCGACACCTGTCCGTCCAAACCAGACGCGGCGAATCCGGCTGCAAGCCCTGATTCCATCGCCTGTCCGCACTGATGCACGAACCGGATGTCGAGGCCGGATTCCCTGAACAGCGGCCAGCTCTCGCGGAAAGCATTGTTGAGCGTGCGCGATCCTTGGCTCCCGCCCGTGATCAGCACGGTGAGCGGCCCCCCGGCCGCTGGCAGCGCGAAAAACTCTTCGCGCACCGGGACTCCGGTCACCTCCGCGCGTCCCGCCGGGAAGTAGCGCGCCGCCTCAGGCCAGCCGAGCAACGCCCGCCGGACCCAGCGCGCACACCACCGGTTGGCCGCGCCGGGATAGGCGTTGGGCTCCATCACCACGAGCGGAATCCGTCTCAGGATGGCGGCGGCGGCCACGGGTCCGGCGGCGAATCCACCGAGCGAGAAGACCGCGTGCGGCCGGATCCGTCCGAGCATCCGCCAGCATCGCACCACCGATCGCGGCAGGACGGTAAGGGCGCGTAGCATTCCGGATACACCCGCGCCCGCGAGGCTCACCGACTGGATCCACTCGATCGGGAATCCGGCCTCGGGAACCAGCCTGGCTTCGTATCCTGCCTGCGTGCCCACAAACGTCACCTCATGCCCTCTGGACCTCAACTCGCGCGCCACGGCGATCAGCGGAAGCACGTGCCCGCCGGTTCCACCTCCCGCCATCACGAACCTGGCCATCGCTCATGCGGGCCTCACCGCGCGCTGGCTCACGCTCAGCAGCATCCCCAGCATGATCATCGTGCTCAACAGCGAAGTGCCGCCGTAGCTGACCAGCGGCAGTGGAATCCCCTTGGTCGGGAACAGGTTCAGCACGACGCTCATGTTGAGCATGGCTTGGAAGACGATGGCCGTCGTCACGCCGATGGCGAGGAATTTTCCGAAGTCATCCGGAGCCAGCCAGAACAGGCGGAATCCGCGCCAGCAGATGATGGAAAACGCGAGCAGGACTCCCAACGCGCCGGGCAGCCCGAGCTCCTCGGCCACGATCGCGAAGATGAAGTCAGTGTGCGCCTCGGGAAGGAAGAGCAGCTTCTGGCGGCTGCGCCCCAGTCCCGCGCCCTCAACTCCGCCGGCGCCAATGGCGATCGCCGACTGCGTGCCCTGGTAGGAAGGATCGTTCACTTTGGATCCGCTCTTGGCGTACTCGAGCATCTTCTTGCCCGGATCGATGTAGGACAGGTAGGTGTAGTCGGGATCGTAGAACACCAGGACGCGAAACAGCCGGTAGGGCTTGGCCGCAATCGCTGCCGTGATGCACAGCGCACCCACGGCCACCGCGGTGACGCAATGCCGCCAGCTCAGTCCCGCGAGCAACAGGATCACCGACGCAACCACGAACAGCACCACCGCGGTGCCAAGGTCCGCCACCAGCACTCCCGCCGCCATGAAGGCCAGCACCAGCCCCGCCGGACCGAGCGCGTAGTGGCTGTTGATGTACTCGCGGCGCATCGAGATGAACCAGGCCAGAAAAAGAATCAAGGCGGGCTTGGCCAGTTCGGATGGCTGCACGGAGAACTTGAGAACCGGCAGCTTGACTTTGAGCCAGCGGTGCTGGCTGGGATCGGCGAAGTAGACCACGATCAGCAGGAATCCCACCAGGCTGATGCCCAGAAACGCCCACCGCGCATCGCGGAACTTGCGGTAGTCCAGCCTCGCCAGCAGCACCAGCACGGCCAGCGACACCAGCGCCGCCGCGGCCTGGTGGGCAAAGAAGTAGTGAGGCGCGACCTTGTATTGGAGTTGCGCGGCCAGCGCCGAGGCGCTGTACACCATCACGAGTCCGAATCCCGCAAGTGCGAGCATCGTGGCGAACAACACCCAGTCCATTCGTGTTTTCATGTCAGCTCTCCTCGGGAATGGCCCGCACCAGGTCTTTGAAGACCCGCCCGCGATGCTCGTAGTTGTCAAACTGGTCGAAACTCGCGCAGGCCGGGGCCAGCAGTACAACGTCGCCGCGGCTTGCATTCTTACGGGCATGTTCAACAGCCCGCGCAATGTCTCCGGAAACCACAAGCGGAACCGCTCCGGCAATCTCCAGTCCGATCTTCGGTCCGGCGGCGCCCACCAGCAGCGCGGCACGCGCCTTGGCCTCAAGGGGCGCGCGCAGCGGCTGGTAGTCCGATCCTTTGTCCTTGCCGCCGAGGATCACCCACAGTCCGCCGGGAAACGCGTCGAGCGCCTTTAACGCCGCGTCGACGTTGGTCGCCTTGGAATCGTTAAAGTACTGGACGCCCGACACCGTGCGGACGTACTCGATCCGGTGCTCCACTCCGGGGAAGCACCCCACCGCGCGCGCGATACCGTCGAGCGGCGCGCCCGCCAGGTGAGTAGCTGCTGCAGCGGCCAGCACGTTCTCGACATTGTGCATGCCTCGCAACGGAATCTGGTCCACGCGCAGGAACGGCTTCCCCTCCGCGTACAGCACGCCGCCGCCGTGCCAGTAACCTGAGGCGCGCGGTTTCAAGCTGAACCGCACGCCGCGGTCCGGCGGCACGAATGCGCCGCACACAGGATCGTCGGCATTGAGCACGGCCAGGCCATCGGAATCCTGCAGCTCGAAGAGCCGCCGCTTCGCCGCGATGTAGACTTCCATGGTGCGGTGCCGGTCCAAGTGGTCCGGCGTAATGTTGAGGCAGACGGCGATGCGCGCCCGGAAGCGCTCCATAGTTTCGGCCTGGAAGCTCGACACTTCAAGCACGTTCCACTGGTCCGGCCGCGAGGACTCCACCATCGCGCTCAGCGGGACTCCGATGTTGCCGCCCACCTGCGACGCGATTCCGCACTCGCGCAGGATGTGGTGGCACAGCGCCGTGGCCGTGGTCTTTCCATTGGACCCGGTCACCGCCAGAACCGGACCCGCAAGGAAATGGCTCGCCATCTCCATTTCCCCGGTTACGGGAATTCCGTGCGCGCGCGCCCATTCAAGGGGAGCGGCGTCCACCGGGACGCCGGGCGAGATCACCACTAGATCATGGCCCCGTGCGGCGTCCTCACTCTGGAGCAGGAAACGCGCTCCTTCCACGTTGTCAAACGGCTTGGTATCGCAGGCCGTCACCGTGGCGCCCTGTTCCCGCAACAGCTTGATCGCGGCGATTCCCGACCGCGCCAATCCGATCACCAGTACGCGCGCCCCGCTGAGT
>Ga0194131_10002228_pt1 | contig 32102 bp, 27 predicted proteins | sample TA2KigO120mmetaG_FD_148631 | JGI IMG/M metagenome (GOLD analysis project Ga0194131, IMG submission 148631) | Freshwater microbial communities from Lake Tanganyika, Tanzania - TA2015053 Kigoma Offshore 120m | ecosystem: Environmental > Aquatic > Freshwater > Lake | place: Tanzania: Lake...
TGCATTTCGTCTCGCCGATATATTTCAAAAACCACTAGAAGAGATCTTTCAATGGGATAAAGAAAACGTGTGAAAACCCAAATAGTGTTAAAGAGGAAGCAGAGATTGATCTCAAAGTATCGCAATGAAATCTTCGTCGGCTGCTTGGTCTATGCCGCGCTTGTAGCCAAAGACCTCGTTAGCCTCTTACGGTAGCTCACCTAGAGCGTCGACGGTCAGGGCCCCCGTTGGCAGCAAGGGTCGAAGTTATTTATGAACTCATCTTGGCGGACCGCGTTAGAATTTCCAAATTGAATTCGCCAATACTTGAGGTCAGTTCCACATATGTTTCGTCGCCTGATCATCGTTACTTTGATGTCTTTGATCGCCGTATCGAAAGCGGTCCATGCTGATACCGAGCGAACGGCAGCCGCTTTGTCTGCCAGCGTGGTGTGGCTCGAGAAACTAGACGCGCGCGACTACGCGGCCACATGGCAGTCCGCTGCCTCGACCTTCAAGGCGGCATTGTCAGTCGAGGCGTGGCAACAGGCGTCTCGCCCCGTACTTGAACCTTTGGGCGCTGTGAAGAGCCGCAGCAAAGCTGCTGCCACATACACCAAAACGCTACCCGGTGCTCCGGATGGTGAATATGTGGTGTTGCAGTTCAACTCCAGCTACGACAAAAAAGCAGACGCGGTCGAAACGGTCGTAGCGACGTTGGATGCCGACGGCCAGTGGCGCGTTGCGGGTTATTTCATTAGATAGGCGCGGGATGCCGCGTGGTCTGCGGCGCAACGTCGCATACTGATCAATCGCAGCAAGGAGCAGGGCGTCTTACGCGAGCATTCTAATGGTCTGCTTAGTGGTCGCGTTGAGGGCGATCGGCGCTATCAAAACTAAATTCTTACTGACACTCAGCGTCCTTTGATCGTTCACTGGCTCTGCGTGCAGAAGTTTTGTCGTAAAAACGGCCCGTCAAAAACACGATATTTACTTACACACTTCCTTACACACCGCTTTGTGACATCTGTAAGTCATTGATGGCCAATAGGGATCTCTCAGTCGAGTCTTCTCGGTGCTGCCGATGAATGCACCCGCGGGTGCAAGAGCGACCGGGGCTGACGGGTCGGCGGCAGGGGCGGGATAGCTGCCCGTCAACAGCGCAAGCGCTACCCCGACGTAGGCCAGGGCTCGACATCGAAATTTTTTGTTCAAAAAAGGCTCCTCTGGGACGCAGCGACAAATACAGCGCGCCGTCTCGTGCATCGACAGTAGCGCTTGCTGCCGCCGGGTTCGGTTCGGCAGCGGACATCCGTAAACGAGCGCACCGTGGCCGACCATAGCGGAATTCGCGCCCAAGGCTGTTGTCACTCACGACCGACCCCTATCATTGATCAATGTCGGGACGGATGCGAAATTTCGGGCTGATTTTTCTCTGCGGGCTGGCGCTCGCCGCAGCGCTCGCAGCCGCCGAGCAGTCGACGTTCTCGCCGAAGTCGGTCGTGGTGCCCCAAATATCGGGTCGTATCGAGCTCGACGGTCGACTCGATGAGGCTGAGTGGCAGGACGCGGTGAAGATCACCGACTTCCAGCAGTTTTCGCCGGGCAACGGCGAGCCGCCCTCGGAGCCGACCGAATTTTTGCTCGCCCTCGACGCCGACAACCTCTACGTTGCTGTGCGTTTCACCGACTCAGACCCGGCCGGTATCAAGCGCTCGCAGCTGGTGCAGGGGCAGGGCGTCTTCAACGACGACTATGCACAGATCCTGCTCGATACCTTCAATGACCGACGGACGGGCTATATCTTTTACATCAATGCCAACGGTGTGCAGCGCGACGGTCTGCTGCTGGGTGGCGTGTCCTACAACATGGACTGGGATGGTATCCGGCAGGCAGCCTCCACAGTCAATGATTCCGGTTGGCAGGCCGAGATCGCGATTCCCTTCAAGACACTGTCTTTCGATCGCAATGCAGATACTTGGGGAATTAATCTGATCCGCTCCATCCGCCGCAAGCGTGAGGAAGTCGCCTGGTCGCAGCGCGATCGACGGATCACGCTCGATGTGAGCGGCGAGCTGCGCGGCATGCCCGGCCGCGAGCAGGGTCGAGGTCTCGACCTTGTGCCCTCGGCCGCGATCAGCGAGCGCGAGAACTTCATCGGGAATAGTTCGAGCCGGCTTGCTAAGCCCTCGCTGGACGCATTTTGGCGCATCACGCCCTCGCTTGTTGGTGCGCTCACGCTGAACACCGATTTCTCGGCCACCGACGTCGATGACCGGCAAGTCAATCTCACGCGGTTTTCGCTGTTTTTCCCAGAGAAACGCGATTTCTTTCTCGAGGACAGCGAAATCTTCGAGTTCGGCGGTTTGACGCAAAATGGCCGACCTTTTTTTCGCGCACCATTGGCCTTTCGGCAGGCGGACAGCCGATTGATCTCGAGGCGGGGGCCCGACTCACCGGCAAGATCGGGCGGAATTCTTTGGGAATACTCGCCGTACGCCAGGAATTGGCAGCCGGTTTCGCCGTCGAGAATGTCTTCGTGGCTCGCGGTTATCGCAGTTTCGGCGAGCAGTCGACGATCGGCGGCATCATTACCTCCGGCGATCCGTCTGGCCTCGGCAACAACACGCTGTACGGCGTCGATCTCGCACTGCGCGATCAGCGTCGTTTCGGCGGCTTCGTCGAGGCGCGTGCCTGGATACAGCAGTCCTCCACGCCCGGCCGCCAGGGTGACGAAGGCGCCTGGGGCGCATCGCTCGCCTGGCCGAACGATCGTATCGAGGCGTTGCTGTCTTACAGCGAGATTGGCCGAGACTTCCGCCCGGCGCTCGGATTTGCCAATCGAACCGGTATCGCCGAATTTCTGGGTAGCTACAGCTATCGACACCGATTCGCGAAAGGCGGATTGCTGCGCAGCTGGCGTCATGGCATCGAGGCCACTGAGGTCAGGGACGACGCGGGTCGACTCGAGTCACGCCGCTTCGTGATCATGCCGTTTTCTTTGGACAATCAGCCCGGCGACATTCTCTCGATGGGTCTGGAACGCCAGACCGAAGTCATTGGGCGCCCCTTCGTACTTCCTGGCGGCGTACGCGTTCCGGTTGGTCGCTACGACTTCGATCGTGCACGTCTCTATGGGCAAACGGCAGGCTTTCGGCCGCTGGCTCTCAACTGGGACTTGGGCACTGGCGATTTCTATGACGGGACGCGGGATGACGCGCGCGTTGGCATCAGTTGGCGACCCAGCAGACACTGGGCGCTAGGGACGACTTTGCAGACGAATCGTCTCGAGTTGCAGGGGCGCGAGTTCACGACCCGCGTCTGGTCGTTGAACGCCAACTATGCGTTCAACGTTCGCTGGGCCTGGCTCAACGTCGCTCAGTACGACAACGTCTCGAAACGTATAGGACTCAACAGTCGCTTGCGTTGGTGGCCTGCCCAAGGGCAAGTGGCGTATCTCGTCGTCAATTACGATTGGCGCGAGGATACGCGCGGCGACTTCCAGCCGTCTCTCGCCGAAACCACAGTGAAGTTCACCTACACGTTTCGCTACTGACCTCGGGCGTCAGTTCTTCTCGACCGTGTAGACGATTTCCGCACTTGCTTCTTTGCCGGTCTCGGTACGCAAGGTCCAGCGATCGTTGATGCTGTAGCGCAACTTCAAAGTATTGATCGCCTCTGCGAGCGAGACGCCATAGCTCACATAGAGTCGGCTCGACAGATATTTGCCGAAGACCAGTGAGGTTTCGTTGGCAAGATTCTGCTCGATGCCGACATCCTCGATACCGATGCGCTGACCGAGCTGCTGCGCGAGGATTGCGCCACCTTGCGCGAGAATGGCATCGCGGCCGCTGCTGGCGATGTTGCTGCTCTGTGCGGTTTCCAGAGTTCCACCAGCTAGAATGAGCGACACCACCTGCGATTGCGGAAGTGAAGGCTCCGAGAAAAAAGTCATCCGTGGTTCGCGCAAGGTGCCGCGGACATTGACACCGGCCTTCACATCCGGAAATTCTTTAGTCGCGCGCAGATCCACGCCCGGATCGCCGAGCAGACCGCCCGAAAAAATCAACCGACCACGCTCGATATCGAGCCGTCTGCCGAGCGCGGCATACTTGCCCTCGGCAATTCCGAGCTCGCCTGAGCCGCGGTTGACACCGTCTGCGGAGGTGATGACATTGAGCGCTCCGGCGAGCCGTCCTGAAAGTCCGAAGGAGTCGAGATTCACGTGGTCCCCCAACGTCAAGCGCAGATTGCTCGACACGCGGAAAGACGACTGTGGATCGCGAGGCTCGGCGCTTACTAGGGTTTCGTCCGCCGACGTCAGCGTCGCGCCAGTCAGGTCGGCAGGCACGATTCTGGCCTCGGGAATATTCACCGTGCCGGTCGCCGCCAGATCACGACCAGCTACTTTGAAGCGCAAATTGGGCGATGCACTGATGCGGGCCTCGGGCACATCGATCATCAATAAATTCTCGCCGCGGAGTTGCAGTTCGCCATAGGGCTGGCCGCCGCGCCAGGTGAGCTCGGCGTTCGCGTCGATGCGTCCTTTACCGGCGCGCGCCGAGGACTCGAGCACGAAACCGTTATCGAGCAGACGTGCCTCGGCACGAATGTCGCGCAGCGCGAGATTGACCTGATAAAAATCGAGCTCACCGTTCTCGAGGCGCAGTACGCCATTGACGAGCGGCGTACCCAAGGTACCGCCCATGATCAAATCCAGCGACAGCTCGCCCGCCGAGCGATCGATTTCCGGCACGTAGAGATAAAGCAGGGCGAGGGCGGTGGAGTCGGCGCGCAGGATCGCCGTCAAAGGCATCTCTTGCCAGCGTTCGCCGTACGCCGCGCCGCCCGCTGCGACGCGAGTCGCGCGCAGTTCGCCGCGCGCTCGGCCACGCTCGCCGGCTGCGACTTCAAGCTTGCCGTTTATTCCGGCATCGCTCGATTCGAGCAGCAAGGATCCGGAACCTAGCGGCAGCAGATCGCGTTTGCCGCCCGCGCGCTGCCAGAGCAGGGCCGCGTCGGCGAAATCGGCACGCACGCTACCGCGTGCGATGCCATCGTCCACTGCGCGCAGATTGATCGCGGCATTCAGTGAGCCTTGATACTCGGCTCGCGCAGCGGGTCGCGGCAGCAAGCTTGCGATGGGCAGTTTGGAGACGGCCGCTTCGAGCGTCCAGTCGTCGCCTTCCCAAGTACCCGATCCGCAGATGGTCGTCAGTGCCGTCAATACGGAATCTTTGGTGCCGCGCAGGCAGAGCGAGTCCACGCGCACCGACTGAGTCGTCAAGCGCATGCCGAGCGGTTGTTCCAGCGACAGTCCGACGTTATCGTCGAGGCGCAGCGCCAATTCCGACCAACGTTGCTGCCAGCCTTCGGCAGTAAAACTTGCGGTACCGCGCATCGCAGCGGACAAATCTTTGCCCGCGATATCGACCGCGAGCGTATGCGCGCTACTGCGGCCGGCGATATCGAGTATCACACGGTCTGCCTGACGGCCGACGGCATGGACGTCCTCGGCTTCGATATGGGCCCGTGCCGTGGCGTTGGCGCCGCCGCTCGGATCAAGATCGATGTCTGCGACGAGGCTGCTGATGTCGATACCGCCGATTGCGAGTTCGCTGCCCCGCGCTTCGAGGCGTACCAGCATCGCCGTCGGGGTACCGCGCAGCGTTCCGGTTGCGCTCAGGCGACCCTTGCCGCCTTCGGCCAGTACGCTGAGATCCTGCGCATCGATTTTGAATTCGAAGTCGTTGCGTTGTGGCGAGAGGCTGCCGTCGAGAGCGAGACGCAGACCGCCCGCCGAGACATCAACTTTGCGCAGTTGCAGCATGTCGCCGGCGATGGTCAGTCGACCCGAGCCGCGGGCGGCTGTGCCACGCAGGCGTCCGTTCACGCGCTGCACTTCGACATCGATAACCCCGCGCGCACCGAAGCCCTGTCCTCGGGCATCGAGTTGGAAATCTATTTTCCCCGGTAAGCCCGCGCGCCATTGCGCAGGATCGATACCACGGACGGCGCCATTGAGTTGCCAGCGTTCCGCCGGGCGCCAAGCGAACTCACCTTTGAGATCGGCGACCCCACCGAGAGTGCGCGCGAGGACACGCGAGATCACGAATCTTCCAGCGCTCAGTGTGCCCGTGACCTCGGCATCGAGCGGCGGCAGGGCGGCGATCTTCGCCGGGCCGCGTGCCGTGACCGCGTACGAGCCAAGACCCTCGAAGCTGAAGTCGCCGCGATTACTGGCGATCGACGGCGTGGCGTCATTCAAGGGCCAACGGAATTTTTGCCAGCGACCTTGCAGCTCGAGATCGGGGCCAGCATCGGTAAAAGTAATAGTACCTGCGGCATCGACTTCGGTTCCGGAGCCTGGATGACGGAGCCCGATTTTTTTGGCCGTGATCACGCCCAGCGAGTAGCGACCATCGAAGTCGACATCCAGCGGACCCGCTGCGAGCCCCGGTGGCAGCAGACGACCTTTGGCGCGATAGCCGTTGCGATCGATCGTCAGGGCGAGCTCACCACCGATCAGGCCGAGCGCGGCTGCACCACCGAATTTCTGCAGATCGAGATTGCTGACTTTGGCGTCGGTCCGCACGCTCCATGGCGATAGGAATCGCATCTTGCCCTCGTCGATATTGACATCGAAGGGTTCGTGCAGTGTCGCATCGAAGCGCGCCTCTTCGAGATCGCCGTCAAACTCCGCCTTCGCGAGCCAGGTTGGCCCGCGCTTCGGCTGAACGCGCGCAGTTGCTCGACCCTCCAGCCCGAGTGGCAGCCCTGCACTCAGCAGACCATCCGCCTGCAGCTGCAAGTTTCCAAGGTGGGTGGACAGCGTGCGCACCGAGAGGGTCGTACTGCGCAGCAGACCGTCGAGTTTAGTATCGCGAAACTCCACGGCGTTGCCGGTGAGCGGTTGAATCACGATCGATGGCAACGAGGTCGTCCGCGCCTCTACGGTGAGCAGTTGCGGCAGAAAGCGTGGCGGCTTGTCCGGCGGTGGACGATCGCGGGGCTGCTGGTCGATCTCGACGCGACCCACGCGAAATTCTGACGCCTCGACCGCTTGCCAAAGCAAGGGCAACAGATCGATCCGCATGCGGATGTCGCGCAGACGGATGTGAACGACATCATGCTCGATATCGATCGCACCGATCTGCACGCCGTCTGCGAGGCTACCCTGCACGTCGCGGATCGCGAAGCGCTCGATGGTGCCGAACCGTGACGGAATTTTCGCTACGGCAAAACGGACTGCGGATTCGGAGTGCCCGAGCAGCCACAGCGCGACCAAGGGCAGCGCGAGCAGCAACAGTGCAGTTGCAACAATGAGAGTGGTACGACGCCGCATAAGGTCAGAGCTTCGGTGAGAAGTTCAGGTGGAGTCGTGGGCCCGGCAGGCGATCAAAGTTTTTATCGAGCGCGCACCGCGGGTCGGGAGTGACGCTGCGACAGACTGGATTGGTCAGTGGCTGCGCGAGATCGATGCCGAGCGTCACGATCGGTAGCCGCAGTCGCAGACCGATACCCGCAGAGTATTGCAAGGGATCACCAAAATCGTCGAACGCGTTGCCGGTATCGATGAACGCCGCGATGCCGAGATTGCGCGGCAGGTCGCGGATGACCTCGGCGGTCGCCGTAAACAAGTGTCGCCCACCGACCTTCGCGCTGCCCGCTTCGATCGGTGACAAATCATTGAAACCGAAGCCGCGCACACTGCGATCGCCGCCGGCAAAGAAACGCTCGGTACCCGGCAGGGCGGCGGCATTCGAGACCAGCGTGGCGCCCAACTGGCCACGTATGAACAAATGCCAGCTCGGGCCGAGATCGAATACCCGCTCGGCCTCCAGCCGTAGCTGCAAATAACTTTCTTCGGCACCGAGCGCCGTAGCCGAGCCGCGCAATTCGGCGTAGAGCGCACGCGAGAACAGCGCTTCACCGAGATAGCCGCGCGGTACCGACGAATAACTGATGCCGGGAATCACCAGCGTCGTGGCGTCTTCGAAACTCGGTCGGTTGAGCGCTTCGCGCGTGACGGTGCGCACACGACTCAAGGACGCGAACATCACGCGCTGCCACTCGCCGTCGACCTGAGTGATCGACGGCTGAAAGCGCGTGGTACGCGTATCGAGGTCGCCAAGTTCGTCGCGCGCATAACGAAATTCGAAGCCCAACCGTTCCAGTGCCGGATCACCGATCGGCAGGATGTAGCGGGCTTCGACCGATTGCTCGAGCTGCGCCGCCTTGATTTCGGTGCGTAGACGATGACCGCGGTCATTGAGACAGCGATTTTCCCAGGTCAGCGTACCGCGTACCTTGCTGTCGGTGGCATAGCCAACACCCGTCGAGTACCGGTTGCGCCGATTGGGTTTGGTACGGATGCTGATGGGAATGCTGCGTGCAGCGTGATCCGGGTCACCCGCAAGTACCTCGACAGTCGAAAAATATTGACTGTCATCGAGGGCGAACTGGGTGCGCAGCAGGTGTCGCGCATCGTAGGGCGCAGACTCTTGGTAACGCAGGAAGCGACGCAGCAAGTCCTCTTCCAGCGAGCGCTGCTCGATGGTCGTCTTGCCGAAGGTGTATCGGTCGCCGGTTTGCATGGCGAGTCGAACGGCTGCCGAGCGTTTCGTCGGATCGATCAATAATTCGCTGACCGTGAGCTGCGCATCGACATAACCGAGCGTTGAGGCGGTACGTCGCAAATTATCTTTGAGCGTATCGTAGGCGGCATGCTGCAAGCGATCGCCGCGGCGCAGCGTCGAGCTCGCGAGGATCTCTCTGAATGCGGGGTCGTCCTTGCCGGCACCGCTCACTTCGACCTCGACGCCATCGAGTAACACCGGCGTGCCTGGCTCGATGCGGATGCGTGCTCGCCACCGACTCTCACTGACTTTCTCGATCGATGACGTGACGGTCGCCTCGTAGTAACCAAAGGGTCGCAGCGCGTTCGCGGCCTCACGTTCAGCCCGCTCCTGCAGACGCTCGACCAGAGCTTGATCGAGATCGTCGCGGTTGCGGTATCGCTCGAGACTCAAAAAAATGAGCACGTTGCGCCGCAGTGCACCGTCGACGCCGCTGATCTCGATGTCGATGTCGGCGCGCGCCCGCGCACCGACGGCGAGGACGCCGACCAGACAGAGCAGCCACCAAGACTTCATGCGGTTCATGCGGGGCGGGTTTTCCCGGACGCTGGATAACCGCTTGATTCTACCCGCTCACACCCATTCGTCGGCGCGCAGGCGCCAGTTCGCGGCGGCTGTCGGTTGACCGGCCATGTCGAAACTGCACTCTTCGATAACCACGGCACCGTCGTGGCCCAGCAGCAGCAGGGTGGAGCAGCGCGTCCCGTAATCACCGTGCTGCACGAAGGCGGCCGACAGCCGCAGTTTCCACTCCGCGCTGAGGCCCGTTTGCGGCAGATCGATCGGTCGTGCGCACTCACGGTCGGCGAGCGCCGCCCACAGCGGCGTCGGATCGGGCGTTGTAGTCGGGCCCGGAGCCGCCGCCAGCCAGCTCTCGAGCGCGGCGCGAAGTCGGCGAACTTTTGGCCAAGGTGTGTCGAGCACATGGTTGCTCAGCACATGCACGCCGGGTTCCAGCCGCCGTGCAAAAGGCTCGGCGCGATTGGTCGCGTACCAGAGATGTTGCGCATCGGCGAGCAGCAGGTTGAACCCCGCGTAGCCCGGCGAATCATCGGCCAGTTGCTCGAGGTATCCAGCGGGCTCCTGTTGCGTCCTGAGAAAATCGCTGAACAGCCGGCCGCGCGTCGGTGCCTTGCGACGTGGTCGAGCGAGTTCACGGTAGTTGGTGACCAGCCCCATGCGGCGGTTGCGGTCGATATCGAACCAGGTGCCGTCGGCCTGCAAATCACGGCCGGCGAGGATTTCGCTGCGTTCTGCCCAAGGTCCGAGCGCGGCGCTTCGCGGGCATAAAATTCGTCGCGATTGGCGATCACGATCGCGCGATAACGCGGGTGCACGTTCCAGGCAATGGCAGCGAGGCACATCGTTGAAGTTCGTGTCGCGTTGCAGCTCGTGTCGCGTTGCTCAGCGGTTTACGGCGCCGCTCCAGCTGCGCGTCGCGACGCTGCGCAACGGCGTAAGCCAATCCGCATCGAACCAGTTTTCGATCAGCCGATGCGAGATTGATGTGGGGGGCGGCAGAATGACGGCACCTGCTGCAATCTCCGCCCGCGTGAACCAACGCGCATCTTCGAGTTCGCTGCTGCCGCCGGCGATCGAGTCCGGCGTAGCACTCGCCATGAAGCCGAGCATCAAAGAAGAAGGGAAGGGCCATGGCTGCGAGGAGTGATAGTCGCTGGCGGTGATGCTCACGCCGGTTTCTTCGAGCACCTCGCGGGCGACGGCATCTTCGAGACTCTCGCCAGGTTCGACGAAGCCGGCGATCGTGGAGTAACGATTCTTTGGCCAACTCGCCTGACGTCCGAGCAGTGCGCGTTCGCCATCACTGACCAGCACGATGATCGCCGGATCGATGCGTGGAAAAAACTCGGCGGCACACACAGAGCTACGACATTGCATCACGTGGCCGGCGCGCAGCGGCCGCGTCGGGGTGCCGCAGACACCGCAGTGCCGATGTCGCTGCTGCCAGTAACTAAGCGCACGCGCATAGGCGAGCAGACCGGCTTCTTCGCTGTCTAAAGTCGGGGCCAGCGGCCGCAATTCTTCGAAGCGGATGCGAGCGGCGTCGGTATCGGTATCGGCATCGTCGCCGAGCTGCACCATGACGCAGCGCCGTTCCCGAAACCAACCGAGCAGTACCAGTGATTCGTCGGGTGTAGTTCGTGCAAGGCTGTGTTGATGATCGACGAAGGCCGCTATCGGGGGATCACCCGAAACGCCGAGTGCAGTACCGCGAATCGGCAGGAACAAGGTCCCGGCATCGGCGCGTGCGGCTTGCAACCAGTCGGGATCCTCGCGCAACTCGGCGCGACGATCCAAATAGGGACCGGCGAGGAAATTGGTGGATGATCGTTCGGAGGATGACGGCATCGGCGCTGGCCCGTGACCGCGCTGCAACGGTTGCGACCACCCGGACGGGGAGTCGTCGTTGTCAGATTTTTGCGGCCGTCGGCAGTTTAGCAGCGTCGGCCGCTGACTCGGTCGTTGCTCGCGGGCTGCGACCGGGTGCCGGTGTTTTGGGTTTGTCGGGCACGGCCGACTCGCACACCCGGCAGAGTGGTTCGCGCAGCGTGAGTGCCTCGACGATGTTCAACGCTTCGCAGGCAGGGCAAGAACGCAGGCGGATCTCATCGCCGGCAGTCAGTGCCTTGGCCAGAAATGCTGCGTGCTCGAAGTCGATGCGGGGTCGGGGCACGACGCGTCGATAAGCCTCGTAGCCGTCGCAGAGCAGACGCCCGCGCGAAATAGTCGGAATTTTACGGATGGCGGCTGGATTCGGCTGGTCGGCCACGACGCCAAACAGCAACAAAATGGAGGCGAGCGCGTGGGCCTCGGCACCGACGACGCCTGAGCGCAGAAAATAATTGACCTGCTCGGGCGACTTGCCACGATGGCGTCGCAGGCCGGCACCCGGCTTGATGCACGAGCGAAACAGCTTGCGGACGCGATCGTCGCTGAGGCCTGTCCAATAGCGGATGGGTTGGGTGCGCGCCTCATGCCGCAACAGCCGCAGGGCAAGTTCGAGGCGCAAGCGGTCACGCTGGTAACGGTCGTCGGTCAGGTGCATGGCCTCGTCTCCCGCTGAGTATCAAAAAAACTGCTATTTCGGGGGAAAATATCCCAAAACAAAGGCTGCGTTCCAAGCCGTCATAGGGGACCATTTCCATCGACAAAACGGAGGAATGCATGGTCAACGAAAAAAAGCCCTCGAATCCCGAGACCGCTGCCCTTGTCACTACCGAAACCGACTTCTCGCGCAGCGTCGACTGCGAGATCATCCGTCAAGTCGGCGGCATGAACCTGCGCGGTCTGCGCATCCTGCGCGACGCCCTCGCGGCATCGTGGGTGGTTTTGCCGCAAGCCGCCGCAGCGCTCAAGTCGGAAAGGCTCACCATCGAAGATGCCGCGCTCGCTTCGGTCGCCGACTGTCCCTACCTGCTCTTCAACCTGTCGACCGATACCGCCTTCGCGTTGTGGCGGCGCGCTCAGGCGGACGTTGCCCTGCCGCGCCTGCCTCCCGGTCTTTGCGAGGGTCACGCTGGCCAGGGTTTCGCGCGTATCGTTTGCTAGTTCGCTTGGCAGACGGCGCAGTCGCGTCCCGCGGCGGCCTCGCTGCTGCTCGGATTGTCACCCGCCGGTTGCGAAGCATTGCGCGCCCTCGAGCTGCCGCAGATCGACGAACTCGCCGAAACCGCCGGACCCTGCGTCAGCCTGCATTGGGGCGATGACACCGCGTTCTGGCAGCGCGCCGGCTCGCGGCGGCCCGCGCGCGCGACCGCAATGGCCTTTGGGAGACCACGCTCGCGAGCGTGCAGCGTTTCGCCGCCGTATCGCGCAGCAGCTGACCGCCGCTCTGCAGTCATCGGCCGTGTTATCTTCTTAGGCCTGATGGAAGCACTCGCGGTCCGCGGTCTCGTCAAGCGATACCGCAATGGTGTCGAGGCCCTCAAGGGCATCGATCTGAGCGTCGCCGAAGGCGACTTTTTCGCGCTGCTCGGTCCGAACGGGGCAGGCAAAAGCACGATGATCGGCATCTGTACTTCGCTGGTAACCAAAACAGCGGGCAGCGTGCGGGTATTTGGTCACGATCTCGACACCGATCTCGAAGCCGCCAAGGCTTGCATCGGCGTGGTGCCGCAAGAACTCAACCTCAATCAGTTCGAAACGCCCGAGACTATCGTCATCAATCAGGCGGGTTTTTACGGAATCCCGCGGCGGCTCGTACGCGAGCGCGCAGAAAAATACCTGACCAAACTTTCGCTCTGGGACAAGCGCAACAAGATGGCGCGCACCTTGTCCGGAGGCATGAAGCGGCGACTCATGATTGCGCGGGCGCTGGTGCACGAACCGCGCTTGCTCATCCTCGATGAGCCTACCGCGGGCGTCGACATCGAAATCCGCCGCTCGATGTGGGACTTCTTGCGCGAGCTCAACGCGGCAGGCACCACGATCATCTTGACGACGCACTATCTCGAGGAAGCCGAGACGCTCTGTCGTAACATCGCCATCATCGACCGCGGGCGTATTGCCGAGGCCGATCGCATGGATCGCTTGCTGCTGACACTGCACACCGAGTCTTTCGTGCTGAGTCTGCGCGATCCGGTGGCCAGCGTGCCCAAAGTCGCGGGCTACGACATCCGGCTCGTTGATCCGCAGACGCTCGAAATCGAGGTCAGCAAAGATCGTGATCTCAACGATCTTTTCACCCGGCTTTCAGCCGATGGTGTGCATGTGGTCACTATGCGCAACAAGGTCAATCGGCTCGAAGAAATCTTCATGCGTCTGGTCGACAAGTCGGGAGCTGCGGCATGAGCGCGGGTTTCGCCAGTGTTCGCTGGATCGGCTTTCAGACCATCGTGCTACGCGAGATCGGGCGCATTCTGCGCATCTGGGGTCAGACCATCGTGCCCTCGGCGGTCACGGCGGCGCTGTACTTCGTGATCTTCGGCAGTCTGATCGGTCGGCGTATCGGGCAGATGGACGGCGTCGATTACATGCAGTACATCGCCCCCGGCCTCATCATGATGGCGGTCATTACCAACGCCTATGCGAACGTCTCGTCGTCTTTCTTTGGCGCCAAGTTCCAGCGTTTTCTCGAAGAGATCTCGGTGTCGCCGCAACCCAACTGGGTGATCATCGCGGGGTATGTCGGCGGTGGCGTGTTGCGCGGCCTGCTGGTGGGTCTTACAGTCACGGTGATTTCTTTGGTATTCACGCATCTGCCGGTGCATCATCTGTTGGTGACGCTGGTGGCGGTGTTGCTGACCGCCGTGGTGTTTTCTTTGGCGGGTTTCATCAACGGCGTGTTCGCCAAGAATTTTGACCAGGTAAACTGGATTCCCACCTTCATCCTCACACCGCTCACTTATTTCGGGGGCGTTTTTTACTCCATCAATTTGCTGCCGGAGTGGGCGCGCACCTTGTCCTACGCCAACCCCGTTCTGCACATGGTCAACGCCTTTCGTTACGGCTTCCTCGGCCGCTCCGATGTCCACGTCGGTCTGGCCTTCGGCATCATGACCTTGGCGGCGCTGGCCTTGTTTGGCGTTGCGCTCTGGCTCATGGAGCGTGGCACCGGCCTGCGCGACTGAGGTGGCCGGGTCTGGCGCTCCTCCGCCACCCAACATGCACGAGCAATTCCATCCGCCGCGCTGGCTGAGCGGGCCGCACCTGCAGTCGATCTTGCCAAGCTTGCCGTTACGTCGAGTGTTGGTCGAGCGTCGCGCGCGTCCCTTGCTTGCCGCAAGTCGCGAGTTGTTGCTCGATTGCGGGGACGGGGTCCGCTTGCAGGGGTTTTTTTCGGCGGCGCCGCTCACGGTGAACGCCGTCGGCAGAACTCTTGCGGTGGTGCTGCACGGTTGGGAAGGCAGTGCTCGCTCGCTCTATGTATTGTCGTTGGCGCAGACGCTGCATGAGCATGGCCATGACGTCGTCAGGCTCAACCTGCGCGATCATGGCGATACGCACCACCTGAATCGCGAGTTGTTCCACTCGTGTCGATTACCTGAGGTGGTGGGCGCGGTGCAACGCCTGCAGTTTCTGTTTCCAGCGCATCGGCTGGTGCTCGCCGGTTTTTCCTTGGGCGGTAATTTCATGCTGCGGGTAGCCGCGGAAGCCGAGCGCGCCGATTTACGTATCGAGCATGCTTTTGGTGTGTCGCCGGTACTCGATCCAGCCACCTGTCTGGATGCACTCGAGACTGGCTGGTGGCTCTATCACGATTATTTCGTGCGCAAGTGGCTGCGGTCGCTGCGGCTGAAGCAGCAGGCTTGGCCCGGGACCTTCGACTTCGGCGAATCATTGAAGTCGGGGGATCTGCGGGCGATGACGCGCGAGCTCGTTTTGCAGCACTCGGGCTACGGCACGGTCGAAGAATACTTTCGCGGCTATGCCATCACCGAGGATCGACTCGCCGGTCTGCGCGTGCCCGCTACGCTGATTACGGCTTTGGACGACCCCATTATCCCGGTCAAGGACCTCGCTCGATTGGCGCGACCACCGACCTTGCGGGTGATTGCCACGGCGACCGGCGGACATTGCGGATTTTTTGATTCCTTCAACGGTCCGGGCTGGGCGGATCGATTCATCCTGCGCGCGCTGGGAGCCACACCGGGGTCTGCTTGACCTAGAATCGGCCAATGCATCGACCTTTTCGCATGCTTGTGGTTTTGTTGCTGGCGCTGGTACTTGCCGGCTGCGGTGAACTGCAGGACTGGCGCAGTACGCAGCGGGCCGACACGCTCGAGGCCTACGAGGCCTTCGTCGAGCAGTATCCGCAGAGTCAGTATGTGCCGGTTGCGCAGCGGCGCCTCGCTGATCTTGTCGAGCAGCGCGATTGGTTGATCGCCACCGAGTCCGATACGGCCGAGGGCTACCGAGCCTTCATCAACAATCATCCGAAGGGGCGTTGGACGCGCGAGGCGCGGGTACGCCTGCAGAATTTTCTGTCGACGCCCGGCGTGCTGGGCCCGGCGGCGATCGAACCGGCCGAGTCGCCAGAGCCACCCGGCATGTTGCCGAGCGCCCCGCTACCGCTCGAGGACACGACGCCGGGCGGTGATAAAGATTCGCGTGCCAATACGAGCGCCGATATGAGTGCGGGCTCGCCGGCAGCCGCGCCGCCCGTTGCCGCGCCTGCGGTCAACGTCGAGCCAGCGCCCGTCACCCACCGTATCCAGCTCGGAGCGTATTCGAGTCGCGACAAGGCACTCGAGGCCTGGCGCGAGGTGCGCGCCCGCCACGTCGAGCTGCAGGGTCTGGTCTCGCAAGCCGTGCTCGGCTCGAACGGCAAGGTCGAGATCTATCGGCTTCAGGCCAGTGTCGCCAGCGAGGAGCGCGCACGCGAGATCTGCCGAGTGCTGCTCGCAGCGCGTCAGGGCTGCGTATACGTGCCGCCAGGACGCTGATTTTCAGCTGCGCTGCGCATCATCGGTCACCCGTGCATGTACGAGAATTTCTTTGGTCTGACCGAACTGCCGTTTTCGATCACGCCCGATCCGCGCTATCTCTATCCCAGTGCGCGGCATACCGAGGCACTCGGCCATCTGTTCTATGGCGTGAGTGCGGCAGGGGGTTTCATTCAGCTCACCGGCGAAGTGGGGACCGGCAAGACCACGGTAGTTCGCTCGCTGCTCGCCCGCGAACCCGCCGATGTAGACATCGCGCTCATTCTCAATCCGCGGGTGACGGTCACCGAGTTTCTGCAGACGATTTGCGAGGAATTGGGCGTGGCCGTGCCTGCCGACGGTCGCGACAGCGTGAAATCTTTGGTTGATGTCTTGACGGCGCGGCTGCTCGAGGCCCATGCATCGGGGCGGCGTGTCGCAGTGCTGATCGACGAGGCGCATCTTCTCGAGCGCGATGTACTCGAGCAGGTGCGACTGCTGACCAACATCGAGACTGCGACTCGCAAGTTGCTGCAGGTGATTCTCATCGGCCAGCCAGAACTGCGCGAGCTGCTCGCCCGTGAAGACATGCGCCAAGTTGCGCAGCGCATCACGGGTAGACTGCATCTCGATCCGCTGTCTGCCGAGGAGACTGCCGCCTATGTTCGTCACCGTTTGCGAGTCGCTGGTGCCACCCAAGAAATCTTCACGCCGGCTGCACTGCGTGAATTGCATCGACAGAGTCGGGGACTGCCGCGTCTCGTCAATGTCATTGCCGATCGGGCAATGCTCGCGGCATTCGCGATTGATCGCCACGAGATCAAACCCGCAATCGTCCGCGCGGCCGCAGCCGAGGTAGCCGGAACAGCTCTACGCACGCGGCGATGGATTTGGCTGGCGATCGTGGCGACTGCGCTGGCGATTGCTGGCACCGCGTTGGTGTGGCTACGCTGACGGATTTTGCCGTACTGCAGCGCAAAGAAAACACGAGACCAATTCATGAAGACACCCTCGAATAGTCGCTGTTCAGCGAGACTGGTTTTCTCGGTGATCGCGACGTGGTTGGCGATCGGTAGTGCGGTCGCCGCGCCCGCCACCGTCGCGCCCGAGGCGAAAGAGGGCGATTGGATAGCGTTTGGTCGCGACCCCGGAGGCAGTCAGCACTCGCCGCTCGCACAAATCGACACCGGCAATGTGCGTAAATTGCGTCGGGTATGGACGCATCGCAGCGGCGATTTCATTGACGCGCCCTCGCCGAAGGGATCCATTTTGCAGGCAACCCCCTTGCATGTGAATGGCACGCTCTATTTCTGCACGCCGTTCAATCGGGTGTTTGCGCTCGATGCAGAAACCGGACGCGAACGCTGGGTATTCGATCCGCATCGGCCTGATCCGCAGACGGGTCGTGAGGCCCTGAGTCCACCGCGGACCATGGCGAGTCGCTGTCGCGGTGTTGCGTATTGGGAGAGCACCTCGACAGCCGATTCTTTGACAGCAGACCCGAAGAAATCAGCAGGCGAGACGCCGTGTCGGCGCCGCATCTTCAAGAACGGGGAAAACGCGCGACTCTACGCGCTCGACGCCGATACCGGCGCCCTGTGCGCCGATTTTGGCTCTGCAAAGGGACATCCCGGCTGGGCGTCGCACGCCGACTACGAAAATCACGGCGAAGGCATCATGGCCTCCTCGACGTCGCCGCCCGCCGTGCTCGGGGACATCGTGATCGCCGCGATGGCGGTCAACGATGGCATCGGCAACGCCAAGGACGGCATCGTGCGCGCTTTCGATGTCTGCAGTGGCGAGTTGCGCTGGGAGTTCAATCCGATTCCGCCCGAGTTTCGCAGCCAAAGCGGGGCGGCGAACGTGTGGTCGACGATCAGCGTCGATGTGGCCAACAACCTCGTGTTTCTGCCCACCACGAGTCCATCGACCGACTACTACGGCGGCGGACGTCGTTTCGAGATGCCGTTGGCGAATGCCATTGTCGCGCTCGATGGCGCGACGGGCAAAGTCGTCTGGTCGCGACAAGTGGTCCGCCACGACTTGTTTGACTATGACCTCGTGGGTCATCCGCTGCTGGTCGACATCCGTCGCGATGGCCGTATCGTGCAGGCCGCCCTGCTACAGACAAAGATGGGTTGGCTGTACGGATTCGATCGGCGAACGGGCGAGCCGCTTTGGCCCATTGTTGATCGCGAGGTGCCAGCGAGTGATGTGCCGGGCGAGGCGGCTGCAGCGACGCAGCCGGTACCGCAGGGTATGGCGCCCTTCGCCAGGCAGACTTTGCAGCGCAAAGATTTGTTCGGCATCACGCCCCTCGATACATATGCCTGCAGACGCCGCTTCGACGAGTTGCGCTACGAGGGCATGTACACGCCGCCCTCCGTTCGTGGCTCGATACTCTTTCCGTCGGCCTTGGGCGGCGGTAATTGGGGTGGCGCCGCGTACGATCCAGCGACCAACTCGCTGATCCTCAAAGCCGAAAACCTGGCGACGGTACTGCGGGTGATTCCGAAGAAAGACTCGGCCGAAGATCAGCAACCGCCCAAAGATTATCTGACTCGACCTTTGGTCGGTACGCCCTATCGGATCGAAGGCGAGCTGTTCAATTCGCCCCTCGGTGTGCCGTGTACACCGCCGCCCTGGGGCACACTGATGGCGCTCGATCTCGGAACCGGCCAAGCGCGCTGGCAAATCCCACTGGGGCAGATTCGTCGCGCAGGGGTGACCGTTCCCAAGGGCGCCGGTTGGGGCTCGCCGAACGTGGCCGGGCCCATGACCACAGCCGGCGGACTGATGTTCATTGGCGCCACGATGGATTCGAAGTTGCGAGCACTCGACACCCGCACGGGCAAAGAATTGTGGTCGGCCGATCTGCCAGTCCCCGGCATGGCCGTTCCCATGACGTACTCCGTCAAGGGCAAGCAATACGTGGTCATCGCGGCTGGTGGCAACGCCCAGGTGGGCACGCCCATCGGCGATTATTTGATCGCTTACGCCTTGGCCGACTGAGCGAGCAGCCGGGTCAGCAGGGCGAAAACGCCGTCGCCGTTCGCGCGCGTGGCCCATTGCACGTTTTGAGCGCGGTCCGCCCGTGAGCGAAATTCGACGGCCGTATGGCCTGCAGTCAGTGCCGATTCCGTTTCGACATCGACGTGACAGCGCCGAAATTCGAACAGCGAAGGCTCGATCAGCCAAGCGATCGGGCAGGGGTCATGCAGGGGTGAGCCTTGCTCGCGCGGTCCATTGGCAGGTAGCGCATTGGCGAACTCGAGCAGGTCGCGCGCCGTACCTGCGGCCGGAGTGTCGAGCGCCGCAAGCGCCGCAGTTCTTGCGGGCGTGGCTCGAACCTGATGAGTCGCGTCGAGACCGAAGGCATATACCGGTGGCCCCGCATTGAACACCACCTGCGCCGCGTGCGGATCAGCGTAGATATTGTATTCGGCAGAGGGCGTGATGTTGCCGCCTGCGCTGCGCGCACCACCCATGATCGCGAATTCGCGAACCCCGCGCAGTACCTCGGGACGACGCTGTATCGCGGTGGCGACATTGGTCATCGGCCCGGTGATCACCAAAGAAATCGAGGCGGCCGGCGCGGTCGTCAGTTCGCGGATCAGAAACTCGACCGCATGCAGTGCCTCCGGACCTTTGCGCGGCGTTCGTATCGGCAGATCGCCGAGGCCCGACTCGCCATGAAAATGACCGGCTTCCACAGGCTTGCGCTGCATGGGCTGCACGCAGCCCGTGTACACCGGGACATCTTCCCGGGCGGCGATTTCACGGATCAGACAGGTGTTTCGGGCGGTCAGGGTGGCAGCCACGTTGCCGGCGACGGTGGTGATGCCGCGCAGCTTGAGCACATCGCTCGCGGCAAACGCGAGCAGCAGGGCAACGCCGTCGTCGACCCCGGGGTCACAGTCGATGATGACCGCAGACGTGTGCATTCAGGCGGGTAGCGCGTCCCAGTAAGCCTCGATGCGCTTGCGCATCGCGGCGTCGGGCAGACGCCCTTGCGCAGCACCGAGATTGTCTTCGAGGTTCGCGACTTTGGTCATGCCCGGAATCGCACAGGTGACCGCCGGATGCGAGACGACATACTTTAAGAAAAGTTGGCCCCAGCTGCGCGCATCGAACTCCGCTGCCCAGTCCGGTAATTTTTGTTCACGCACACGGCCGAAGAGATTACCGTCGCGTCGGCCGCCGAAGGGCAGATTGACCAGCACGGCAAAGCCTTTCTCGGCTGCCAGTGGTAGCACCTCGGCGGCGGCGCCACGATTACCGAGCGAGTAGTCGACCTGAATGAAGTCCAGCTTCTGCGTGCGCATGAGACGCAACATGTCGGGATACTGGGCGTCCTGTGAGGTGGTGATTCCGACGTAGCGAATCCGCTTTGCAGCCACCCACTCGGCCATTAGTGGCAGCAGCACTTCGGCGCCGATCAGGTTGTGCACCTGCATCAGCTCAATGAAATTGGTCCGCAATCGACGCATCGATTCATCCATGCTGGCGATGCCCTCTTGGCGAGTGCCCCCGCGTGCCGTGACCTTGGTGGCAACGAAGGCCTTCGATCGATTGCCGATCTCGGCGAGCAGCTCGCCGATCACGCGCTCGGATTCGCGATAGAGAGGGGCTGTATCGATGACGCTGAGGCCAGCAGCCGTCAGCCGTTCGAGCACTGCGCGACGGGCTGCCCGCTCTTCCGGCGTGGTCGGGCTGTAATTGTTGGTGCCGACGCCGATGAGGGGAATCTTTTCGCCGCTCGACGGGATGATCTTGCGCAGCAACCCTGCAGCGAATGTTGGTGTACCCGTTGCCGCAAAGCCGGCGACGGCGCCGCTCGCCATGGCGAGCAGCAAAGCCGTACGACGATTGATCAGCGCATTGACGATTCGAGTGCTCAAGGGTGATCTCCGTTGACGTGTCAGGACGGCAGCAGCAGCTGCGGCGTGGATGGTGCACATTCCGGCGCAGCGGCGCGCAGCAGCATCCATGCCAGACAAAGATTGGACGATATCACCGGGGTCGGCAACTCGCGGTGAGCGGTACTTAGCGCCCGCAAGGTCGGCATCCCGGTGCCACTCAGAACCAGTGCTTCGGCGCGCCCCTGCGTGAGTTTGCGCAGCGCGCCTAGCGCATCGTCGCTGGTCATTTCATAGATGTCGTGGGTATCGGTGAGCGTTGGATCGACTCGCAGGCGTGTGACGACGTCGATGCCCGCGTGTTCCCAGTAGCGGTAGCCCGCCGCGGCAAGACTTTCGGGATAGGGCGAAATCAGCGCGATACGCCTTACGCCCAACACTTGCAGCGTGCCGCGAATGGCTTGTGCGGCGGTGATGACGGGGATGCCGCGTGTTTTCGCGGCCGCCGTCGTCAGCTCGTCCTCGAGCGCCGGGCCTGCGCGATAGCTCGAGCCCGTGCAGCCAAAGCCGAAAGCGGCCAGGCGCATCGACCCGAAGCTCGCGATCGCTTCAGGGAGATGTCGGATGTAATAGTCGAGGCGTGTTTCGACGTCTGGCGCCGGATGCACCAGGCGAGTCGCATAAATGGCGACGCCCTCCGGCAGGAGGGCGCGCAGTTCTGGTTCGACGGTGGGATTGGCCTGCGGCGTCGCCACACCCAAGCGGGCGCGGGCGCCGTAGTCCGCACTCATTCGCAAAGGCTTTCGAGATACCCCTGAGCCACCGGCGACAAGCGCTTCATGGCGAGGGCGCGAGCCTTCGGTGCATCGACAAGATGCTCGAGCGGCCCGGATACGAGCATGCGCAGGACCTGCGGGTCCTTGCGGGACACGGCGGCCATTTTGTTGAGTACGGTGAAACCGCGGTAGATCTTGGCGCGCGGCGCGCGGCGGTTTTCGATGAAGCGAGCGAGGTATTGGCCGAAGCGGGAGTACAGGAAGTAGTCGTCGTCACCGACGTCGAAACGGGCTTCGGCAAAGAAGTCCGGGAAGTTCTTTTCTAGATACTGATTGACCTTGAGAAGACGGGGTCCAGGGTCGTTGTCTTGCGACGCTGAGATCTTCATTTCTTCTTGTCCACCTCCATCGGGTCCAGACAGCCATCTCTGGACGTCACGAGCGGCACCACACCTCGCGACGCGCGCGAAAATTAAGACACACTGACCGCGAGTGCAATACCTTTGGAAAAATTTTTTCAGGGATGCCTGCCAATGACCGATGACTCACCACTCGCCCTCGAGAGTTTTCGGGCCCCGCTGCGCACCCTGGTGTTTGGAGCGAGCGGCGGTATCGGCGCCGCTTGCGTCGATCTGCTGGCTCCGCACCCGAACGTTGCTGCGGTATATGCCGCGTCACGAACCGCGCCGGCGCCGTGGAATTTCTCACTGGAGGACGAGGACTCGATCGCAGGCGTTGCGGCGGCGGCGGCGGCCGCAGGCCCGTTGGATCTCGTCATCGTTGCCACGGGGGTGTTGCGCGCCGAGAACCTGCTACCGGAAAAAACCTGGCGCAGTCTGGATGCTGCTGCGCTCGCGCGCGCCTTCGCCGTGAATGCGACCGGGCCCGCGTTGATCGCCAAGCACACGCTCGGCTTGTTGCGGCGCGATGCCAAGTCGGTGTTCGCCTGTCTCTCGGCGCGTGTCGGTTCGATCGAGGACAACCGACTCGGCGGCTGGCATGCGTATCGCGCCTCCAAAGCGGCACTCAATATGCTGATCCGCTGCTGCGCCGTGGAGCTTCGCCAGCGTAATCCCGGCGCGCTCTGCGTAGCGCTGCACCCCGGCACGGTCGACACACGGCTTTCCAAGCCGTTTCAGGCGGGCGTGGAGCCTGCAAAACTCTTCACGCCGCAGCGCTCAGCGCGCGCGCTGCTCGGGGTGCTTGATCGCTTGACCCCGGCCGACAGCGGGCGACTCTGGGCTTGGGATGGGCGGCCCATTCCCTTTTAGTCCCGTATCCGCCTCCCGAAGCCGGTGGTAGGCTCGGGGGCTGCTGGATAGCTCGGCGATTTGGGATGGACCCCGACGATGAGCGCGACCAAGACTGACTCAGGCCCGACCGACCCAGGTTGCATTCGCCCCCTTGTTGGCGTGCGCGTCATCGATGTCGGCAATTTTTTGGCCGGACCCTATGCGGGCACCATCATGGCGGAGTTCGGTGCCGAGGTGATCAAGATCGAGCACCCGCAAGGCGGCGAGCCGATGCGTCGCTACGGCACCACGACCGCCCGTCTCGACGCCACGCTCAAGTGGCTGAGCGAGAGCCGCAACAAAAAATCCGTAACTTGCGATCTGCGACAGCCCGAAGGCGTCGCGCTGTTGTTGAAGCTGGTCGCCAAGGCTGACGTGTTGATCGAAAACTTTCGACCGCAGGCCATGGAGAGCTGGGGTCTTGGTTGGGATGTGCTGCATGCTGCCAATCCGCGTCTCGTCATGCTGCGCGTCACGGGCTTCGGTCAGACGGGGCCCTACAAAGATCGTCCCGGGTTCGTTCGTGTCGCGCATGCCATGGGCGGTATTGCCTATCTCGCCGGCATGCCCAAGGGCACGCCGGTGACTCCTGGCTCGACGACTCTCGGTGATTACATGACGGGACTCTATGGTTGCTTCGGTGTACTGATGGCGCTGCGACACCGCGATCTGACCGGTGAGGGCCAATTCATTGATACGGCTCTTTATGAGTCGATTTTTCGTTGTACCGAGGAGCTGGCGCTGGCCTACGGCATGTTCGGTACGGTCCGTGAACGACAGGGCTCCTCACATAACGATTTCGCGGTGCCGCACGGGCACTTCTCGACGCGCGATGGCAAGTGGGTGGCGATATCCTGTGCTACCGACATGCTGTTCGCAAGCCTCGCGCAGGCGATGGGCCGACCCGATCTCGCGGCGCAGCATACCTATGGCGAGCAGGAACAGCGGCTTGCGCATCGTCACGACGTCAATGAAATCGTTCGTGATTGGTGTGGTGCGCTGACCCGTGAAGAGGTGCTGCAGCGCTGCTATGCGACCGACACGCCGGTCGGACCGCTCAACAACATCGCCGATATCTTTGGCGATCGACAGTTTCATGCGCGACGCAACATGGTGGCAATCGATGCGCCAGACACGGGCGAACAAATCATCGTGCCTACGCCTGTGCCGCGCTTGTCCGCGACGCCGGGCAGCATTCGCTCTCTCGGGCCCAAGCTCGGCGAACACACCGACGAAATCCTGCGCGAACTGCTTGGCATGGGCGATGCTGAGATTGCCGAGTTGCGTGCCCGCAAGGCGATTTAGAGGGCCGATAGATGGCAAGTATTCTCGGTGGCTTGCGGGTGATCGAAGGTTCGGCATTTGTTGCCGCGCCACTCGGTGGCATGACCTTGGCGCAACTTGGCGCGGATGTCATTCGCTTCGATCCGCTCGGTGGCGGGCTCGATCGCCATCGTTGGCCGGTGACGGCGTCCGGACAATCGCTGTTTTGGACCGGCATGAACAAGGGCAAACGGTCCATCGCTGTTGATCTGCGCAACCCCCGCGGACAAGAACTGCTGACCCGCCTCATCGCAGCGCCCGGTCCTGACGCAGGTATTTTCAGCACGAACTTTCCGGCTCGCGGTTGGCTGGCATACGAGTCGCTGAGCAAAGCGCGCGCCGATCTCGTGATGGTGAACCTGCTCGGTCGTCGCGATGGCGGCTCGGAAGTGGACTACACCGTGAATCCGCAATTCGGATTTCCGCTGCTCACGGGAGCAGCCGATGGCGAGCCGGTGAATCACGTCTTCCCGGCCTGGGATGCCATCGCCGGCAACATGATCGCTACCGCCATCCTTGCGGCACTGCGTCACCGCGATCGCCATGGTGAAGGGCAGCTGGTCACACTGGCGCTCAAAGATGTGGGGCTCGCGTTGCTCGGTCATCTCGGCATGATCGCCGAAGTACAAATCAACGCCGTTGACCGGCCGCGCTACGGTAATCATCTGTACGGCGCTTTCGGCCGAGACTTCGTGACTCATGACGGACGTCGGTTGATGGTCGTCGGTCTGACGGATCTGCAATGGACCTGCCTACTGAAGGCTACCGAGCTGGGTTCGGCGGTCGACGAACTTGCCGGACGCTTGCAGGTTGATCTGAGCCGTGAAGGCCATCGTTTCGCAGCCCGCGAGCAGTTAGCTGAGTTGTTCGCGCCGTGGTTTGCTGCCCGCAGCTTCGCGCGGGTTCGCGAAATCTTTGACAGACACCGCGTGACCTGGGGGCCCTATCGGAGCGTGCGACAAGCTCTCGCCGAAGATCCCGATCTCTCCACAGCACACCCCATGTTCGCGAACATCGAACAGCCTGACATCGGCATCACTTTGGCGCCGGCGTCGCCGCTCGATTTCAGTCGGGTACAGCGTCTGCCGGCAAAACCCGCGCCGCGGCTGGGCGAGCACACCGATGAGGTTCTGCTCGAAGTGCTCGGTCTGAGTTCCGGTGAAGTCGGCGCGCTGCACGACGCCGGGATCGTCGCCGGACCCGAAAATGATCACTCGCAACGGAGCATGCAATGAAGCTGCCGCAAAACTTTTACAAACCGCTCGCCATCGGCGCACCACCGCCTTTTCGCGAGTTGCCTTTGCGACCCGAGCGGGTTGTGCACTTTTTTCCGCCGCACATCGAAAAAATCCGCACGCGTCTCACCGATACCGCGCGGCAAGTCGATGTGCTCTGCGGCAACCTCGAAGATGCGATACCGATCGAGTCCAAGACTGCAGCGCGCGACGGCTTCATCGAGGGCGTGCGGCAAGCGGATCTCGGTGACACTGCGCTATGGGTACGAGTCAACTGTCTCAATAGCCCGTGGGTGCTCGACGATCTGTCGCAAATCGTTGCCGGCGTTGGCAATCGACTCGATGCCGTGATGATCCCGAAAGTCGAGGGTCCCTGGGACATTCATTTTGTCGACCAATATCTGGCGTTGCTCGAAGCGCGGTTCAGTATCAAAAAGCCGATTCTCATTCACGCCTTGCTCGAGACCGCCGAGGGTGTGAAGAACGTCGAATCGATTGTCAGCGCGAGTCCGCGCATGCACGGCTTGAGCCTCGGGCCTGCGGACCTCGCGGCCTCGCGGGGCATGAAGACGACCCGCGTTGGTGGTGGGCACCCGTTTTATGGAGTGCTCGCAGACCCCGATGCCAACGGAGCCGCACGCAGCTTCTTGCAGCAGGACCTCTGGCATTACACGATTGCGCGCATGGTCGATGCCTGCGCCGCCAGCGGCATTCGCGCGTTCTACGGACCTTTCGGCGATCTGAAAGACGAGGCGGGTTGCGAGGCCCAGTACCGTAACGCCTTCATCATGGGTTGCACCGGAGCCTGGTCGCTCGCCCCCAACCAGATCGCCATCGCCAAGCGCGTATTTAGTCCCGATGTGCGCGAGGTGCTATTCGCCAAGCGCATTCTCGAGTCGATGCCCGATGGCACCGGAGTAGCGATGATCGACGGCAAGATGCAAGACGATGCCACCTGGAAGCAGGCCAAGGTCATGGTGGACCTCGCTCGCTTGGTTGCACGCGAGGATCCGAACCTTGCTGCCGCATACGGACTTTGAGGAGCAACGTCTTCATGAGCGGCAAGACGAGTCCCGGTAATTTCTTTGAAGACTTTTGCGTCGGGCAGCGGCTGCCCCACGCGCCCCCACGCACCGTAACGACGGGCGAGGTGGCGTTGTACACGGCCTTGTTCGGATCGCGGTTTACGATTTCCTCGTCCGACCCGTTCGCCAGAGCGCTGGGTTTGCCCGCGGCGCCGTTGGAGTCGATGCTGGTTTTTCACGTGATATTCGGCCGTACCGTTGCGGATATTTCGCGTAACGCCATTGCCAACCTCGGCTATGCGGGAGTGCGGTTCGGTATGCCGGTCTACCCCGGGGATACTTTGCAGGCAGATTCCGTGGTGATCGGGCTCAAGCAAAACACCGATGGCAAGACCGGAGTCGTCTATGTGCACTCCACCGGTACCAACCAGCGCGGCGAGATCGTGCCCGACTTCCGCCGTTGGGTGATGGTGAACAAGCGTGATCGCACGCGCCCCGCCCCGGAGACCGTCGTTCCGCAACTGCCATCTCGCGTCTTGGCGGTTGATTTTCATGTGCCCATGACTTTGTCGCGCGAGGGGTATGACAGCGCCCGTACCGGCGATCAATTTCTTTGGGACGATTACGCGATTGGTGAGCGGATCGATCATGTCGATGGCATGACGATCGAAGAGGCCGTGCACATGCTCGCCACCAAGCTTTATCAAAATACGGCCAAGGTGCACTTCAACTAGCATGTCGAGCGCGAGGGCAGATTCGGCAAGCGTATTGTCTATGGCGGCCACGTCATCAGTCTTGCGCGCTCTCTATCGTTCTCCGGGCTGGCAAACGCGCTGATGGTGGCGGCTATCCACGGTGGCAGACATGCTGCACCGACTTTCGCAGGTGACACGATTTACGCTTGGTCGGAGGTGCTCGAGTGCGAATCCTTGCCGGGCCGCGCCGATATCGGTGCGCTGCGTTTGCGTACGGTAGCGACCAAAGACCGCTCCTGCAGCAACTTTCCCGGGCAGGAGGGTGGTAGTCAGCTTGACCCCTCGATAGTGCTCGACATCGACTGGTCTGTGCTGATGCCGCGTCGTATTTGATCGGTCAGCGCCTGGCTTACGGGATTGCCGCTATAGCTTGATCTTGATGAGTGAGCTTTTTGTTGATCTTGGTCTGGAGCTACTCGAAGCGGTGTGCAACTTCGTTATTACTCGTGAGTAACTCGCGAGAGCGAATAAAAGCCCTGACGACAAAAATACTCATCTCGACCGCGCGTCTGCTATTGAGCACAGTCGCTGCCAGGATCGCTCCATATTCGGTGAAAGCAGTTGGCGGAAATCGAGGATCTCTATGTTTCTGTGAACCGGTCACACTTTGTGACCGGTTCAAGTCGTCGACTTCCGTCTGTGCCAGTCGAAATCTGAAGTCTTCGGGAAAACGCGCATCGTTTCGCTTTACCGCCTGATTGAGTACTTTGGTAGGTACTCCGTAAAGTGCGGCGAGGTCCGAGTCCAGAATCACGCGCTGGCCTCTGAGCAACCTGATGTTATTCAGTATCCCGTCGCCGGGGCCAGGTTGTACTCGTAACTTGGATACTGCGGACTTTGTTTTTTATTCATTACCCCACGGTAACGATGGTTGCGTACAGGTCCAGCAGAAAACGCACTGTGATAGCAAAGATTCTCGGGCAGGGCGTGGCGCGCACGCGATCTCAGCGCAACCTCGTAAGACCCGGCAAGCGGTCATAAACCGCGTCAAAACTCAGCATATTTTCGATATTCTGTCGTTGCATGGTGGCGACGTGCAGCGCGGCGCGTACAGGTAGCGTCGGGTACTGCAATACGAGTTGCTTCGCGCGCTCCACGGTCTCGCGATCGACCGCGATCACTTCATCCACCACACCCAGTAGCGCATCCATGGCCGTTTGGATGCCGCCACGACGTTCGATGGCGGTATATCGATGCAGGATTTCGACGAGCACCTCGGAGTCGGTAACGAGTCGCACACGCTGGGTCACGAGGGCCTCGAGTCGCCGCTGTGCGTCGACCTTGTTCGGATGTGCAGCACCGACGAGATACATGGGTACGTTGGAATCTATGAAAACCATCTTGCGAGCCCCATCACCGCCACGGGCGCCTCAATAACTGCGCTCGACTTCACTCGTCAGCCGCTCGATGGGGCCGGTCGGCGCGCTATGGCGAACGGCGGCGCGGATCGCCGCGAGTTTGCGGTCGATATCCGCCGTGGACGCTTCGCGTCGCGCCGCAGCCAAGGTCTGCCGGACCCATTCCGCGACCGTCATGCCGCGACTCGCGGCTGCGGCCTGCAGGGCGGCGTATTCGGTATCGTCGAACAGAACCTGCAGGCGCTTTGTCATATAGTGAGTGTGATTGACTCATTACCATGAGTCAACTGATCACCAATGCTTTTGGACAGCGGTATCAGGTGGTTATAGTCGCCGCCGGGGGAAGTTCGGAGATCATGATGACCAATACGACCGTCCAAGCCGCGGCAGCTCGACTCACCCGCCCCGATAAACAGGGCCTCTACGACCCCGTCAACGAACGCGATGCCTGTGGATTCGGCTTTGTCGTCGATATCGAGGGGCGAAAGTCCAACAAGGTTCTGCGTAACGCGATCGAGGTTCTGAAAAACCTCGACCACCGGGGCGCCTGCGGCTGCGAGGTCAATACCGGCGATGGTGCGGGCGTGCTGATGCAGATGCCGCACGCCTTCCTCAAAGACGCCGCCAAGAAGTCACACATCACCCTGCCCGAGCCCGGTGAGTACGCCTGCGGACTGATCTTCATGCCGCGCAATGCCACGCAGCGTCGGCGTATCGAAGAAATCTTTGCCCGCGTGGTGCAGTCGGAAGGGCAGATCTATCTCGGTGGGCGCACCGTGCCCACCGACAACTCCATGCTCGGCGAAACGGCGCGCGTCAGCGAGCCCTTCATGCGCCAAGTTTTCGTGCAGCGCGGTCCCGACACGCCCGATGCCGATGCCTTCGAGCGCAAGCTCTATGTCATTCGCAAGCGCGCCTACAATGAAATCCGTGTATCGACGATCGGCGGTGCCGAGTACTGGTACGTCGCGAGCCTTTCGCACAAGACGCTGGTCTACAAGGGAATGCTGCTGACCATGCAGCTCGATCAATATTTTCCTGATCTCCGCAATCCCTTGATCGAGACTTCGGTCGCCCTCGTGCACTCGCGCTTTTCGACTAACACATTCCCGAGCTGGGATCGTGCTCATCCATATCGTTATATCGCCCACAACGGCGAGATCAATACGCTACGCGGCAACATCAATTGGATGCGCGCACGCGAGGCCTTGCTCGAATCGCAGCTCCTTGGTGACGACACGCGCAAGCTCGCGCCCATCGTCAACGTCAATGGCAGCGACTCGTCAATGTTCGATAATGTCCTCGAACTCATGGTGCTCGCAGGGCGCTCGCTGCCGCACGCCATGATGATGATGATTCCGGAGCCTTGGTCGAAGCACGAATCCATGGATCCGGCGCGTCGTGCGTTCTATCAGTTTCACTCATCGCTGATGGAACCCTGGGACGGGCCGGCCGCCATTGCCTTTACCGACGGCATGCGCATCGGTGCGGTACTCGATCGCAACGGCCTGCGCCCGGGTCGTTACTACGTCACCAAGGACGGCATGGTCGTAGTGGCCTCGGAGGCCGGTGTACTCGAATTTCCCCCGGAGCAAATCGAGCGTAAGGGTCGTCTGCAACCCGGGCGCATGTTCCTTGTCGATACCGAGCAGGGCCGTATCGTCGAAGACGAAGAAATCAAACGTTCGGTCTGCAACGAATGGCCCTATGCCGAATGGCTCGGCGAGCATCTCGTGCATCTCAAAGAACTGCCGCCGGCACCGCAATTGCCGGCGCCCGAGCCGGACCTTCTGCTCGCGCGCCAGATCGCTTTCGGCTACAGCTTCGAAGATCAAAGAATATTGATGGCACCAATGGCCCGTGACAGCGTCGAGGCCGTCGGCTCGATGGGCAACGATACGCCGCTGGCTGTGCTGTCGAAGCGACCGCGGCTGGTCTACGACTACTTCAAGCAACTCTTTGCGCAGGTGACGAACCCGCCCATCGACAGTATCCGCGAAGAAATCATCACCTCTTCGGATGTCTGGCTGGGCTCCGAGGGCAATCTGCTCGACCCCAAGCCGACCGACTGTCGGCGCATCGAACTGAAAGCGCCCGTCGTCACCAACGAAGAATTCGCGAAGATCCGCCGCGTCGCTCTGCCCGGACTCAAGGTCGGGACGGTTTCACTGCTATTCCGCGCGGCGCGTGGCGAAGAGGGTCTTGCGAAAGCGATCGAACAGATGCGCGAGGAAGCCCGACGCCTCATCAAAGAGGAAGAGGTCAACATTCTGCTGCTCAGCGATCGTGGCGTGACCCGCGAGATGGCGGCCATTCCCTCGTTGCTCGTCGTATCGTCGTTGCACCACTATCTCATCCGCGAAGGCTTGCGCATGCGGGCCTCGCTCGCCATCGAGACCGGCGAAGCGCGCGAGGTACATCACTTCGCACTGCTGATCGGCTATGGCTGCAGCGTGATCAATCCCTATCTTGCCTTCGAGACGCTCGACGGCATGATCCGCGACAACCTGCTGCCCAATGTCGATCACAAACTCGCCTGCGCCAACTTTGCCAAGGCGGCCACCAAAGGTGTGGTTAAAGTAATGTCGAAGATGGGGATTTCGGCTGTACAGAGTTACCACGGCGCGCAGGTGTTCGAGGCGGTTGGTCTGCGACAGGACGTGATCGACGAATATTTCACTGGCACCGCTTCACGCGTCGGCGGTATCGGCCTCGATACCATCGCCTCCGAAGTATTGATGCGGCATCGCGCGGCGTTCCCGGAGCGCCCCGCGGGCGAGCAGGTGCTGCCGACCGGTGGTCAGTATCAGTGGCGCGCCGACGGCGAATTCCATGTTTTCAACCCGGAAAGCATTCATCGTCTGCAAAAAGCGGTGCGCACCGGTAGCTACGCAACCTTCAAGTCCTATGCGGAGCTGATCGACGACCGAGCCAGAAATCTTTCCACTTTGCGTGGCCTACTCGATTTCAAGAAAGGTGAGTCGATCTCCCTTGACGAGGTCGAGCCGATCGAGAGCATCATGAAGCGCTTCAAGACGGGCGCCATGAGCTATGGCTCCATCAGCAAAGAGGCACACGAGACGCTCGCCATTGCGATGAATCGCATCGGTGGCAAGAGTAATACCGGCGAGGGCGGCGAAGACCCCGATCGCTACGTACCGCTGCCGAACGGCGACTCGAAGAATTCTGCGATCAAGCAAGTCGCCTCGGGCAGGTTTGGCGTGACCAGCGAATACCTCGTTCAGGCCAAAGAAATTCAGATCAAGATGGCGCAGGGGGCGAAGCCCGGCGAGGGTGGGCAGCTGCCCGGTACCAAGGTTTATCCGTGGATCGCCAAGGCCAGGCACACCACGCCTGGCGTTGGCCTGATCTCGCCGCCACCGCATCACGACATCTATTCGATCGAGGATATTGCCCAGCTTATCCACGATCTTAAAAATTCGAATCGCGCAGCACGTATCAGCGTCAAGCTCGTG
>Ga0194131_10002230_pt1 | contig 32074 bp, 26 predicted proteins | sample TA2KigO120mmetaG_FD_148631 | JGI IMG/M metagenome (GOLD analysis project Ga0194131, IMG submission 148631) | Freshwater microbial communities from Lake Tanganyika, Tanzania - TA2015053 Kigoma Offshore 120m | ecosystem: Environmental > Aquatic > Freshwater > Lake | place: Tanzania: Lake...
TTCATCCTGTGGCCGGTCTGGGCCTCTCTTCGTTTCATTCGGGGGAGCGGGTCTCATCGTGGCCGTCACGCGGCGAGCGACTCTGGCTCTCCCCGAATGCCATCGTCCGAAAGGTAGTCCAGTGAGCCGTCTGCGCGTCCACCTCACCGGGTACGACCGCTTCGGCTGGGCCTTCGACGAGAACCTGCGGCTCACCGCGCTCGCGATCGAGGGCTTCGCCGACGTGGTCTCACTCGAGGAGTGCGACGTCGTCCACGCGACGTGGTGGGAGGCGGTGCGGGCGCTGCCCGCGTATCGCCTCGACGGACGCCGCGTGCTCACCTATACGAGCGACGACATCTACGTGCGCATCCTCACCGATCCGAACCACGCGGCCGCCCGGCGGCTCATCGCGTGCTGGCTCGCGCGCACCCAGGGTGAGATGCGGCAGCTCGACGTCGTCGGGGTCCGCCACGTCTACGTCCCGCGGATCGTCGACGTCGCGACGTTCCGACCCCTGGAGCCTAAGGGGCCGGAGGTCCGGGCACTGCGCGAGGCATGGGGGATTCCCGCCGACCGCTACCTGATCGCGAACTTCCAGCGCGACACCGAGCTGCATGACCTGCGCAGCCCGAAGCTGCAGAAGGGGCCGGACGTCTTCGCGGAGATCGTGTGGCAGCTCCACCGGCGCGGGCTGCCGATCCACGTCGTGCTCGCGGGCCCGCGCCGCGCGTGGATCCGCCGGCAGCTCACGGAGCTGGGGGTGCCGTTCACGTACGTCGGCACGGACGTGGACGGCGACGACATCACCGTCAACCGGCAGCCGCGGGCGGCGCTCAACGTCCTCTACAACCTCGTCGACCTCTGCCTCATCCCGTCGCGCCACGAAGGCGGGCCGCACGCCGCCCTCGAAGCAGCGGCCGCGGGCTGCAAGGTGGTGGCGACGCCCGTCGGCCACGTGCCGGACGTCCTGGAGCCGGCGTCGATCGTGCGCTCGCTGTCCGAGGCCGTCCGCGTCATCGAAGACGACGTGCGGTCCCGCTCACTCGACGCCACGCTCGCGCCGCAGGCGCGGCGCCTGGCCGACGTCTTCAGCGTGAAGGCCGTGGCGGCACGGCTCGAGACCGTGTACGCGGAGGCGCGCGACCTGCCCGCGGTGCGGGCGGCGAGCGGTCCCGCCGCGCGCCTCGCGGCGCAGGGCGCGCGCGTCGGCCGCTTCGTCGACCGCGTCGTCCGCCGTTCGCGCGGCGCCGGCGCCGGCCTCGTGGTGAGCCTGTGGAACGCGTTCTACGCGCCGCCGTACGGCGGCGCGAACCAGTTCATGCGCGCGCTCGGCGTCGCGCTGGCCGCGCGAGGCGCGCGGGTGCTCGAGAACGCCGCCTACGGCGCCGACGTCCACATCTTGCAGGGGAACTGGTTCGACATCCCACGGTTCCGGCGCCACGTGCCGCGCGGCACGCCGGTTATCCACCGGATCGACGGGCCGGTGCACCTCTACCGCGGCTTCGGACGCGAGAAGGACGAGGAGGTGTTCGCGCTCAACGCCGAGTACGCGCACGCCTCCGTCCTGCAGTCGGCATGGTCCTTCGAGCGCACGGTGGAGATGGGCTATCGGCCGATCAATCCGGTGCTCATCGGCAACGCGCCGGATCCGCGCATCTTCAATCGCGACGGCGCTGCGGTCCATGACGGCAGGCGCAAGCTGCGCCTGATCAGCACGTCGTGGTCGGACAATCCGCGCAAGGGCGCGCCGTTGTACGCGTACCTTGACCGCCACCTCGACTGGTCACGGTTCGAGTACACGTTCGTCGGACGCATCGCGACGAGCTTCCAGCACATCCGGGTCATCCCCGCAGTGCCGAGCGCCGCGCTCGCCGACCACCTGCGCGCCCACGACGTGTACGTCACCGCCAGCCAGAGCGACCCGTGCTCGAACGCGCTGGCGGAGGCGCTCGCGTGTGGGCTCCCCGCGCTGTACCTCGCGGACGGCGGCCACCCGGAGCTCGTCGGGCCGGGCGGCGTCCCATTCACGGGCCAGGGCGATGTGCTCGCGGCGCTCGATCAGCTCGTGGCCCACCATGCGTCCTATCGCCGGCTCGTGCGCCCGCTGACGATGGATGAAGTGGTCGAGCGGTACCTCACGCTGATCCACGAGGTCCTGCGTGGCGACTGGGTCGCGACGCCGCCCCTCGACGTGGCGGCTGTCCCGGCGGAGGCCTGAGGGATGTGCGGCATCGCGGGTAAGCTGTACTTCGACCCTGCGCGCAGCGTCGACGCCAGACTGCTCCACCGGATGAACGCCGCGCTCGCGCACCGCGGGCCCGACGACGCGGGCGTGCACGCCGAGGGCCAGATCGGGCTCGCGCACCGTCGCCTGAGCATCATCGACCTCAGTGCCGCGGGGCACCAGCCGATGGTCTGGGGCGACGGGCGCTATTGGATTACCTACAACGGAGAGGTCTACAACTTCCTCGAGCTTCGGGCGGCGCTGGAACGGGACGGCGAGCGGTTCCGCTCGCGCAGCGACACCGAGGTGATCCTCGCGCTGTACGCGCGCCACGGCGCGGGCTGCCTCCGCTATCTGCGCGGGATGTTCGCGCTCGCCATCTGGGACGCGCGCGAGCGGACGCTCTTCCTCGCGCGCGACCGGGCGGGCAAGAAGCCGCTCGTGTACTACGTGGACGACGGGCAGCTCGTGTTCGGCTCCGAGCCCAAGGCCGTCCTCTGCGATCCGTCGGTGCCGCGCGAGCCCGACCTCGTCGCGCTGCACCACTACCTCAGCTTCGGCTACGTGCCCGCGCCGCAGTGCGCGTTCCGCGGGATCCGCAAGCTGCCGCCCGCGCACTACCTGCTGGCGGGGCCCCGCGGCATCCACGTCGAGCGGTACTGGCGGCTGACCTATGCCCCGAAGCGCGCCGCGTCGGAAGCCGAGGTGTGCGCGGAGCTGCGCGAGCGGCTGCGGGAGGCGGTACGCCTGCGCCTCGTCGCCGACGTCCCCGTCGGCGCCTTTCTGAGCGGCGGCGTCGACTCCAGCGCGATCGTGGCGGCGATGAGCGCCGAGGCCTTCGGCCGCGTGAAGACGTTTTCGATCGGCTTCGAGGACGCGCGCTACGACGAGCTGCCGTACGCGCGGATGGTGGCGGAGCGATTCGGCACCGATCACCACGAGTTCGTGGTGAAGCCGGACGCCGCTGCGGCGCTTCCGGCACTCGTGCGGGAGTTCGACGAGCCGTTCGCCGATCCCGCGGCGCTGCCGACGTTCTACCTGTCGCAGATGACGCGGCAGCACGTGAAGGTCGCGCTCAACGGTGAAGGCGGCGACGAGAACTTCGCCGGGTATCCGCGGTACGTCGCGAGCGCGGCGCCCACGTGGTTCGACACGCTCCCCGGACCGCTGCGCGCTGGGCTTGCCGGCGTCGTGGGGCGCTTGCCCGCCGCCGCCGACCCCTGGGGTCTGTACGCGCGCGGTCGCTATCGTGTGCGCGCCGCCTGCCGCGATCGCCGCCGTCGGTACGCGCGGTGGGTGACCACGTTTCCGACGCCGCGCAATGTCGACCTGTACACGCGGGCGTTCCGCGACGCCGTGCGCAACTCGGATCCGCTCGACCTCCTGGCCTCGGGCGCGGACGGCGCCGAAGCGGTCGACGCCCTCGACGTGACGCTGGCGATGGACGTGGCCACCTACCTGCCCGGCGACCTGCTCGCGAAGATCGACGCGATGAGCATGGCTCACGGGCTGGAAGCGCGCGCGCCGCTCGTCGACCACGAGATGATGGCGTTCGCGGCCTCGCTGCCCGCGTCGCTCAAGCTGCGGGGCGTCACCGGGAAGTACGTTTGGAAGCGCACGGTCGAGGAGCTCCTGCCCGCGGACGTCGTCCATCGTCCGAAGCAGGGCTTCGCGGTGCCCATCGCGCGTTGGCTCCGCGAGGACCTGCGCGACATGGCGGGCGACCTGCTCCTGGGCACGCGGTTCCGTGAGCGCGGCCTCGTCCGCCACGACGCGGTGGCGCGCATGCTGGACGAGCACGTCGCAGGGACGCGCGCGTGGCATCCGCAGCTCTGGTCGCTGCTTGCGCTCGCGCTCTGGTTCGAGACGTGCCTGGACGGCGCGGAGGCGAAGAGCCATGGCGAGCGCTGAACCCACCAAGTCGCCGGCCCAGTACGCCGTGATCGAGCGGTATTATCGGGCGCAGTTCGGGAGGCGTACAAGAACGTCCCGTTCGTGCGTGACGTCAGCTCGGCGCGGGGGTTGGTGCCGGGTGGCGCCACGATCATCGATTTCGGGGGCGGCGGGGCATGCTGAGCTTCTGGCGCGCGCGCGCGTTCCCCGGGGCCCGCTTCGTCGTGCGCGACTACGACCCGACAGTCGTCGACATCGGCGCGCGACTGCTCGCGGAGCACGGCGCCTCCAACGTGGAGATTGGCGTGGGGGACTGGTTCCGGGTGCCGGACACCGAGGCCGGCCGGTATCACGGCGTGCTGAGCACGCACTCGCTGTGCTGCACGAAGGAGCCGCCGCCGGCGATCATCGCGCTGACCAGGCTGCGCGCGGCCTGGGTCCTCATCGAATCCCTCTTCTACGACGGGCCGTTCGACGTTCTGATCCACACCCGGGACCACACCGTCGGCACGGAGGACGAGGATCCGGACGGCGACTTCAACATCTTCTCGCTGCCACTCGTCCGCTCGGTGTTCGAGGCGGACGGGTACCCTCGGTTCAGTGCCGTGCCGTTCGCGATCGGTGTCGATCTGGCGAAGCCGGCCGACGGCCGGCGAAAGACGTACACGGTCCTGCTCGACGGGATTCCGCGCGCGCAGTTTCCGGGCCGGTGTATCTCCCATGGCACGCGGTGATCGCCGAGCGCGGCGATGGTGACCCCTCGGTGCCCCGATGAGTCGGCGCGCCGTCATCGTCGCGGCAGGCGTGGGACGGCGCCTGACGCCGCACACCGCGGATCGCCCGAAGTGCATGGTGGAGGTCGGCGGGCGTGCGATGCTCGATTGGCAGCTTGCGGCCCTACGGGCGGCCGGGGTGGAGGACTTCGTCGTCGTACGCGGCCATGGCGCGGACGCCGTCGCGCGGCCGAGGCTGCGGTACGCGACGAATGCCGACTACGCCCGGAACAACATCCTCGGCTCTCTCATGAGCGCCGAGTCGGAGCTCGCCGGCGGCGCCCTGGTCGCGTATAGCGACATCCTCTACGATTCGGAGGTCCCGCGCTCGCTCCTCGAGAGCGACGCCGACATCGCGCTCGCGGTCGACCGGGACTGGCGCGGCGTCTACGTGGACCGTGAAGGCCACCCGGAAGACGAGGCAGAACTCGTCCGGACGCTGGGCGATCGGGTCGTCGAGGCGGGGAAGGGCATCCCGCTGACGGTTGCCTTCGGCGAGTTCATCGGCATGCTGCGGCTGAGTGCGGCCGGTGCGCGCACACTCTGCGCCGTGTACCGTGAGGTGCTCGCTCGCGACGGACTCGACATGCCGTTCCAGCGCGCCAAGAGCCTCCGTACCGCGTACCTCACGGACATGTTTCAGGAGCTCGCCGGCCGCGGCGTGACCGTGACGGCGGTCCCGATCCGCGGACGATGGATGGAGATCGACGTGCCGGGGGATCTGGCGCGCGCGAGGGCGACATGGCGATGAACGCGTCGTCGTGGACGCGCGCGCTGGGCGCGCGACTGCTCGCGGAAGCGAACGACATCAAGCGCACGCCGGAAGCGCTCGCGGCGGAGCTTGGGATCCCCCTCCCGCACGTTCGCGCGGCCTTGGCGGGCCTGTTGAAGTCCGAGGACTATCGGGCGCTGTTCGAAGCCGTCGCGCGCCGCTATCCGATCGCGCTCGAGCGCCTCTGGATCGAGCCCGCCGACACGACAGGCGGCACGCGGCACGTGACGGCCGCGGAGTCGGCGGCGTCGCGGCGGGTGTTCGAGCGCGCGCGCCGCGACGGGACCCTCGCGCCCTACTACGAGTATCGCGACACCGCGATGTCCCGGAACGCGCCCTTCCGGCCCGAGTGGATCCGGCCGCTACGCGTGATCGACGACGTCGATCCGCGCAACCGGGACGTCGCCTACAACAAGGGCCACTTCCTGCACCAGACCACGCTCTTCGTGGGCCCGGTCAACTTCTACTGGGAAGTGGACGGCGTCGCCCGGTGCGCCGCGATGGACACCGGCGACTCGAACTACATCACGCCGTTCTGGCCGCACTCGTTCGCCAGCCGCGATCCGGCATGCCCCGGCTACATCGTGGCGGTCACGTACGGCGGCGAGGTTTCGCGCGCCCGGGACGAGCTGGCGCGCCTGGACACCGACGCCGTGGCGACCATCCCGGTCGAGCTGCGCGACGCGCGCGCGGCGTCCGCCGCCGTGCTCCGGCGGCACCTCGCGCACGAGACGCTCGGCGAGGCGCGCTTCGCGGACCTCTGCGCGGCGCACGGCGTTCCCGGTTCGCGCGTGGCGGCGCTGCTGGCCGGGCAGGATGTCCCGGGATTCGCCGAGCTCGCGGTCATGGCCGACGTCCTCGGAGTGACGCCGCGCGATCTCCTGCCGCCGGCGCGGACTCCGAACGACGAGGTCGTGATCGCGCGCCGGAGCGAGTCGGCGGCGTACCGGTTCCCCGAGGACGGCGCGCCCGCGTACGAGGTGGTGCGCCTGGCCCGATCGCGGCAGCAGCCGTACCTCAAGTCGTTCATCCTGCGCGTGCTGCCGGCGGCGCCGCCGGCGGAGCTGCGCGTGGCGCTCCATCAGTACGTCTTCAACCACGGCGCGGAGCCGGTGCGGCTCGTCGTGTCCGCGGAGGGCGAGGAGCGCGCGCTCGTCCTCGCGCCGCAGGACTCCGCGTATCTCGCGCCGCTCGCGCGCTGCCGTTTCGAATGCGTCGGCACGGCGACGGCGGAAGTCTTCCTCGTCCGCGTTCCCGGCGCGCTCCATGCCGACGCGGTGTTCGAGCTGTCCGCGATCGCGCCCGCCGGGCTCGCGCGCGCGGCGGCGGAAACGACACGGTGGTTCTGATGGGCAACGCGGGCTTCCGTAACCCGGTGGCGGTGCACACGCGCGGCGAGGCCGTCGAAACGCTGCGTGACGTGCTCGCCGGCCGGCCCTACGTCCTCGTGACCAGCGCGGGCTGGGTGCGACGCGGCCTCGTGGAGCGCATCGGCAAGGCGTGCGGCGATCCCGCCCACATGTTCGCGCACGTCCGCGAGAATCCCACGCTCGAGGCGCTGGCCGCGCTCGCCCCCGACCTCTCGCCGTTGCGCGGAGGGGGCGCCGTCATCGTCGCTCTCGGCGGCGGCTCGGTGATGGATGCGGCGAAGAGCCTCGCGGTCGCCCTCGGCGACGGCGGTGACGTCGCTACCGTCGACGCGTGCGCCCGCACGGGCGCGCCGTTGCCGGTCGCGCTCGTCCCCGTACCGATCGTGTGCCTGCCCACGACCGCGGGGACCGGGAGCGAGGTGACGTCGACCGCGACCCTGTGGGACGGCGCGACCGGCGCGAAATACTCGCTCGCGGACGCCCGGCTCTATCCCGAAGCCGCGGTCCTCGATCCGGAGCTCACGGCCTCGGCGCCGCCGGCCCTCACGCTCGCCGCGGGGCTCGACGCTTTCTCCCACGCGCTTGAATCGATCTGGAACGTCCGGCACAACGCGCTGAGCGACGGGCTCGCGATGGCCGCGGTGACGCGCATCCGCCGGGCGCTGCCCGGCGCGGTGCGCGCACCCGACATGGCGGCGCGCGCGGAGCTCCAGACGGCGGCGCTGTTCGCGGGGCTCGCGATCAGCGCGACGCGGACGGCGCTGGCGCACTCGATCTCCTATCCGCTCACGGGGCGCTTCGGTCTGCGCCACGGCCTCGCGTGCAGCTTCACGCTCGCGGAGGTCGCGGCGTACAACGTCGCCACGCGGCCCGATCGGATCGCGCTGATCGCGGAGGCGTTTGGCGCACCGAGCCCCGAGGCGTTGCCGGGCGCGCTGCGCGTGTGGCTGCACGGCCTCGGCGTCTACGACGAGGTGCGGCGCGTGGTGGCGCCGTCGTCGGTGGCGTCGCTCGGGCTCAACGTCATCACGCCGGGGCGGGCGGACAACAACGTGCGCCCGGCGACCGCGGCGGATGCGCACGCGATCCTCTATGCCGCGCTCGACGAGCAGGCGTGGTCGCGCGTGGAGGCGCCGACGACGACGGGACGCGTCATCTGGATCACCGGTCTCTCCGGGGCGGGCAAGACCACGCTCGCAGCGCGCGTCGCGGCCGCGCTCAAGGCGGCGGGCCGCACGGTGGTGGTGCTCGACGGCGACGACCTGCGCGCGGCGATTGCGGGCAAGGTCGGCCACAGCGACGCCGAACGCCGGGACCTCGCGCAGCGCTACTCCCGGCTGTGCCGCTTCCTCTCGTTCCAGGGCGTCGACGTGGTCTGCGCCACCATGTCGCTCTACCACGATGTCCAGGAGTGGAGCCGCGCGAACATTCCCGGCTACTTCGAGGTCTACCTGCGGGTCGAGATGCCCGTGCTCGTCCGCCGCGATCCCAAGGGTCTCTATCGCCGCGCGCTGAGCGGCGAGCTGCGCAACGTGGCCGGTATCGACCAGCCGTTCGAGGCGCCGGTCCGGCCCGACCTGGTCATCGACAACAGCGCCGAGCGGCCGTCGCTCGAGCCCCTCGTCGCCGAGCTGCTCGCGGCGCTCGACCGCCGCCGGGAAGGATCTGCGTCATGTGCGGAATAGCAGGAAAGCTGTACTTCGATCCGGCCCGCCCGGTGGAGCCCGCGCTCCTCGAGCGCATGCACAAGGCGATCGCGCATCGCGGGCCCGACGACTTCGGCGTCTACCACGACGGCGCGATCGGCCTCGTGAATCGGCGCCTCGCGATCATCGACCTCTCCGCCGCCGGGCATGGGCCGATGCCGAACGCGCGCGGCGACATCTGGATGACCTACAACGGCGAGGTCTACAACTTCCAGGCGCTCCGCGCGGAGCTCGAGCAGGCGGGGGTACGGTTCCGGTCGCAGACCGACACCGAGGTGGTCCTCACGCTGTACGAGCGGGAAGGGCCCGCCTGCCTGCGCCGGCTGCGCGGCATGTTCGCGCTCGCCATCTGGGACGCGCGCACGCGCACGCTCTTCGTCGCGCGGGACCGGGCGGGGAAGAAGCCGGTCTTCTACTACCACGACGCCGAGCGCTTCCTGTTTGCCTCGGAGCCGAAGGCGATCCTCGAAGACCCGGCCGTGCCGGTGGCGCCCGACATGGAAGCGATCCACCACTACCTCACGTACGGCTACGTGCCGAGCCCGCAGGCCGCGTTCCAAGGCTTTCGCAAGCTGCCGCCCGGGCACTACCTCGTCGTGCAGGACGGCCGCGTGCGCGTGGAGCGCTACTGGTCGCTCGACTACACGAAGAAGCTCGCCCTCACCGAAGACGAGTGGTGCGAGCGGCTGCTCGCGACGGTTCGGGAGGCGGTGCGCCTCCGTCTGATCGCGGACGTGCCGCTCGGCGCGTTCCTCAGCGGCGGCGTCGACTCGAGCGCGATCGTCGCGCTCATGAGCGAGATGTCGTCGGGTCCCGTGAAGACCTTCTCCATCGGCTTCGAAGAACAGGCGTTCAACGAGCTGCCGTACGCGCGCCTGGTCGCGCAACGGTACGGCACCGACCATCACGAGTTCGTGGTGAAGCCGGACGCGCTGTCGATCCTCCCCGATCTCGTGTGGCACTACAACGAGCCCTACGCCGACTCGTCGGCGATCCCCACATGGTACCTCGCGCGCATGACCCGCGACCACGTGACGGTGGCGCTCAACGGCGATGCCGGCGACGAGAACTTCGCGGGCTACGACCGCTACGCGGCGAACGTGCTCGCCACGCGCTTCGAGCGCCTGCCCGGCCTCGTGCGGCGCGGCCTGGAAGCCACCGCACGGCTCTTGCCCGACCGCGGCGCGCCGCGCAGCCTCTACCGCCGCGGACGCCGGTTCCTCGGCGCGATCACGCAGGAGCCCCGCCGGCGCTCGGCGCGCTGGACGAGCATGTTCCAGGACGCCTGGAAGGCGGACCTCTACACGCCCGAATTCGCCCGGCGCACGGCGTCGTTCGATTCTCTCGCGATCCTCGTCGCGGCCTTCGAGCGCGCCGGCACCGCCGACTTCGTGGACGCGATGCTCGGCGCGGACGTCGGCCTCTATCTCCCCGACGACCTGCTCGTGAAGGTCGACATCGCGTCGATGGCCCACTCGCTGGAGGCGCGCTCGCCGCTCGTCGACCACGAGGTGATGGAGCTGGCGGCGTCGATGCCGTCGGCGATGAAGCTTCGCGGCCGCACCACGAAGTACATCTTCAAGCGCGCGGTCCGGCCCCTCCTGCCGCGGGAGATCATCGACCGGCCCAAACAGGGCTTCGGCGTGCCGCTGGACCACTGGTTCCGTCACGAGATCCGCGACATGGCGTACGACACGCTGCTCGCGCGCCGGGCCACCGACCGCGGGCTCTTCCGTCCCGAGGCGGTGCGGCGGCTCCTGGACGAGCACGTCGCGGGCCGCTTCACGTGGCACCCGCAGCTGTGGACGCTGCTCATGCTCGAGCTGTGGTTCCAGCGCTTCGTGGACCAGCCCCGGGGAGCCGTCTAGCGTGGCGATCGCGTCCACGCTTCGGACGGTCGGACGCCACGGCCGCGACGCGATGCGCGCGCTCGCGCTGCTCCCGCGCGGCATCGCGCTGCGGCTCGCGCCGCCGCCGGCCGGCGAAGTGCGCGTCTTCTACGGCCATCGGCGGATCCCGCGGCCGGGCGAGCCCGCGCTCGGCGGGCTCGTGAAGTTCCAGGCGATGGAGACGCTGTACGCGAACTCGCCGCAGTCGTTCAACGTGCTCTACATGGTCAGCAGCAGCCTGCCGCCGGTCGCCGCGAGCCTCGTGCGCCTCGCGCGCGTCGCGGGCGCGCGGTTCGTGCTGAACCAGAACGGCGTCGCGTATCCCGGCTGGTGGGGCGCGGGCTACGAGCGCGTGAACGCGCCGCTCGCACACCTGCTCCACCGCGCCGATCACGTCTTCTACCAGAGCGACTTCTGCCGCCGCGCGGCGGACCGCTTCCTGGGCGCGCGCACCGGCCCGTGGGAGATCCTCTACAACGCGATCGACACCGAGCGGTTCGCGCCGGCGGCGCCGCCGCTGCCGTCCTCGCCCGTCGTGCTGCTGATGGCGGGGACGCAGGATGCGCTCTACACCGTGCGGACGGCGTTCGAGGCCGTGGCCGCGCTCGCGCGCGGCGGGATCGACACGCGCCTGCTCGTGGCCGGCCGGCTGCGCTGGACTCCCGACGAAGCCGCCTGCGCGCGCGCGGCGCGGCAGGACGCCGCGCGCCTCGGCATCGGCGATCGCGTCGAGTTCGTCGGCCTCTACACCCAGGCGACCGCGCCGGCGCTCTACCGGCGGGCGCACGTCCTGCTCCACACGACGTACAACGACCCCTGCCCGAGCCCGGTCATCGAGGCGCTCGCGAGCGGTCTGCCGGTCGTGCACTCGCTCAGCGGCGGCGTCCCCGAGCTGGTCGGTCCCGAGGCGGGGGTCGGTATCCCGGTCGAGCAGGGCTGGGACCGTGACGTGGCGTGCGATCCGCAGGCGGTGGCGGCCGCCGTCGAGGCGCTCATGGCTCGCCGCGACGCGGTCGTGGCCGCCGCCCGCCGCCGCGCGACCGCGCGGTTCGACGTCCGTCCCTGGCTGGCGCGCCACCGCGAGGCCTTCGAGAGCCTCATCCTTGGAGGCGCGGTGTCCGCTGTGCGACCATCCGGCGTGGAGATGACGTCGTGATCCCGGGCGCGCTCGAGGGCAGGGACGCGCAGGTCCTGCAGCCGCTGCTCTTCGAGGACATCGCCGCGCTGCCTCCCGGCGCACGCCCGCTGCTCGCCGCCCAGATCCTCCCGCACATCGATGGCGGCCTTGGCGACGTTGCCGCCGACCGCTGGGTGGACGCCGCGTTCGGCGTCACGCACCTGCTGGCGACTCGGCCGTGGGCGACGCAAGGGGAGGCGCTCGATCGCACGGGCCTCACGCCGGACGAGCTCCGACGGCTCAACGCGGCGATCCGTGCCTCGGACGTGCTCCAGGCCCTCATCCTCGACGGCGGACCGGGGCACAAGTACTGGCAGACGATCATGCCGCTCGTTCGCGGCGGCGCGCTGCAGGCCGCGCACGCCGGCACCTACCGCTGGCCGATGCGCCTCGGCCTCTACGCGGGCGTCTCGTGCATGTTCTTCTGCACGTTCTGCGGCCGGAACTACGACGCGAAGTATCCGGCCGCCGCGCTCGCGCCGGGCAACGCGGCGTTCACCCGCCTGTTCGAGGCCGCGCCACGCGACGGCGGCGCGACGTTCTCGTTCTCGGGCGGGCTCGAGCCGCTGACGAACCCTCGGCTCGGCGAGCTGGTCGCGAGCGCGACCGGCCACGGCATCCGCGTCCCGCTCATCACGAACGCCTACATGCTGACCGCGCCGCTGCTCCGCCGGCAGCGCGGCCTGTGGAAGCTCGACTCGCTGCGCGTGTCGCTCTACGGCGTGGACGAGCCGACGTACTACGCGGTGACGCGCAAGAAGGGCGCCTTCGCGCAGGTGCGCGCCAACCTTGAAGAGTTCCTGCGCCTGCGGGCCGCGCACAACCCGCGCCTGCGCGTGGGCCTCAACTTCATCGTGCTCCCCGGCACGGTGGAGCAGGTGCTCACGCTCGCGCATCTGATCGCCGACATCCAGGACCGCGCGGGCGCGGTCCCGGGCTTCGACTTCCTCACGCTGCGCGAGGACTTCAGCGTGCCCGCGGAGAAGTCGCTGCCCGAGCGGGAGCGCGAGCGCCTCATCGAGGTCTTCGCGGAGTTCAAGAGCCTCATGAAGCGCCACGCGCCGGCCGTGGCCGTCGACTACGGCTATGCGCTGTGGGCGCTGGAGCGCGGCGTCCTCGGTCCGCCGCTCGCCATGGCGGGCCACCGCGAGCTGCGCCCGGCGGGCTATCCGCAGGTCTCGGTCGCGGTGGACCTCCTCGGGGACGTCTACCTGTATCGCGAGGCGGGCTTCCTCGAGCGCCCGGGCGTCGAGCGCTACTGCATCGGGCGGATGAGCGCCGAGCGATCGCTGGAGGACGTCGTGCGGCAGCACCTGGCGCACGGCGTGCCGCCCGTGCCGACGCCGGACGACCCCGCGCTGCTCGACGCGTTCGACCACGTGGTGACGCTCATGCTCAATCGCCTCGACGCCGACGCCCGCATCGGGTTCGCGCTGGCGGACGGCCCCGTCCGCGCGGCCTGACCGCGGCGGACACGGCCACGCCGTGAGCTCGGTCCTCAAGACGCTCGCCGCGCTGCCGCTCCGGCTCCTGCCCGATTCCGCGCGCCGGCAGCTCGTGCGGCTCGCGTTCCACGCGACGAGCACGCGCACGCCCGCCGCGGCGCTCCGCGCGCTGCTGCAGATGGAGAAGGACCTCGGCGGCGTGATCGACGAGATCGCGGCGGCCTACGAGGGCGGCGTGCACGCGAAGCACCGCCTCACGGGCTACCCCGACTACTTCGCCGCCCGCGTCGGCGCCGGCGAGCGCGTGCTCGACGTCGGCTGCGGCAGCGGCGCCGTCTCGCACGCGATGGCGGTCCGCGGCGCGGCCGTCGTCGGCATCGACCTGTCGGAGGCGAGCATCGAGGCCGCGCGCCGGCGCTACCGGCACCCCGGCCTCACGTTCGTGGTCGGCGACGTGACGCGCGATCTTCCGGGCGACACCTTCGACGTCGTGGTCGCGTCGAACATCCTCGAGCACCTCGAGCACCGGGTCGAGTTCGTCCGCAAGGTCCAGGCGCGGCTGGGGCCGCGCCGCTGGCTGATCCGCGTGCCGATGATCGATCGCGACTGGCGGGTGCCGCTGCGGCAGGAGCTCGGGCTCTACGCGTTCAGCGACCCCGGACACTTCGTGGAGTACACGCGCGAGACGTTCGAGGCGGAGATGAGCGCCGCCGGGCTCGTCACCGCCGAGCTGCGGATCAACTGGGGCGAGATCTGGGCGGAGGCGCGATGCGCGCCCTAGTCCTCGGCGGCTGCGGCTTCATCGGCACGCACCTCGTGGAGACGCTCGTGCGCGCGGGCGACACCGTGCGTGTCCTCGACCTCGGCGCCGGCACGGAGTTCCGTCCGCGCCACGCCGGCGCGGAGTACGTCTACGGCGACTGGCTGGAGGACGGCTGCCTCGCCCGTGCGCTCGCCGGGCCCGTGGAGTGCGTCTACCACCTCATCGGCACGGTGGACGTCGCGGGCGCGAACGCCGATCCCACCGGCGACCTCCGCCAGACCGTGCACGGCTCGCTGCGGCTCCTGGAGCGCTGCGTCGCCGGCGGCGCCGGTCGCGTGGTGTTCGTCTCCTCGGGCGGCGCCGTGTACGGCGTGCCGCGCGCGACGCCCATCCGTGAGGACCATCCGACGGCGCCGCTGTCCGCGCACGGCGTCTCCAAGCTCGCGGTGGAGAAGTACCTCGCGCACTTCGGCGAGCTGCACGGGCTGCGCTACCAGATCGCCCGCTGCGCGAATCCCTACGGCGAGGGGCAGGACCCGCGGCGCGCGCAGGGCGCGGTGGCCGTGTTCGCGTACAAGGCGCTGCGCGACGAGCTCATCGAGGTGTGGGGCGACGGCGGCGTCGTCCGCGACTACGTCTACGTGGGTGACGTCGCGGCGGCGCTGCGCGCGCTCGGCGGGTACGACGGGCCCTCGGGCGTCTTCAACGTCGGCAGCGGGGTCGGCCGCTCCCTCGTCGAGGTGCTGGACGCGGTCGGGCAGGCCGTCGGGCACGCGCCGCGCGTGCGGTACGCTCCGGCGCGGCCCTACGACGTGCCGGCGAACGTCCTCGACATCGGCGCGATCCGCGCGCGGGTGGGGTGGGCTCCCAAGGTCGACTTCGGGGAGGGCGTGCGGCGGACCGCCGCCTGGCTCGCGACGTTCCGACCGGCGTAGATGCCGCGCGTCACCGTCCTCATGAGCGTCTACAACGGCGCGCGCTGGCTGCGCGAGGCCCTCGACAGCGTGCTCGGACAGACGTATCGGGACTTCGAGTTCGTCATCGTGGACGACGGGTCCACCGACGACTCGGCGGCGATCCTCGCGAGCGTCCGGGATCCGCGGATCACGCTCGTGCGCCAGCCGAACCAGGGCCTCGCCGCCGCGCTGAACCGCGGGCTGCGCGAGGCGCGGGGCGAGCTCGTGGCGCGCCAGGACCAGGACGACGTCTCGCTGCCCGAGCGGCTCGCACGCCAGGTCGCGGCGATGGACGCGCAGCCGCGGACAGGCTTGCTCGGGACGCAGGCGGAGACCATCGACGCCGAGGGCCGCGCCTGCTTCGTGCGCCGCTACCCGACGGACTCGCTGGTCCTGAAGTGGCAGGTGATGTTCGACAATCCGTTCGTCCACAGCTCGGTGATGCTGCGGCGCGCGGCCCTCGACGACGTGGGCGGTTACTCGACGGATCCCCGCCGCCAACCGCCCGAGGACTACGAGCTCTGGCTGCGGCTCGTGAGCCGCTGGGACGTGGGTAACCTGCCGGAGGTGCTCCTGCGCTACCGCGAAGCCGCCGGGAGCATGATGCGCAGCGGCGAGCGCCCGTTCGCCGCGACGGCCCGCGCGCTGAGCCTCGAGGCGTTGCGTCGCGTGGCCGGCGGCGCGCTCCCGGACGCGCGGCTCCTGCGGGTGCTCGACTTCGTCAACCGCGCCGGGCCTCCCGCGGGCGCCGTCGAGCTCGCGGGCGTCGTGCGCGACCTCGGGACCCTCGAGCGCGCCTTCTGCCGCCACTACGGGCTCGGCGTGCGCGCGGCGCTCGGCCTCAAGCTGCGCAATCGCCGGCGGCTCGCCCACCGCGCGCTCGCGATGGCGCGCGGCGTCGTCCGATGACGCCGCCGCGCGTGCTGATGGTCACCGGCTCGTACTACCCGGAGATCACCGGCGCCGGGCTGCAGTGCCGGCAGCTCGTGCGCGCGCTCGGTGACCGGATCTCGTGCGAGGTGCTCACGACCTCCAACGACCCGGCGCTCGCGTCCGGACCGGTGGACGGCGTGCCGGTCCACCGCGTGCTCGCGCGCGGGCGTTTCGCGGCGCCGCGGGGGGCGCTCGCGCTCCTGCGCACGCTGTGGCGCCGCCGCCGGCACTTCGACCTCGTCCACCTGCACGGCTTCTCCCGCAAGTCGGTGCTCGTCGTGCTCGCCGCGCGGCTCCTCGGCAAGCGCGTGGTCATCAAGCTCACCTCCGTCGGGCACGACGATCCGCCGTCGCTCCGGCGGCGCGCCGGCGCGCTCGCGTACTGGTGCTACCGCCGCGCGGACCTCTTCATCGGCGTGAGCGCCCGGCAGGCCGAGCTCTACGCGGCGAGCGGCCTCGACCCGGCGCGGTTCCGGCTCGTCCCGAACGGCGTCGACCTCGCGCGCTTCCGTCCGGCCGGCGACGCTGAGCGGGCGCGCGCGCGGACCGAGCTCGGCCTCGCGGGGACAGGGCCGGTCATCCTCTTCGTCGGCTTCTTCTCGCCCGAGAAGTGCCCCGACGCGCTCTTCGAGGCGTGGGCCTCGCTCTCCGAGAAGGAGCGCGCGGGCTCGAGCCTGCTGCTCGTCGGCGCCACGCAGGGCCCGTACTACGAGATCGACCCGGCGCTCGCCCCGCAAATCCGCGCGGAAGCGGAACGGCGCGGGCTCGCGGGCCGGGTCCGCTTCATCGAGCGGATCGACGCGATCGAGACCTGCTACCGCGCGGCCACGCACTTCGTGCTGCCGTCGCTCCGCGAGGGGATGCCGAACGCGCTGCTCGAGGCGATGGCGAGCGGAGTCGCGTGCGTGGCCTCGCGCCTGCCGGGCGTGACGGACACCGTGATCGACCACGGGACGGACGGCTGGCTGGTGCCGCCCGCGGATACGACGGCGCTCGCCGCCGCCTTGGCGATGCTGCTTGGCGATGCTCACCTGACGCGCCGTCTCGGCGACGCGGCGCGGCGCACGGTGGAGGCGCGCTTCCCGATCGCCGCGACCGCCGACGGCAACGCCGCGGCCTACGCGGCGCTGCTCGGCCGGCCGGCGGAGGGGACGCTCAGAACAGCGTGTAGATGAACGGCGCGATGGCGCTCGACTGCGCGAAGACGACGAGCGCGCCGATGAGCAGGAGCACCACGATCATCGGGGTGAGCCACCACCACTTGTTGTTCCAGAAGAAGGCGAGCAGCTCGCCCGCGATTCCCATCCGGTTGCGCACTCCCGCGAGCATCGGTCAGCTCCTTTCGGCCTTCTCGACGAGGCAGTGGCCGACGACGAGCGCGTCCATGCCGCTCCGGCTGAACGTCGCGTGCGCCTCGGCGGGGGTGTTCACGATCGGCTCGCCGCGCAGGTTGAACGACGTGTTCAGCAGGACCGGGACGCCCGTCGCCTCCCCGAACGTCTCGATGAGCCGGTAGTAGCGCGGGCTCGCGTCCCGTTGCACGGTCTGCATCCGGCCGGTGCCGTCGACGTGGGTCACGGCCGGGATCGTCGCGCGCCGGTCCTCCCGGACGTCGACGACGTAGAGCATGAAGCGCGCGGGATAGTGGCCTGCCGCGCCGGGCAGCACGAAGAAGTCCTCCGCGCGCTCCGCGAGCACCGAGGGCGCGAACGGCCGGAACGGCTCGCGGAACTTGATCTTCGTGTTGACGATGTCCTTCATGTCCGCGCGCCGCGGGTCCGCCAGGATCGAGCGGTGGCCGAGCGCGCGCGGGCCCCACTCGAAGCGGCCCTGGCTCCAGCCCACCACCTTGCCGCGCTGGAGGAGGTCCACCACGCGCGCGTCGAGCTTCGCCTCGTCGTCGATCGGCTCGTACGCGATGCCCGCCCCGCGCAGGAAGCTCTCCACGGCGCCGGGCGCGTGCTCCTCGCCCCAGGCCGCGTGCTCCATCACGAAGCCGCGCGGCTTGCCGAGGATCGCGTGATAGCCGTAGAGCGCCGCGCCGAGCGCGGCCCCGCTGTCGCCGGCGGCGGGCTGCACGTACAGCGCGTCGAAGCCGGCCTCGCGCAGGAGGCGCGCGTTGGCGACCGAGTTGAGCGCGACGCCGCCCGCGAGGCAGAGCCTGGTGAGCCCGGTCTCGCGGCGCACCGCGCGCGCCATCGTGAGCAGCGTCTCCTCGATGACGACCTGGATGCTCGCCGCGATGTCGGCATAGTGCTGGTTGGCGCGCGCCTGCGCCTCGAAGTCGGACGGCCGCTCGCCGAAGTAGGCGGGATAGCCGCTGTCCGCGGTGAAGAAGTCCGCGCGCGGATCGCGCGGCGCGCCGAAGAGCTCGACGAAGCGCTGCGTGAACGTCTGCGTGCGCGAGCGGTGGAACGAGAAGTACGACATGTCGAGGGCGAAGCCGCCGTCGTCGGTCGTGCGCACGAGCTTCCTGACCGCGTCGACGTGGCGCGGCCGGCCGAACGGCGCCATGCCCATCACCTTGTACTCGCCCTCGTTGACCTCGAAGCCGAGGAACGCGGTGAAGGCGCTGTACAGCAGCCCCAGCGAGTGCGGGAAGCGGATCTCCTTGAGCAGGCGCAGGTCGGTGCCGCGGCCCACGCCGACGCTCGCGGTCGCCCATTCGCCCACGCCGTCCACGGTGAGCACGGCCGCCTCCTCGAACGGCGAGGCGAAGAACGCGCTCGCGGCGTGCGACAGGTGGTGCTCGCTGAACAGGATGCGCGCGGCCGGAACCCCGAGCTTCTTCTGGATCAGGTGCTTGACCCAGAGCTTGTCGCCGAGCCACGTCACCATCGCTTCGCGGAAGACACCGACGGAGCGGGGGAACGTCTGCAGGCTCGTGAGCAGCAGCCGCTCGAACTTCACGAACGGCTTCTCGAAGAACACGACGTGGTCGAGGTCGGCGGCCGTGATCCCCGCGCGGCGCAGGCAGAAGTCGATCGCCTCCTGCGGGAACTCGTAGTCGTGCTTCCTGCGGCTGAATCGCTCCTGCTCGGCGGCGGCGACGAGCTGGCCGTCGTGGATGAGGGCCGCGGCGGCGTCGTGGAAATAGCAGGACAGGCCGAGGACGTACACGCCTAGAACTGCTGCCGCGCGCGTTCGAGGTCCGGGGGCGGCGCCGTGGGCCGGACCTGCCACCCCTTCGGGGTGCGCGGGCGCAGGGCGAGCGGATCGGCGACGGCGCGGACCGCGAGGCCGAAGGGGGCCAGCACGACGAAGTAGAACAGGGTCAGGAGAAACCGGGCCTGGAGGTCACCGAGGCGCCTGCCGAACCGCTTCCATCCCGCCCAGAGCCGCCTGGCGAGCGTTGGGACGTCCATCACCAGAGCGCCACCGTAGCAGAGTCAGGGCCGTGGACGGAAACGCTCTCGGAGCGCCGCCACGGCGTAGCCGGCCGGGACCGCGAGGAGGGCCTCGATGGCCAGCCGGTGCCGCCCTTCGATGTAGAACAGGGCCTGGGTGGCGGCCACGGTGACCGGAAGGAGGACGGCGACGGCGAGACCCGGGCCCTGCCCGGGGACCGGGTGGCGCCACGCCCGCCAGAGCCCGGCCAGGGCCGCGAGCGCCAGCGCCGCGTAGAACGCGAGGTAGACCGTCACCTGCCAGCCGGCGTACCGCTTGCCCCCGTAGGGAGGGAACGTCCAGAAGTAGGCGAGCTTGCGGACGTAGCGGCCCACGAACGCCGCCGGCTCCGCGCGGACGTACGCGAGCGCCTCGGCCATGAGGATCCGGTTCTGCTCGATCTCGCCGGCCGCCGTCACGCGCGCGTACAGCGCCGGCGGCGCGAGCGCGAACAGGGATTGGTTCCCCTGAGGGTCGCTGGGGTCCCCGGCGCCGCCCGTGGTGCCGGGGTGGTTGCCGAGCCAGAAGACGTACCCGACGTTCGTGCGCGTCAGGACGAACGCGTCGAGCGCCCGGTAGTTGCGCACCACCCACGGCGCCACGACGACCGCGGCGGTGACGATCCCGATCGCGAGCGCTCGTGGCAGACCCTGACGCCGCCGCGCGAGCATCGCGCCGGCCACGACCAGCGCGACGAACCCGAGCACCGTCGGCCGGCTGAGCACGCACAGGCCGAGCGCGCCGCCGAAGACCAGGCCGCCGCGCGCCGATGGCGTCTGCAGGAGCGCGACGAGCGCGAGCCCCACCAGCGCGAGGAGCAGGCTGTCGAGGACGAGCGGGTGGAATTTCACGCCGTAGCCCGCGAGGCCGGGATGCACGGCGACGAGCACCCCGGCCGCGGCGGCGGCCGCGCCGCCGAACGTCCGTCGCGTGAGCGCGTGGACGACGGGGGCGAGAAGCGCCCCCAGGACGCATTGCACGAGGCCCAGGGCCCAGACGCTGAACCCCGTGACCAGGTACACCGCGGCGACGAGCCCGGGATAGAGCGGCTCCATGTACGCGCGATACCAGGTGCCGAGCTCCGGGTAGACGTACCCGTGGCCCGCGAGGAGATTGCGGGCGAGCACATCCGGCTCCCAGAAGTCCGGGAACGTCCCGGTGTTCGCCGCGACGACGAGGGCGCCGAGCCGTATCGCGAGAGCCAGGAGGAAGAGGCCGAGAGGCCCCCGTACGGCCGCGGTCACGACGCCGATGATATGATCGAAGCGTGAATTCCGTACACGTCGTCACCGGCGGTGCAGGTTTCATCGGGTCCCACGTCGCGGAGCGGCTCCTCAAGGACGGCAAGCAGGTCCGGATCTTCGACAACTTCTCCACCGGCCGTCGCGAGAACCTCGCCTTCCCGGGCGCCGAGCGCATCGAGGTCATCGAGGGCGATCTCCGGGACCTGGCCGCGGTCGAGCGCGCGGCGCGCGGCGCGGCCGTCATCTACCACCAGGCGGCGATGCGCTCCGTGCCCCGCTCGGTCGACGACCCGCTCGGCGCCAACGACAACAACGTCAACGGCACCCTCCACGTCCTCGAAGCGGCGCGGCGCCACGGCGTGCGCCGCGTGGTCTACGCCTCGTCGTCCTCGGTGTACGGCGACAACCCGGAGCTGCCGAAGCGCGAGGACCAGGTGATGGCGCCGATCTCGCCGTACGCGGTGTCCAAGGCCGCGGGCGAGCACTACGCGCGCGTGTGGACGAAGCTCTACGGCATCGAGACCGTGGGGCTGCGCTACTTCAACGTGTTCGGGCCGCGGCAGGACCCCAAGTCCGAGTACGCGGCCGTCCTCCCGCGGTTCATCCTGTGGGCGCTGCGGGGCGAGGCGCTGCAGGTCCACGGCGACGGCCACCAGTCGCGCGACTTCACGTACATCGACAACGTGGTCGAGGCGAACATCCTCGCCGGCCAGGCGCCCGAGGCCAGCGGCGAAGCGTTCAACGTCGGGTGCGGGGAGCGCACGAGCCTGCTCGACGTGATCGCGATGCTCGAGTCGATCCTGGGCCGGCCCGTCCAGCGCGTCCACAGCCCGAGCCGCGGCGGCGACGTGCCCCACACGCTGGCCGACGTCTCCAAGGCGAAGCGGCTGATGGGCTACACGCCGCTCGTCGGCTTCGCCGAGGGCTTCCGCCGCACGCTCGACTTCTTCCGCGCCGCCGCGTAGCTCGCTCACCGTCTTCACGAACGGGCGTCGTCGGTCGCGGCGACCGCCACGCCGAGCAGGACCCACAGGAAGCGCAGGTGCATGACCTCCACCGCGAGCCCGGCGAAGAGCACGCCGACGACGCCCGCGAGTGCCCAGCGTGACACCACGCCCCGCGCCCCCGCCGCGCGACGGCCGCGCCAGAACCGCCGGAGATGGAACGCGAACAGCCACGCCATGGCCCCGAACCCGATCAGGCCCGTGCGCGCGAGCCAGCCGAACCAGGACGAGTGCGGATCCGGCGTGCCGCCCCAGAACGCCTCGACCCCGCCATCCGCCTGACTCGCCAGATAGCGCGACGCCTCGCCGACCTCCGCGGGCACGAGGAGACGCTTGATGTGGTCGGCGTACAGGCCGGGCCCGACGCCGAGCAGCGGATGTTCGGCGACCATGCGCAGCGCCCCGCCGTAGAGCAGCCTCCGGAGATCCGGCGCGGCGTAGACCTGCACGCTCGTGAACTTCGTCGCCGGGTCGGTGGTGATCGTGACGGGCACGATGTTCCAGGTCAGCGTGATCGCGGTGAAGAGCGCGCCCACGAGGGCGAGCTGTCCGAGCACGACGGTCCGCACCCGGCGGCGCCGCGTGCCGTCGTCCGCCGCGAGCGCCCACGCGAACGCCGCCACGACGAGCGCCGCGACGGCGCGCGACGCGGTCAGGAGCCCGGTGACCGCGAAGAGCGCGATCGCGCCCGCGACGAGCGGAGACGTCCACCGCCCGGGGGCGGCGCCTCCGCGGACGGCGGCGAGGCTCAGCGCGGTGCAGAGGAAGACCGCGAGCGTCGTCGGGTGCCCGAACGGGCCCATCGTGCGCACCGCGGCCGGCCCTTGAAACCCGGGGGCGGGGTCGACCCCCGCAAGCGGCGTGACGACGCCGGCGTGGGCGAGCGCCCACGCACCGACGCTGACCACGCACACCGCGACTGCGCCCGCGGTGTAGGCCGTCGCGAAGCGCCGCAGGCGTGTCGTGTCCAGCGGGAGCTGGGCGATGACGACGAACGCGGTGAGCGAGTACGCGAACCGCAACAGATCCGGCACGCCGCGCGCCGGCGCGCCCGACGCCAGCGCCGACAGCGCGACGGCCAGAAGAACGAGGCCGGGCTCGCGCCACACGCGGCGGGGGAACGTCCGGCGCCAGCCGTCCGCCGCGACGGCGGCGGCCCACACGCCGAGCATCAGCACGAACGCGAGGTCGGCCGGGACGACGCGCTTCCACCCGAGCCCGGGCACGCCGAGCGGGATGGTGAGCAGCGGGCCGCTCGACACCATGACCGCGAGCGCGTAGACGATCGCCGCCGCGAGCTTCACGTCGTCGAGGCGTCCGGCGCGCGCGGTGGTCACCGCGGCGGCATCCTGCCGGCCGTCTCCGAGGGTCCGGGGGGGGCGAGCGTGGCGAGCGCCTCGACCGCGCGCTCCGCGGAGCGCCCGTCGTCGAGATACGTCCCGTAGGCGCGGAGGAATGCGCGATCGGGCGCGGGCAGCTCGTCGGCGCGTCCCGCCTCGAGCACCGCGCGTAGCGCGCGCAGGAGCGAGGCCGAGGAGCCGGCGACGGTGCAGCGGCGCGCCAGCAGCGCGGCCGCCTCGGGGCGCAGGCGGAAGTACGCGGTGTCCGCGAGGACCAGCATCGGCTTCGCGGTGAGAAGGCACTCCAGCAGCGCCGTCGACACGTAGTCGATCACGATGAGGTCGGCGTCCCACATGAGCTCGGGCACCGTGCGCGTGCCGTACCGCACCACCGTCGCGTTCGGCGCCGCGCGCACCGTCTCGACGATCGGGTTGTCGTACGCGTCGTTGAAGTGTTTGAAAACGAGGCGCGCGGCGGGGAACTCGCCGACGAGGTCCACGACCGCGCGCTGGTGCTCGTAGTACGAGACGTCGGGATAGTCGGTGCACGAGACGTGGCGCAGCCGGCCCCGCAGCATGTCCGGGATGTACAGCACCGTCAGCGCGGAGGCGCGACGTCGTGGCCGGGTGCCGCGCGCGAGCGCGTCCAGACGCGCCGACCCGACCACCACGGTGCGCGCCCGGGCCGCGCCGCGGCGCGCGTCCTCCGCGACGACGGCGGCCGCGACGCCGTCGCCGTAGACGAGCACGTGGTCCGCGACGTCGCGGTCGGTCGCGCGCCAGATCGGGTTCTCGCACGCGCCCACGAGGCCGCCGTGCTGATGGACGACCGTGGGGATGCCGAGCGTGCGGGCGGCGTGCATGGTCGCGGTCTGCCAGACGCCCTCGGCGTACGGCGCGAGGACCGCGCGCGGCCGCGTGCGCGCGAGCGTCTCCCGCGCGGCCGTGACGTGCGCGTGCAGCGCGGGGGCGATCACCGTGACGAAGCGGCGGAGCGCCGGCTCGGCGATCGGCCACAGATCGAGAGCGCCCGCGCGGAACGGCGCACGGAGCTCCGGCGTGGCGCGCACGCGCTCCCACGCGGCGGCGAGCTCGGCGGTGAGCGCCGGGGAGGGACAGGGCGCGCTGTCGAGGCGCAGGTCGCGGGCCAGCGCCGTCGCCACGCCCGTCGCGTCGAGCCGCCGCCGGACGGCCGCCAGGTCGTAGTTGTCCTGCAGGAACAGCACGCCGCCCGACCAGGCCGCGCAGCGCCGCCGCGCGACCGCCTGCCTCACGGTCGCGAGCGCGGCGCGCAGGCGCGGCCTTCGCGTCGTCGCGCGCGCAGCCCGCCCTGGCGCACGGACGAGCGGGCGCGCGTCCGCGCGTCCCGACGCCCAGCGGCCGATCACCAGCGGCCAGAGCGATGGCGCGTGCTCCCCGAACGGATCGCCGTCGCGCCACGCGCCGTCGGCGTCGCGCTCGGTGAACCACGTCACCCGCGCCGGTCCGATGCGGGCGGCGAGGTGATCGAGCGCGTAGCCGCGGAAGTACAACGCGCCCGCCAGCCACGCCAGCGTCGCGTACTGCAGCCGCGCGACGGGCAGCCCGGCGAGCGCGGGCACGGCGTCGCCGAGGACCGCGTCCACGCGATCGGCCCAGCGCGCGAGCGCGTCCATGCGGTCTTCGGCTTCGTCGTTCAGCGCGCGCTCGCTGTAGAAGTCCTCCATGCGGCGATAGCCGACGCCGCGCGCGGCCAGCCGCGCGGCGGCGCGGGCGTCGAGCGCGATCACGAGGGACGCCGGCGTGACGTGGACGCGCGCCGCCTCGGCATCGACGTCATCCGCGCAGAAGACGACGTCGGTCAGCTCAGCGTCCGGCGCGGAGCGGATCCATGCTGCGCTCCGATGGCGTGACGGGCGGCGGCGTGAGCGTGCGCACGAGCGTGCGCAAGCTCCCGGCGGGGCCGCGCGCGCGGCGCCGCTTCGGCGCGAGGTGAAACGCCAGCCACTCGCCGATCAGCGTGACGGTCCTGCGCGCCCCGAACACCGTGAGCGCGTGCCACAGCGCCCAGCCGAAGAGCAGCACGCCGCGCATCCGGTACGCGGCGGGCGTGAGGCGGCCGTGGAAGAGCGAGGCCCGAATGTTGAAGTAGCCGGCCCAGTCGGGCCGCGGAGCCGGGGGCGTCGTCGCGCCGCGCGCGCGCGCGACCGCGCGTGCGACGAGGCGCGACGCCGCGAGCAGCGCCACGCGCCCGAGGCCGAGGACGGGCGTCGGCCGCGCGCGCCCGACGCCGTGCGCGTACCAGTGCTGCGTGGCGTCCAGGATCATGCGGCCGCGCCACGTCGCGAGCTCGAGGAACGGCCGCCCGGTGAAGTTGAGGGTCGTCGCGTCGTCCGCGGCGTCGGTGTCGGAGATGCGCAGCAGGTACCGCTCCTCGTCCTCCGGCGTCGCGCCGAGGAGCCCCACTCGGCGCGCGTACTCGTAGAGCGGCGTGCCCGGCAGCGCCTGCGCGTAGTTGATGCTGAGCCGCTCCGCGGGCGGCTCGGGAAACGCCGCCGTCGCCTCGCGCACGAACGCGGTGGTCTCGGCGATCGACGCGGGATCCTCGCCCGGCATGCCCAGCACGAGCTGCACCGTCGTGTGCAGGCCGGCCTCGCGCGTCCACGCGAGGGCCTCGCGGTTGCGCTCGACGCGCGTGTTCTTCTCCATCACGTCGAGGATGCGCTGGCTTCCGGACTCGATTCCGAAGTAGACCGCGACGCAGCCCGCCTCGCGCATCCGCCGGAGCAGGCCGGGCGTCGTCGTGCGCGCGCGCATGCCGCCGACGCCCCACAGGATGTCCAGCTCGCGCAGCGCCGGGAGCAGCGCGTCGAGCGCGCGGGGGTCCGAGCCGAAGTTCTCGTCGCCGAACTGCACGAAGCCGACGTCGTAGCGCTCGACCAGGTCGCGGATGCGGCGGACGATCTTCGCCACCGGGAGCTGCCGGAACCCGCGCTCCCAGCGATGACAGAACGTGCAGCGGGCCACGCAGCCCTTCGCGGTCACGACGGTGCCCGCACGCTTGCCCCGGCGATGGGGCTCGTCGAAGCGCGGGTCGCTCACGAAGTGGCGGTTGATCGAGACGTCCGGGTCGGCGACGGGGTCCCGGATGAACCAGTCGATGCGGGAGAAGCGCTCGAGGATCGTGTAGTCCGGGTCGCTCAGGTCGTGCGCGGCGATGGCGTCCGCATAGCGCGTGAAGCGCACCTCGTCCGCCTCGTCGAGAAACACGAGGCCCGGGATCGACGCGAGCCGCCGGCGATCGCCGCCCGCGAGCGACCAGCGCACGAGCTCCGCGAACGGCACCTCGCCGTCGCCGGCGACGCAGACGTCGACGCCCGCGCGGCGCAGCAGGACCTCGGCGCTGGCCGCGAGGTTTCCGCCGACCACCACGGTGGTCTCGGGAAGCACCGATCTCGCGACGCGCGTGAAGTCGCGGGTGTACGCGTAGGCGGTGGAGACGACCGCGCTGATGCCGATGACCTTCGGCCGCTCGCGCTCGAGCGTCCGCGCGACGTCGTCCCACGAGGGCCGGAGATGGTCGATGTCGAGGAAGAACGGGTCGTGGCCGTCGCGCCGGAGGTGCTGGATGACGGCCATCGAGCCGAACGGCGGGAAGTCCGTCGGGACGGGACGGATCGGTGTCGTACAGACGAGGACGTCACTCATCGGCCCGCGCCAGTATAGAATGCCGCGTCGCCGCAAGGCGTCCGCATGCGTGTATCCGTGCTCCAGCGCCTCTACCGAACGTTGGCCGCGCCGGACACGCCGGCCTCGCACATCGTCGTCGAGCCGGTGGTCGAGACGGGCGAGGTCCACACGCGCTTCTCCCTGCTCTCCGACCGGATTCGCAGCTACTTCGTCCTCGCCGGGCTCGAGCCCCCGGCGACGGCGGACCTCACGCTGACGGTGTACGACGGCGACGGCCGCGCGCGGCATCGCGAGGTCATCGCGGGCCACGCGATCGGCGCACCGTTCGTGTGGGACTCCCGCGCGCGGCTGCGCGGGCTCGCCGCGCCGGTCGAGGGGACCGCGGCGGTCGAGACGGTGCTCTACGACCGCGGCGGCGCGCGCGTGCCGGAGGCGCTCATCGAGGCGGCGTACGGACACAAGTCCGCGGGACTCGCGGAGCTCTACTGCGACTACTACGCGCCCGGGCGCTTCATCACCACCACGCACTCCAACATCGTCGCGAAGACGCCGCCGCCGGCGGCGCGGCGCGCGATCGCCCGGTGGGTGCGCGCGGCGACCCGCGGCACGTGGACACGGCGCTGGCGGTCTCCCGCGCACATCCGCGCGGGCGCGGTCGCGGTCTTCGACGACGGCGAGCGCGAAAGCGCGCTGCTCTGCTACACGTGGCGCGAGGGCACGCGGCCGCGCGAGATCGGCGTCGAGCTGCGAAACGCCGACGGCGCCTCCCGGCACGCGAGCATCCCCGCCCTCGCGCCCCGCGCGCTCCGCGAGTTCCCGCTCGAGCGTCTCTTCCCGGGCGCGCGCGCGTTCCTCGGCGGGCGCATGGGGAACCTGCTGCTCGAGCGGCCGTTCCCGCTCCTCGAGACGAACCCGCGCTTCTACGTGCGGACGCGGCACGTCGCGCGGCCGGGCTTCACCGTCGAGCACGCCGCGATGGAGCATACGGCCTCGCCGACCACGTCGCGCGCGGCGTGGCGGGCGATGGGCAAGGGCTATCACTCGCCGGCGGTGGTGCTCGAGCGCGCCGGCGTCCGCACGCTGCTCGCGCTCTTCAACGTCGTCGACGTGGCGGCGCCCAAGCGATACGGCGTGCGCCTGTACGACGCCGCGGGGAAGCTCGTGGTGGACCAGCCGTGCGCCGCCGAGGTGCCGCCGCGCGGGCACGCGCTCGTGGCGATCCGCGAGCTGCTCGACGCGGCGGGCTGGCCGGGCGACTTCACCGGGCACGCCGAGGTCGCCTACACGATGGACACCGAGGCGTATCCGGACACGCTCCATCACCAGGTGCTCTACGCGCAGGACGGGCTCATCGAGGGCGTCCAGCACTCCGCGGGATCGTGGAACGCCCCGCGGGACCGGCCGGAGCCGCCGGGCGTGCGCGATCCGCAGGCGCTCGGCCGCCTGCCGATCTGGGCGGCCGTCGGCGTCGACGAGGAGCTCTCGAGCGCGCTCGCGCTGACCAACTGCTCGCATGCGCACGACTACGACGTGGACGCGCACGTCACGGTCAGCCTGCACGCGGGCGCGAACGTCGTGGCCGCGGGCGACGTCGTGATTCCTCCGCACGGGCTCTGGTTCGAGCCGGTCGAGCGGCTCTTCCCCGATTGTGCGACGCTCCTCCGTCCTCACGGCGGCCGCGGGCTCGCGCTCATCCGTCCGCGCAACGTCCGCACGCTGGGCGCGCAGGTCTTTCACGTCGTCCGCGCGACCGGCCGCTTCTCCTCGGAGCACACGCTGTGACGCCGGACTTTCTTCGAACGCTGCTGGCGGACGAGCCGATCTCGATCGCGCGGCACGTGCTCGTCATCGCGGAGATCGGCATCAACCACAACGGCGACGTCGAGATCGCCCGGCGCCTGATCGACATGGCGAAGGCGGCGGGGTGCGACGCGGTGAAGTTCCAGAAGCGCACGGTGGACCTCGTCTACGCGCCGGAGCTCCTCGACGCCCCCCGCGAGAGCCCGTGGGGCACGACGCAGCGGGCGCAGAAGGAGGGGCTCGAGCTCGGCGAGAAGGCGTACGACGCCATCGACGCTCACTGCCGCGCGCGCGGCATCGACTGGTTCGCCTCCGCGTGGGACGTCCCGAGCCAGGAGTTCCTGCGGCGCTACGACCTTCCGTACAACAAGATCGCCTCGCCGATGCTCACCCACCGCCCGCTGCTCGAGGCCGTCGCCTCCGAGCGGCGGCTCACGTTCGTGTCGACCGGCATGAGCGGCTGGCCGGAGATCGACGCTGCGGTCGCGGTCTTCCGGCGGCACGACTGTCCGTTCGTGCTCATGCACTGCGTGTCCGAATACCCGGTGGCCGAGCAGGACCTGAATCTCCGTTGCCTCCTCGAGCTGAAGCGCCGCTACGGCTGTCCGGTCGGCTACAGCGGCCACGAGGTCACGATGATCCCCGGCGTGCTCGCGGCCATGCTCGGCGCCGTCGCGATCGAGCGGCACGTCACGCTGGACCGCGCGATGTACGGCAGCGACCAAGCGGCATCGCTCGAGAGGCGCGGCCTCGAGCTGCTCGTCAGCTACGTCCGCACGATCCCCCAGGTCCTCGGTGACGGGGTCAAGCGCGTGACGAGCGCCGAGGAGGTCAACGCGCGAAAGCTGCGTGCGTCGGGGCCGTATCACGGCCCGGCCGCGAGCCGCTGAGGGCATGAGACTCGGGGTCATTCCGGCGCGCGGCGGGAGCAAGGGCGTGCCGCGCAAGAACCTCCGGCCGCTGCTGGGACGGCCGCTGATCGCGTGGAGCATCGACGCCGCGCGGAACGCGCGGGGCCTCGACCGTTTCGTGGTGTCGACCGAGGACGCCGAGATCGCGGAGGTCGCGCGCCGCGAGGGCGCGGAGGTGCTGCCGCGCCCCGCCGCGCTCGCGACGGACACCGCGACCACGAAGGCCGTGCTGCAGCACGTGGTGGAGGCGCTCGCGCCGGACGAGGTGGTCGTGCTGCAGCCGACCTCGCCGGTGCGCGTCGACAACCTGGTGGACCGGGCGATCGAGCGCTATCTGGCGAGCGGCGCCGAGACGCTTGCCACGGGGTTCACGTCCTTCCACTATGCGTGGGCGACGATGGACAACGTCCCGCGCCAGCAGATGACGGGCTTCTTCTACGACGACGGCAACGTGTACGTGCATCGTGCGGACGACCTGCGCGCGGGCCGCTACTGGGGCGAGCGCCGCGAGCCGATGGTGGTCGCGCGTCACTACAACCACGAGATCGACGACGAGCTGGACTTCGTGATCGTGGAGGCGGTGATGCGCGAGCTCCTCGCACGCCGCGGCTCGCTGGCCTGACCGTGAGCGCGGCGGCGTACCCGTTCTCGCTCGAGCCGGTCGTGGTCCCCCGCGTGGAGACGCGCCACCGCCGCATCGTCACGCCGCTTCCGGTGCCGGAGTCGCTGCCGATCCTCCGCGACCTGATCGCCTACGAGCCCGCCTCGATGGCGAGGGAGCAGCTGCCCGTCGTGTGGGACCGCGCGGAAGGCGCCACGGTGGCGGACGCCTGGGGCAACCGCTGGATCGACTTCTCCTCCGGCATCTTCGTGGCGAACGTGGGGCACGGGCATCCCGACGTGGTGCGGGCGATCGAGGCGCAGCTCGCGCGGCCGCTGCTCCACAACTACTACTTCCCCTCGGCCGTGCGCGCGGCGCTGGTGAAGACGCTCGTGCGCGCGTGCGGGCCGCCCGCCGAGAAAGCGTTCCTGCTCACGACCGGCGGCGAGACCGTCGAATGCGCGATCAAGCTGGCGCGGCTGCGCGGCCGCCGCCGCGCGCCCGACAAGCTCGGCATCGTGTCGTTCACGGGCGCGTTCCACGGCAAGACGATGGGCGCGCAGATGGCGGGCGGCACGCCCGAGAGCAAGGCGTGGATCGGCGCTCACGATCCGCACATGCACCAGATCCCGTTCCCGTTCTGCCAGCGCTGCCCGTGGGGCCGGGCGGGATGGGACGGCTGCGGCGCGGAGTGCTTCGCGCAGGGCATGGCGCAGCTCGCCGCCCGCGGCGTGCGCTTCGACACGATCGCCGCCTTCGTCCTCGAGTCGTACCAGGGCTGGGGCGCGATGTTCTATCCCGACGACTACGTCCGCGCCGTGCGCGCGTTCGCGGACCGCCACGACGCGCTGCTCGTGTTCGACGAGGTGCAGGCGGGCTTCGGGCGCACGGGCACGCTGTTCGCGTTCCAGCAGTACGGCGTGCGCGCGGACCTCGTGTGCTGCGGCAAGGGGATGGCGTCGGGGCTGCCCATCTCCGCCGTGCTCGGCGCCGCCGAGGTGCTGGACGTCGATCCGTCCCTCAACAGCACCCACTCCGGCAACCCGCTCGCCGCCGCCGCGGCGCTCGCCACGCTCGAGGTGCTGGAGCGCGAGGACCTCGCGGCCACGGCCGCGAAGACCGGCCGGCCGGTCGAGGCCGCGCTGCGCGCGCTCGCCGCGCGTCATCCGCGCCACGTCAGCCTGGTCCTGGGCCGCGGGCTCGTCTGGGCCGTGCACCTCGTCGATCCGGCCACGGGCGCGCTGGATGCCGCGCTCGGCGACCGCGTCACCGAAGCCGCGATGCGCAAGGGGCTCCTGATGGTGCGGACGGGCGCGGGCACGCTGAAGGTCGGTCCCCCGCTCGGCATCGCCGAAGACATGGTGCGGGAAGGCATCGACGTGCTGGGCGAGGCGCTCGCGGAGTGCGCGGCGTGAGCGGAGGCGGCGTCGCGGTGCGCCACGTCGGGATCGTGGTCGTCGATCTCGACCGGGCGCTCGGCTTCTATCGCGACCTCCTCGGCCTCACGGTCGCCCGCGAGCAGGACGAGGGCGGCGACTATCTCGCGCGCCTCACCGGCCTGCCCGGCGCCGCCGCGCGCACCGTGAAGCTCGCCGCGCCGGGCGGCGGCATGGTGGAGCTGCTGCGCTTCACCTCGCACCCGGCGGTCGTCGGCGCCGAGCCGTCGGCGGCGGCGCCCGGCTGCTCGCACGTCGCGTTCACCGTCGACGACCTCGAGGCCCTGTACCGGCGGCTCACGGGCGCCGGCGTGCGGTTCCATGCGCCGCCCGCGGTGTCACCCGACGGCGGGGCGCGCGTCGCGTACTGCCGCGATCCCGAAGGGACCATCGTCGAGCTGGTCGAGGTCCTGCGACCGCCGCGATGAACGCGATCGGGATCATGCAGGGGCGGCTCCTCCCGCCGCGCGCCGGCCGCATCCAGAGCTTTCCGGCCGACGCGTGGGCGGAGGAGTTCCCGCGCGCGGCGGCGGCCGGCCTCGCGTGCATCGAGTGGATCTACGACCTCGAGACCGCGGAGGCGAACCCGCTGGCCTCGGCCGCCGGGCTCGAGCGCGTGCGGGCCGCGGCGCGCGCGCACGGCGTCGGCGTGCGCTCCGTCTGCGCGGACTACTTCATGGACCGCCCGCTCGTCCGCGCCGGCCGCGCGGATGCCGAGGCCTGGGCGCGGCTGCGCTGGCTGATCGCCCGCTGTGCCGCGATCGGGGTCGGCTACATCGTGCTGCCGTTCGTCGACGCC